>Ga0116149_1001827_pt1 | contig 24840 bp, 15 predicted proteins | sample AD_UKC057_MetaG_FD_89787 | JGI IMG/M metagenome (GOLD analysis project Ga0116149, IMG submission 89787) | Active sludge microbial communities of municipal wastewater-treating anaerobic digesters from USA - AD_UKC057_MetaG | ecosystem: Engineered > Bioreactor > Anaerobic > Digestate | place: USA...
GCCCCAGGCCCACACGCGATGCCGGGAGTCGATCGCGAGAGAGTGGCTGCCTCCGCACGCGACGGCCTTGGCGTTCAACGGGCCGTTCACGGCCACGGGCTCGTGCCGGTCGGTCTGCGTGCCATCGCCGACCTGGCCGTACGTGTTGGCTCCCCAGGCCCAGAGTTTTCCCTTGCCCAGCGCCAGCGAGTGCCGGTCGCCCGCGGCCAGGTCCACGACGGCTTCGGGCAGGGCCACCTGGCGAACGCCGGAGGCGGGTTTGGTGCCTCGGCCGAGTTGGCCGTCGGTGTTGGAGCCCCACGACCAGACCGTGCCATCGCCCCGCAGGGCCAGCACGTGGTGCACGCCGGCGGCCACTTTGACGATGCCGACCAGCCCGGCCAGCGGCACGGGGCTGGTCCGCCGCCCGGCGTCGCGCAGACTCAAGCGCGATGTCAGGTAGTACGGCAGGCCCTCGTGGCTCCAGCCCCACAGGGACCCGTCTTGGCAGATCACGTAGTAGGTGCTGCGCGTGTGGTGCATGGCCAGGGCAACCGGCTTGGGCGCTGTGCTGGGGACCTGCTGAGGCGGGGCGACGAGCAGGCTGCGCCCGACGTTGGCGTTGTGATAGCTGCCGCAGAACCAGATCGTGCCGTCGGGCTTGAGGAAGAGCGTCCCGGTGGAAGCGGCCAGAGGGGCCCGTCGGGGATGGACCCTGGCCCCGCCGCCGGCGCCCTGGGGATACTCCAGGAACGCGCACTGCATGCTGTCGTGCACCATCACGATCAGCCGGTCCCATTCGCCCGGGTTGGGCAGTGCCAGAACAACCGACGCTGTCGGGCCGTTCCATGGCGGGTTCAGCGGCTGGTCTTCCGTGTGCATGAGCTTCCACGCGCCGCTCCCGTAGGCGTAGGCGATGTTGTAATACAGAAAGGGCCTGTCCTCGGCGTCGACCTCGGTGACGCTCACCGTGATCCGTCGCGTTTCCGGCTCGGTCTTGCCCAGTTCCAGGCTCGGCGCGTGCTGGGGCTTCGTGCTCGACGTGATGCCGCGGTTGTACAAGATCGCCTTCAGGGCGTGGATGTGCTCGTCGTCGGGGTACTTCCTCCGCCAGTAGTACCAGAACCCGTCCTCCCAGAAAATGTCGCCTTCGTCCATGAGGCAGTCGGGGTCGTGCTTCTCCAGCAGGCCCCAGATCACCTCGAGCTTGGGGTCGCTCAGGCGGTCTCGCCACCGTAGCGGCGCGGGCCAGTTGGCGGGCTTGGCATCCTGCTGAGCCTGGAGCATGTACTCCCAGTCGGCCGGGTCGTGGATGTCCCACAGGACGCCCGCCACCTCGCCTTCGTTCCAGTGGCGCAGCGAAGGCTTCTCCAACGTGTCGCGCCAGTCGTACGTGCCCTGTTTGGCGTCGGCCAGGCCGACCGGGTTCGGATGCCACGCGTGCTCGATGTGCGGGGCCTGGCTGCCGCGTTGGCCCTCGATGGTGGGCCAGCCCACGACGGCGGCGGCGAAGAAGTTCGCCCACCCCTCTGTCCAACCCAACTCGGGTGTCTTGCACGTTCCGATGTTGTGTTCGTAGGCGCTGGGTCGGGGCCAGGCCCAGTACACGTCGTGCATGATCTTGTGGCCGTACTCGTGCGTCATGATGCCGCGGCACGTATTCCAGTGATCGGCCAGGGCCTTCGAATCGTTGTGCAGCAACTCCGCCTGCATCTGATCGGGGCGAAGACGGACCTCGCCCATGAAGATCGTGCCGACGATGCCCGAGCGGAACCAGTCGGGCTTGTAGCAGTGGCTGTCCTTCATGTAGATGATGTTGGTGTTTCGCTTGAGCGACCAGGCGGTAGCCGTGCCGGGGGAGACCAGGTACCGGTAGGCGTCGAGGCAGCACTGGCAGAGGAACAGGCCTTCGTGCGTGTGCTGCCCGTTGTCGTCGTAGTCCCACTCCGCCAGGTTCTGCCTGGGCCCGCCGATGTAGATGTCCACCTCGATCGTCTGGTCGGGCCCGACGCGCCGGGAGGACATCTGCCCGTTGTAGGGGTAGATCGAGGTGTGGCCCGAGTAGCAGTCGACGGTGAAGGCGTTCCCGTCGGCGGTACCCAGGCGGACCGAGGCACGCACTTCCACCGCTACGTCGTAGTGTCGCGACCACGGGTCCAGCAGCCCGCCCACCTTCGGATTCCTCTTGCCGACGGAGAACGCACCGTCATCGTCCGTGAAGACCTGCTCGTCGTTGTTGGGCCCGCTGAACTCGACCTGTACCAGGGTCTGCCGGGCCGGGACGTACTCGCCCGGCGAAGGGCAGGTCAGATAGCCCTGGAGTGTCGAAGTGCCCATGGGCAGGGAGTAGTACGTGCGCCCGGGGATGTTCTGCGGCGATTCGGTGTGCCAGGCCGACCGGGTCAAATCCCAATAGTACACGTGCCCCTTTACGGTCACGTCGCCGTCGGCCGGGACCGACCAGATCAGGAGCATGGCGATGGCCAGGACCCCTCCTGCGGCCGGACCCCGCCGGGGAGTGCGTACGGCTCTCACGCCGCCTGCTTCAGGTGAATGCCCCGTATCACCGTTTGACCAACGAGCCCACCGACGCCATTGGCATAACCCGCTCATGCTCGTTCCTTCCAACGTGGCGGCACCGACACCCGTGCAAGTGCGCCGCTCACAACAGCCCCATATTACTCTCGGACACGACGGCACGGCAACGGGCAGAAACCGCAATAACTATCGTTCCAACAGTTGAGGCACGAAAAGGAACATCCCGCTGCGACGCCCCGCGATGGCGGGCTCCGCGACCCCCAAGTGGCCTGCGATCGTAAGTCCTTGTTCTATAGCGGAAATAAGCAACGCCTCGCGTTGTTGTGCGAGGCGTTGCGGTGCAAGCGGGCGATGGGACTCGAACCCACAACAGCTAGCTTGGAAGGCTAGCACTCTAGCCATTGAGTTACGCCCGCGATTGAAGCGGATTATACACCCGCCCCGGCCGGGCGTAAAGCAAGAAGTGCGGATCGGCCCAGCCGGGGACGCGGACGGGCGAGCGGCGCAAAGCCCGGGCCCGCACGAAACGCTTGCTGTCGACGGCCCGGGCGCGTAAGATCGTAGGGCACGAAATCGGAAAGGATGACGGATGCTTATACAGACCCAATTCTCGGTCTTTCTGGTCAACAAGCCCGGCGTGTTAGCCTCGGTGACCGGACACATCGCCAAGGCAAAGATCAACCTGATGGCCCTGACGCTCATGGACTCCATGGAGCACGGCGTGCTGCGGGTGGTCACCGACAACGCCGAGGAGTGCCGCAAGGTCCTGGGCAAGGCCCACGACCGCTGGACGGAGACCGAAGTGATCGTGCTGGAACTGTCCAACGAGCCGGGCGCGTTCGCCCACGTGGCCCAGGTGCTGGCTGACGCCCACATCAACATTTCTTACGCATACTGCACCGGCGGGGCGCCGGGCGGACGGACGCGGGCGGTCTACAAGGTCGCCGACCTCAAGAAGGCCCAGAAGGTCATCGAGCAGACCTTCCACACCGAGAAAGAGTCGGCCCACAACATCAAGCCCCATCACAACCGGCGAGGCTGACGGCTGCGACGGCTGGACGGGACGTCGCCCGGCAACGGGCGGGCCTACTTCTGTTCGTCCTCGTCTTCTTCCTCGTCGTCGGCCAATTGGATGCGTTTGCCCGCCGCCGACCAGGCGTCGACATAGGCGGTCGGCTTGCCCAGATGGGTTCCTTCGATCCGCCGGCCCAGAAACCGCATCAGCGCCCAGGCCGTCAGCAGCAGGGCCAGCGCGAGCATGGCCGCGGCCAGCCAGGCGATCTGGTGGACCTGCCGCAACGTCTCGCGCCCCACCACCGGGTCGATCCCCCTCGCCACCTGCCACGACATGGCGAGGATCGCCCCGCAGCCGGCCACGATCATCGTCAGCGCCGCCACCAGCACGCCGTTGCTCACCGCCCGAAGCCGATTGGTCTGTTCTATTTCCATGGCGCCTTCGCCCGTGGGTCATACGGCTGGACCTGTTGGAGTTTCCGGAGCAGGTCGGCGGCCTCGTCGCTGACCTGCTCGGGGGGCACGATTCGGATCACGACGTACTGGTCGCCCGCCTCGCCGGAGGGCGGCTTGACGCCCTTGCCCTTGAGGCGGAGCTTGCGATGGCTGGCCGTGCCGGGCGGCACGGTCACGGTCATGGTTCCCTCGAGCGTGGGCACGTCGACCTTGGCGCCCAGGCAGGCCTCGGTGACGCTCACGGGCACCTCGAGGTAGATGTCGTCGCCTTCGCGGCGGAAGTACGGGTGTTCGCGGACATGGACGACGATATACAGGTCGCCGCCACCGCCCGGGCCCTGGGCTCCCTTACCCCGGACGCGGATCTTCGAACCTTCCTTCACGCCCGCCGGAATCTTCACGCTGATCGTCTCTGACGGCCCGTCCCCCCGCTGCAAGCGAATCGTCGCCGTCGTCCCGTGGACGGCCTGGAGGAAATCGACCCCCAGGTCGTACGTCACGTCCATTCCGCCCGGTCGGGGCGTTTCGCGGGTGCGCCGGCGTCCGCCGCGCCCCCCGCCGCCCAGGGCGGCCATCAGTTCCTCCAGGCTCATGCCCATGAAGCCGTGCCCGCCCTGGCCTGCAAAGAGATCCTCGAACCCCTGGAAACCGCCCGCTTGTCCACCGCCGCCGGTCCACGTGTAGGTTCGCCCGCCCCGCCCGGCGGACGGTCCGGCGCCCGCGCCGAACCCGCCGCCCATTCCCGCGTGACCAAACTGGTCGTACATCTTCCGCTTCTCGGCATCGCTGAGGACTTCGTAGGCCTCGGTCGCTTCCTTGAACTTCTGGGCGGCGTCGGCGGCTTTGTTCACATCCGGATGGTACTTGCGGGCCAGTTTGCGATAGGCCGAGCGGATCTGGTCGGCCGACGCGCTGCGGGAGACGCCCAGCACCTCATAATAATCACGTTTGCCCATGCCGGTATTCTATAAGTCCGCCGGGGCTTCTGCCAGAGTCCGCCCCGCCGCGGCGCAAAACAAGACGCCGCCCGGCTGGCTGGTCCGAGGCGGCGTCGGCAAGGGAGTCTCGTTCAGACGGTTCTGTCGATCCGTGGCGGAGGGACCGGCAAGTCCGGTTTGGCCGTCGGGCACCAGGGCATGTTCTCGATCCTGGTGCGAGTCCGTACAACAACCCGCCTGGGGGCGGCTGTCCCTCCGCCGGCCGGCGGCGAAGCACCTCGCAGTGCCTCGCCGCCAGGCCGGCAGGGAGATCCCGAGAACCCGACGAGCCAGACGTAACCCCGCCTCGGCTGCTTCGTGTCCCCTCCACAGCCAGACGGCGTCCCTCCGGCCCGCGCCAGCCCCTCGTAGCGTCCGGCGGCTCTCGCCGCAACGCCAGCCGGTACAGGCCCGGCTTCGCCGGGCTCCCGGAATCTCTCCAGCCACAAACTACGATCTTCCTCTGAACCCGGCAAATCGCTCATGCAGGAAATTCTCGCCCCGGTCTTTTCGCGCTGCGTGCCGAGAACGCCCGAGGCCGGTCTTCCCCTTGCCGCCGCGGCCGCTCAGCGCGTAAGCTGTCAGCGAGGCGACGCCCATGCCTGCCAATCTGACTCCCGACTACGAACGCGCCGAACTCCGCTACCGCCAGGCCGGCAGCGATGAGGAACGCATCGAGGCCCTACGCGAAATGCTCAGCCTGCTGCCCAAGCACAAGGGCACCGAGAAAATGCAGGCCGATCTCAAGCGCCGCATCAGCCAACTCCGCAAGAGCCAGGCGCGCAAGCCCACCCGCAGCGTCGACCTGTTTCACGTGCCCAAGAACGGCTGCGGACAGGTCGTCCTGACCGGCCCTCCCAACAGCGGCAAGAGCCTCCTGCTGGCCACCACCACCAACGCCCCAGTCAAGGTCGCCGACTATCCATTTACCACCGCCCTTCCCGCACCGGGCATGTGGCAATACCAGGACGTCCAGATCCAGGTCGTCGACACCCCGCCGCTGACCGAGGAGCACGTCGTGCCCGGCCTGATGGGCGCCATCCGCTTCGCCGACGTGCTCGCCCTCGTCGTCGACGCCAGGAACGGACTCGAACAAGCCGACAGCACCCTCCGCGCACTGACCCATCGCGGGCTCCAACTCCGCTCCGCCCCGCGCGACCAACTCGACGACGATCCCAACCAGTACCCCGCCCTCATCGTCGCCGCCAAGGCGGACCTGGCCGCCCCGGGCGACCTGACCGCCCTGGCGGAACTCTACGCAGGCACGCTCGACGTGCTCGACGTGAGTTGCACCACCGGCCAGGGGCTGGACGCCCTTCAGCAGCGCTTGTGGGAGTTGCTGGCCGTCGTCCGCGTCTACACCAAGGAGCCAGGCCGCCCCGCCGACCACGACAAGCCCTTCACCCTTCCGGCCGGTTCTACGGTCGAAGATCTCGCCCGCGAGATTCACCGCGAACTGCCCGAGAAGATGAAGTACGCCCGCATCTGGGGGCACGGACGATTCGACGGTCAACAGGTCCACCGCACCGAGCCCCTCTGCGATCGCGACGTCGTGGAGATCCACCAGTAGCCCCGGCGTCCGGCCTCGCGACGACCTCGCCGGCACGCGCCGGCCTGGAGGAACTCTTTCACTTGGCGGCCGGACAGAGTAGAATGCGGGCGTGAGCCAAGTCCCCGATAATCAAAAGGACCCCGACCCGCCGCATCCCTCGCCGCCCCAGGCGGAAGCTAACGAGGAACTGGTGGTCGAGGCCGTTGGTCCGCCGGCCCGGCGCGTCAAGGCCGCCTGGCTGGCCGGGCCCGACACCCCCAGCGCCCTGGGGCGCGTCCTCCAGCCGCTGGCTATCGGACTGATGGACGAGATGGTGGAGGTCGTCGCCCTGTGCCCCGAGCAGGCCGACGTCCGCGAGCTGCCCAGCCCGCCGGTGGATATCCTGCCCTTTGGGCGACCGCCCTGGTGGGCCTTTCGCGACCGCACTCTGGAGTACCTGGCCGAACAACTCCGCAAGCGAAAGGTCGAGCTGGTCCACGCCCTGGAGGTCTCGGTGGCCGATCTGGCCCACGACCTGGCCGCCCTGCTCGGCGTGCCCTTCCTGGTCAACAGCTTCACCCTCGACGCCGGCGCCTGGCAGGCCCGCGCCGAGCACAACGCCTGGTCGGTGCTGGCCGCCTCCGACACCATCCGCCGCGACCTGCTTGATCGTCGCGTCTCCAGCGACGCCCACACCCGGCTGGTCCGCCCGGGCGTCTACCAGGTCCGAAACCCTACCTGTTTCATCTATCCCCAACACCACGTGGTGATCGCAGCCGGTGGACGGTTGGACGACGTGGTCGCCTTTGACGCCGTCCTGCGCAGCTTCGCCGAAATCCGCAAGCGGAAGTACGACAGCATCTTCTTCATCATCGGCAACGGGCGCAACGAACGGCTCATCCGCGACCGGGCCCGCAAACTCGGGCTGCTCCACGACCTGACGTTCGTGGACCGTCCCTCGGGCACGCAGTTGGCGGGCATCTTCAAGGCCGCCGATCTGTACATCTCGCCCGTAGTCGAGCGGGACATCGACATCAACTCGCTGCTGGCGATGGCGGCCGGCGTGCCCGTGCTGGCCTGCGGCGCCGGGGCGAGCGACTTCCTGGTCCAGGACCAGACCGCCCTGTTCTTCGCACAGGGCGACAGCGAACAGCTCACGGACACCCTCTGTCGTCTGCTGGACGACCAGGCCGCCGCATCCGCGATCGCCGCCTCGGCCCTGGAGCACCTCCGCACCCGCCACACCCCAACGCAGATGGTCCGCAAGTACGCCGAGATCTACCGACAGGCAGCCGAAGGCGCCGTCCCGATCTCCGCGGCGACGACCGGATGAGGGGCCGACTGCAAATCTGCCCCCTGAGGGGAGGACGCGGATTGGGGATGTAGAGACACGACACAAAAGCCCACGGACCTGTCCGCCGTGGCGGAGGGTCTTCCGTGGGCCTGCCCTGCCTACCGGCAGGCAAGCTGCCGGCAGGCAGGCTTCAGCATTCGATCATCCTTGCTCAACAAGAACCCGCCAACGACTACTCCTGAATCTCCACACCGAACTCCTTGAGCAGGCGGGCCAGTTCGGGGCGGCACTTCTGCGACAGAGGCGTCAGGGGCAGGCGCAGCTCGTTGCGGATCATCCCCGCCATGGCCAGCGAGGCCTTGATCGGGATGGGATTGGTTTCCACGAACATCGCCTTGCACAGCGGGAAGAGCTTCAGGTGCTGCGTGCAGGCGGCGGCCATGTCGAAGTCCGTGATGGCGTCGCAGAGCGTGCGGACCTCGGCGGGCAGGATGTTGGCCAGCACGCTGATCACGCCCGAACCGCCCACCGCGCAGATGGGCAGCGTGAGCGAGTCGTCGCCGCTGAGGATGGTGATGTCGCAGGAGGCCGCGATCTCGCTGGCCATGTCCAACTTGCCGGTGGCCTCTTTGATGGCCACCACGTACTCGATGTCGTTGTACAGGCGGGCGACAGTGGCGGGGCTCATCTCGATGCCCGTTCGGCCGGGGATGTTGTACAGGACGATGGGCAGTTCCGCGCCGGCCAGGGCGGCCACGTGCTCGTACATGCCCTGCTGGGTGGGCTTGTTGTAGTAGGGATTGACCACCAGGCAGGCGTCGGCGCCGGCCTCCTTGGCGTGGCGGGTCAGGCGCAGGGCCTCGCTGGTCGAGTTGCTGCCCGTGCCCGCGATCACCGGCACGCGCCCGCCCGCCTTCTCGACGGTGAACTCGATCACCTTGTCGTGCTCGGCGTGGCTGAGCGTGGGCGACTCGCCCGTCGTGCCGCACGGGACCAGCCCCTGCGTGCCGTTGGCGATCTGGAACTCGATCAGCCGCCCCAGCGCGTCATAGTCCACCGCCCCGTCGGCAAACGGGGTCACCAGGGCCACCATCGATCCTTCGACCTTCATGCGCTCTGACATAGCTCGCCTCTCCTCTGGCGCGGCACCGGCCGCGAATGAGTCACGTAGGAAATACCCGAATTGGGCGGCGAATCAACCAAAATCCGGAAGATTTTCTCCCGCGCGGAACTGAGACCGGCGCACCCCAACGCGAGGGATTGTTGTGTGCCACCCCAACGGAAGCGACAGGTTCATGTCAGCCCAACGACAGTGGCGGATTCACGCCCCCGCTTGGCCGTTCCGTGAGGGGACAGCGAGTGGGTACAACATCCCCTCCAAGCGAAACCCGGACATCCCCGAGTTCCGGGGTTTTCCCAAACTCTTGTGGTGCGGCTGGATTGTCCGCGGAAAGGCTCAGGCCGTCCGGCGCCGCCTCCGCAGGTAGCCGCCCAGGCCGCACGAGGCGGCGGCCAACAGGCCCAGCGTGGCCGGCTCGGGGACTATGGTGATGTCGCCGAACACGTCCAGTTCGCGGTAGCCGGCGTAGCCGTTCTCCTGCGCGCCGAAGACAAACCGGATCGCGCCCACGTGCTGGGCCAAGGCGCCGCCCATGGGGTCGGTCAGGAACACAGCCGCGTCGCTGGGGCTCAGCCCGCTGGGGTTATAGACCACGTCGGCCAATGGCAAGAAGGTGGCCAAGTCGTCGACCAACGCCACCTCGACCACGAAGGCCTGCCGGTCGCGACCCGCGTCGCGCCAGCCGGAGTAGCTGTCGATCCCGGTGATGTCGTAGCCGTATGGCCACGCCACCAGGTCGAGTTGGTAGGTCAGCGTCGTGTCGTTCGAGATGCTGACGACTTCGCCAGGGCTGCTCATGTCGGCCGGGCCGAACGTGCCGTTGGTCAACACGGCCGGGTTCGAGCTGGTGCCTTCGTTCCCACCGAGGGCAGTGCCTGTAACCGTGGCGGAAAGTCCTTCGATCAGGTCGTTGTTGGCCACGGTGAATCCCGTGCTGCTCGCCTGGTAAGTGGGGGCGCCGAGGTGGACTGCCGCCGGCCCGCTACCGAGACCGAACTCCGTGAAATCGCCGTTGCGAATGGTCTGGACCTGGGTCTGTGTCAGGGCCTCGTTGAAGGTCGCCACTTCGGAGTAGCGGCCGGCCGGCCGTTCGCCGCCCGAGTCGCCGCCGATGAAGAAGGGAATCGCACCGTTAAAGGTGCCCGTGAAGCTGGTCGACGCGCCGGCAACGCCGTCGATGTAGTACTGGAAGCTGGACCCGCTCTTGACAATGGCGTAATGGTGCCAGCCGGCGTCCCGCGGCATGTCCGCGATGTCGACGTTCCCTGTCGATCCGCCACCACTGGGCGAAGGCCGCCACTCGAAGTTGGACGGGGTGAACTTGGACCATCCCGGCCCGTTGAAGCGGTTGCCAAGGACCACGTCGTTGCCGCCGGTTCCGGAGCCTTGCAGGTTGGCCCAGAAGGCCCAGGTAAAGTCGCCGTTCATCTCCGCCTGCGACATGGAGCCGGCGCTGATGTACGCCCCGCCGGTGTCGTTGCCGTTGCCGCTGCAGACGGTTCCCCGGAAGGCGTCGTTGGTGATCCAGGCGTTGCCGCCGGTGCCCAGGCCGCCGGTGGCGTCGTTGGCGATCGTGCCGTTGGTGCCGCCGGCCTGGTTGACGGCCGTGACGCCTGACCCCTCGTCCAGGGCCCAATACCCCGTCAGCCCCGCCTGGGACAGAGATGAAGCGGCAACCAGGACCGCGCTCGCCAAGGCAAGCTGAGTCCATCGAGAGAAATGACGTGTCACAGTAAGGTCTCCTTCTTCATGTCCTCACGATACATCTCGCCCGCCGGAACACAGAATAGAACCAACGGCAAGAAAATGAATTGCGTATCTACCGCCGTTACACTGAGACGCCTTGTGCAGCCTCCGGCCGACCACTGCTTTCGGCCTTCTCTAGTATTGTACCACTGCTCGCGGAGGCGGCAAGTGCTTTTCCGCTGTACGAAAAGCCCCCCCCGGCCGTCCCCGGGCCACGATTCTGATCTCTAGAGCTTCCGATCCAGCCGGCGGTACTGGATGGCCTCGGCAAGGTGGTGAGACTCGATGCGGTCGCTGCCTTCGAGGTCGGCGATGGTGCGGGCGATGCGGAGGACCTTGTCGTGCGCGCGGGCGGAGAGGCCCAGTTCGGTGACCGCCTGTTTGAGCAGGGCTTCTCCGGCGGCGTCGAGCTTGCAGTACGTGCGGACCTGGCGGCTGGACATGGTGGCGTTGGTGATCGTGCCCGCGGAGCGATGCAGCGAGGCGGGCATGTCGACGGCGGCCGAGTCCGGGCGGGCGGGGGCCGCAGGTTCGCCGGCGGGGCCAGGGTGGAATCCGCCGCGCTGGACGTTGACCGGGCCGGGGGTGGAAACCGAAGGCGGCGAGGAGACCGCGTCTACGGAGTCACCCTCAGGCGCGCCGCCACCAGAGACGACCTGGTCTTCTGAATCGCGGGCAGGAACGCTAACGCTACCGAAACGCCGACGCTGGACCTCCCGGGCGCGTTGGACCAGGTCGCGCATCTGCTGAGAGGTCATGCCCTCGGCGGCCGGCCCCTCCGCCCGCAGTTGCTTCCAGCTCACGGGGGGCACCTCGACGTGGATGTCGATGCGGTCGATCAGCGGCCCGGACACGCGGGCCAGGTAGCGTTCGATCACGAACGAGCCGCACTTGCACTGGCGCTTGGGGTCGGTGGCGTAGCCGCACGGGCAGGGGTTCATGGCCGCCACCAGCATGATGGCGGCGGGGAACTTCATCGTCGAGTGCACGCGGGGGATGGTGACGCAGCCGTCCTCCAGCGGCTGGCGGATCATCTCCAGCGTGGTGCGGTTGAACTCGGGGAACTCGTCGAGGAAGAGCACGCCGTGGTGGGCCAGCGAGATCTCGCCCGGCTGGGGCACCACCCCCCCACCGACCAGTGCAGCCGACGAACTGGAATGGTGAGGCGTGCGGACGGGCCGGGTGGCCATCAGCGACTGCCCCCGCGCCAGCAGTCCGCGCGAGGAGTAGATGCGGGTGGTCTCCAGGCTCTCCTCGGGCGTCAGCGGGGGCAGGATGGTCGGGATGCGCTTGGCCAGCATGGTCTTTCCGCTGCCGGGCGGGCCGATCATGAGGATGTTGTGGTGCCCGGCGGCGGCGACCGTGAGCGCCCGCTTGACCGACTCCTGCCCGCGAACGTCGGAGAAGTCCACGTCGTACTTCCCCGCCACCGCGAAGACGGTGTTGACGTCCACGGTGGTGGGCTCGATGTCGAGCAGGCCCGTGAGGAAGCCGACGGCGTCGGCCAGGGCAGTCACGCCGATCACGTCGACGCCATCGACGACCGCCGCTTCGGGCGCGTTGTCGATGGGCACGATGACGCCGCGTCGGCCCGTCGCGACGGCCATCATGGCCGTGGCCAGCGCGCCGCGAATGGGCCGGACCCGCCCGTCCAGCGCGAGTTCGCCGGCGATCACGAACTCGTCCAGCAGGTCGCTCTGGGCCTGTCCGCCGGCGACCAGGGCGGCTATCGCGATGGGCAGGTCGAAGGCGGCCGAGTCCTTTCGCACGTCGGCGGGGGCGAGGTTGATCGTAACCTTCGGGCCGGGCCAGCGGTAACCGCTGTTTCGCAGGGCCGACTGAATGCGGGAGATGGACTCGCGGACGGAGGCGTCGGCCAGGCCGACCAGTCGAATCTCGGGCTCGGTGGCGTTGGTCTGGACCACGTCGGCTTCGATCTCGCAGGCGATGGCGTCAATGCCCTGGAGAATGCTCCCGTGAACGCGTGAAATCATGTTGACCCTTTGGCGAAAAGCCCCCGCGCCGACGTCGTCGGGGAGTGACGAAATGATGCTACCGCAGGCAGCGGCGGTTGTCCATCGGCTATCCCAAGTGGCATGGGCGTCTCGCCCGTTGCGCCTGCCGGCCGGTAGGCAGGTCGCAGGGCCGTCCCGGCCCTGCGCCACGGGCGGGACGCCCGTGGAACACACGGGCAAGATGCCCGTGCCACGCCAGGCCTGAGCGGCGGTCAGTCGGCGCGGGCCCAGTCGGGCACGGCCAATTCGACGGTCTGTCCATCGACGCTGACGATGAGCTTTCCGGGCGCGGCCAGGCGGCAGGCGGTCTGCGGGGCCTTAGCCGCGTCGGCGTCAGAGGCGGTGAGCACGTGGAGGAAGATCGTCCGGGCGCCGGTCGCGGCGGGCTCGATCTGGGCGACGACCCGGCCGAACTTGAGGTGCTGCTCGTTTGAGGCTGGGGCGGTCTTGCTCTTGCCGGCTGGGTCGAAGCCTTCTGCCTTGCCCTCGGCGTAGAGCAGCAACGTGTATTCCCGCGGCAGGAGTGTCTGGCAAAACAGGCGGGCCTGCTCGTTCCTGGGCCTGAGCTGCGGCTGGGCCCAGTTGCGGTCCGGCGGGCGGTTGGTCACGCTCAGCGTACGCTCGCCCAACTCGGGGCGGCTGGGCAGGTGGAGTTGCCATCGCCGCACGATGTCCGGCCGGGCCGTTTCCACCACGTCCAACACGACCAGGTGCTTGCGTCCCAGCCACACCAGTTCGCGGACCCACTGCTTGCAGCGGGTCGGATTGGTCCTGCTCAGGTCGCCGCGGCAGCGGGAGAGGTCGGCGCCGACCTGCCAATCGGTGATGGCGGCAACGTCGTGGCCGGAGCGTTTGCGAATCTCCAGCCAATCGTTCCAGGTCTTGTGGTCGCTCTTGAGCCCGCGTCGCGTTTCCTGATCGCCGCGATCGCCGGGCTTGGACGGGTCGGTGAACAGGACCACGTTGGTCGAGACGGCGTTGCGGTGGTACTGGTCGGGCGGGGAGTCGTACGACGAGTACTTGCCGCTCCGCCAGGCCAGCGGCGCGTAGCGGAAGACCTGGAACTCCCCCGCCGACACGCCCCCGTGCACGTTCATCGGATCGCCCATGCGGAAGAAGACGTGCGTGGCCCCGTCCGGCTGGCCCGGAGCAGGCCAGTGGCTGCGGAAGAAACCGTATCCGCAGCTCTCGCGCCCGAACAGCGCCGCCGTCGGCAGCTCGGTCAAGGGGCGCTCCGCGATGGACGGATCGCGAAAGATGAAGTCGTGCGCGTACTCCGTGTGGTAGAGGGCCGAGCCCTGCTTGCCCAGCCACCGCTGGGCCCAGGCCCGTCCGTAGCCGCTGCGGGTGACGTAGCCGGCCGAGTCCAGCCCGCGGCAGAACTGGTCGTGCGAGGCGTAGGTATCGCGGTACTGGTCGTTGATGTCGCAGAAGGCGAAGCCCGGGCGCATGGACCACAAGTAGAAACGGACAATGCCCTCCAGCCAGTCGCCCTGATTGGCACGGATCCATGGGTTGGGGTTCTGCCCGGTGGCCGACCACCAGGCCGCACAAAGCTGGGGCATGTCGACGTAGGTGTAGAAGACGGTGTAGGTGGCGCCGGTGGCGGCCCCGTCGACCCACTGCATGGCCTTGAAGAAATCGTTGACGCCCCAGGTGCGGACCAGGTCGAGGTAGCCCTTGGCCTTGTCGCTCAGGCCGTGCAAGGCTAAGCCCGCGACGCCCACGCCCGCCAGCGCGCCGGGCGTGCGCGAGTAGTAGAACGGCGCCTGCCCGCGGCGGATGTGCTGCACGCCGGCGTCGGCGGCCTGCTCGATGCGGGCGACTATCTGGGCCCGCGTCGGCTCGTCGAGCCGGTCGCACAGCCAGTCGAACGTCGCCGCCAGCTCGATCAGCGCCAACCCGCGATCGGACCACGAGCCGCCCTCGGCCTTCATTCTCTTCAGGCCCGCGATGGCGGCCTGGAGGTCGTCCTGCTTGCCCTCGATCAGCCACAGGAGGGCCCGCCCCTTCGCCGTGCCGCGCCACTTGCCGCGAGCAACCGCGAACTCCGGCGAGCCCGCCCGCTCGCGGAGGTTCGCAACCGTCAGGCCCTCGAACGCGTCCTTGCGGATGAAGATCCGCGGACGAACGTTCAGGACGGGGGCGTCGAAGGGATTGGGCGGATCCGCGGCCCGGGCCACCACAACCAGCAGCAGACAGAGCAGCAGGGTCAGACCGCCACGCCGGGCAACCTCGACCGCTGATCGAGCCATGGCATTCTCCTCTGGTTGGGGGTCGCCGTGCTTAACGCACCGGCTTGATCATCAATTGGCGATTGACGATTGACAACCGAAATCCTTCCCGCCTATCGTGCTGGCCATGGACATGATCACATGGGCGGCAGGAGCGGTGCTTGCGGCCGGTGCGCCGGAAATGGCGCCCGCGACTCAGCCGCAACCTGCGCCGGCTGGGGGATTCCCGTTCATGGGCCCGTCGCACCAGTGGGCGCTGTGGACGGTGGCGGCGGCCTGCCTGCTGCTGCCGCTGGGCCTGCGGCGGATGGGCCGGCCCCGCCTGACCCGCGCGGCGGGGTGGGTGCTGGCCGGCGTGCTGGTCGTCAACGAGATCATGTACTGGGTCTACATGCTGGGGCAGGTGGACCTGACGCACTTCCTCCAGAACTCGCTGCCGCTGCACGTGTGCGGGATCGCCATCTTCCTGATCGCCTGGGAAATGATCCGCCACAACCAGTTGGTCTACGAGTTGACGTATTACTGGGGTCTGGGCGGAACGCTCCAGGCGGTGCTCACACCCAACCTGATCGTCGACGCGCCGCACTACCTGTACTACCAGTACTTCATCGCCCATGGGGGCATCTTGGTGGGCGTGCTGCTGGCGACGCTGGCGATGGGGCGCCGGCCCGGCCGGGGCTCGGTCCTCCGCGCGTTCGTGGCCTCCAACGTGCTCATGGTCGCGATCGGCCTGGCCGACCTGGCGCTGGGGGCCAACTACATGTTCCTGTGCGAAAGGCCGGCCGGAGCGTCGCCCTTCTTCTTTCTGCCCTGGCCGTGGTATCTCATTTTCCTCGAGTTTTTCGGGCTGGCCTTGATGGGCGTGCTTTACCTGCCTTTTTGCCTGAGGAAGAAGACCGCCGCGCCCGCACCTCTTCCTTGATCCGCTGGATGTGTCCGCGGCCGAGGGCCTTGACCTCGCAGCCCAGCTCGAAGTAGCGGCGGATGCGGTCGTCGCTGAGGATTCCGAAGCAGTCGATGACGGCCACCGGCCCGCCGGCGGCCCCGACCACCTCGTCCGGGTCGAGTTGGAGGTAGGGCTTGTGTCGCACGGCCAGCACGACCGCCTCGACGCCCTTCAGTGCCGGTTCCAGGTCTTTCTGGACGCGGATGTTGACGATGTCCTTCTGGTTGCGGAAGAAGCGCGACCACGAGTGCCCGGGGGCGGGGTAGGTATCCTGGCTTTCCAGCTCGTACCAGTGGTCCACGTAGGGATCGTGAACGCGGAGGTCGGCCCCCATCTCGGTGAGCTTGCGGACGATCAGTTCGCTGCCGCTGTAGCGGGTGTCGCCCACGTCCTCGCGGTAGCTGGCCCCGCACAGCAGCACGCCGGCGCCCGCGATGTATCGCCCCATGTTCCGCAGGGCGTCGCGGACCAGCTCGGCCGCGTGCAGGGCGCGCGTGTCGTTGATGTCGATGGCGGTGGTGGACATCTTGAAGACGGCGTCGCCGTCCTCGAAGCCCAGGATGTGCTTGTACGCCCAGTAGCCCAGCCCGCCGTCCTTGGGCAGGCAATACCCGCCAATGCCCGGACCCGGGAAGATGATGTTGCTGTGCGTCGGGCGCATCTTGATCGCCTGGATCACCTTGATGAGGTCCACGCCGTTGCGCTCGGCGAAGAGGGACCACTCGTTGAGGAAGGCCAGGATCGTCGCCCGGTAGGAATTCTCGACGATCTTGGTGGTCTCCGACTCGATCGGGCGGTCCATCACGGTCAGGGGGAACTGCTCGGTGTTGAGGACCTCTCGGAGGAACCGTTCCACGCGGCGGCGGCTCTCCGGACTGCAGCCGGAGCAGACCCGCCAGAAGTCGCGGATGGAAGAGACGTATTCCTTTCCGGGCATGACCCGCTCGAAGCTGTGGGCCAGCAGCGGCGGGTCGGTGATCCCCCGCCCCGAGAAGGCCTTCTTGAGGATCGGGTAGGCCACGAACTCGGTGGTCCCGGGCGCCACGGTGGTTTCGATGAGCACCAGGCAAGACGGGCGGATGTGCTGCCCGATTGTCCGCAGCGTGTCCTCCAGCGCGCCCATTTCCGCCTCGCCGGTCCGCAGGTTGCCCAGGTGCTTCTTGCTGTAATCGCACTGCACGTCCACCACGACGCAATCGGCCAATTCGAGGCACTGGCTGTTGTAGGTGGCAGTGAGCGTCTTCTTGTCCCGCACGCACCGGGCGATCATGGGCTCGACCTCCGGGTCCTCCGCTTTCACGGGCGACTCGCCCCGGTTGAGCATCGGCGTCTTCCAGTAGCTTCGCGTGCTGGGCCTCTGGCAGCCGATCACGAACTTGGTGGGCCGGCCCGTCTTCCTGTCAGTGGTGTCGGCGACGATGGCGGCCATGACGGCCCCCACGAAGCCCAGACCCATCACGACGACGATCTCCTTGCCCTCGGCGCGGGCGGCCTGGACGAGCGCCTCAACCCGGGCGAACTCGAGGGCGTATTCCTGCTGTGCGGGGATGGGGAACGCTTCGCCGGAAGGGCTGACGGAAACCTGAGCCATGGGGACTCCTCGTTACGGCGTCTCGGCGGGCGTGGTGCGTCCCGCGACCGCCGCGGAGACCCGTCCGCCAACGCTCATTGTCTCTGCCTGCGCGGGCCCCGCAAGCGTTTTCCGGACTTCCCAGACACAAGACCGCCAGCCCGTCCGCAAGACAGACACTGAGAATCGTGCCCACGGCGACGATGCGGCCGCGGGCTACTCCTCATCCCCGCCGACCTCCAGCACGGCCATGAACGCCTTCTGCGGGATCTCCACGTTGCCCACCATCTTCATCCGCTTCTTGCCTTCTTTCTGCTTCTCCAGCAGCTTGCGCTTTCGCGTGATGTCGCCGCCGTAGCACTTGGCCGTCACGTTCTTGCCCACCGCCTTGATCGTCTCGCGTGCAATGACCTTGGACCCGATGGCCGCCTGAAGCGGGATCTCGAACAGGTGGCGGGAGATCTCCTTCCGCAGCCGCTGGATCAGCCTGCGACCGCGACGCTCGGCCGTGTCCCGGTGAACGATCACCGACAGCGCATCCACCTTGTTGTTGTTGACCAGGATGTCCAGCTTGACCAGGCTGTCCGCCCGGAAGCCGATCATCTCGTAATCCATCGTCCCGTAGCCGCGGGTGGCGCTCTTGAGCTTGTCGTAGAAGTCGTAGATGATCTCGGCCAGCGGGAACTCGTAGGTCAGGATCACGCGGTCGGCCGACAGGTGCTCCTGGTGCTGGTAGGAGGCGCGGCGCTCCTCGGCGAGTTGCATGACCGGACCGATGGAATCGGTGGGCACGATCAGGTCCACGCGAACGATGGGCTCGCGGATCTCCTCGACGTAGTTGGGGTCCGGCAGGTCGCCGGCCGAGTCCACCTCGATCACCTTGCCGTCCTTCTTGAGCACCTGGTACGGAACGGTCGGCGCGGTCTGCACGACCTCCACGCCGTGCTCGCGCTCGGCCCGCTCCTGGACGATCTCCATGTGCAGCATGCCCAGAAAGCCGCAGCGGAAGCCGAAGCCCAAGGCGTCGGAGTTGATCGGCTGGAAGGTCAAGGCCGCATCGTTGAGCTGGACCTTCTCCAGGGCGTCCCGCAGCTCGGGGAACTGCGTCGTCGGGCCGGGGTACAGGTCGCAGAAGACCATCTGCTGGGGCGGGCGGTAGCCCGGCAGCGGGTCGGGCGCCTCCTTGCCGAACAGCGTGATCGTGTCGCCCACATGCACCGACTTGACCGTGCGGATATTGGCGATGAGGAAGCCCACCTCGCCGGCCGACAGGCTGTCAGCCTGGACCGCCCGGGGCATGAACTTGCCCAGCTCGGTCACCTGGTAGACCTCCTGCGTGCCCATCATGCGGATCTTGTCGCCCACGTTCACGCGCCCGTCAAAGACGCGGATGTAGACCACCACCCCGCGGTAGTCGTCGTACTTGGAGTCGAAGATCAGCGCCTTGGTGTGCGCGTCGGGATTGCCCCTGGGGGCGGGCAGGCGTTCGATGACGGCCCGCATCATGTCGTCGATGCCCGCACCGGTTTTGGCCGAGGTGAAGATGCAGTCCTCCGCCGGCGTGTGCATGAGAGCCTCGACCTCCATGGCCGTATCCTCCGGCCTGGCGGCGGGCAGGTCGATCTTGTTGACCACGGGCACCAGGTCGAGCTTGCTCTTGCGGGCCAGATGGGCGTTGGCGACGGTCTGGGCCTCGACGCCCTGCGCGGCGTCGACCACCAGCAAGGCGCCGTCGCAGGCGGCCAGCGCCCGGCTCACCTCGTAGTGAAAGTCCACGTGCCCGGGCGTGTCGATCATGTTGAGCATGTACGTCCGCCCGTCGAGCTTGTACTCGACGGTGACGGCGGAGGCCTTGATGGTGATGCCGCGCTCGCGCTCCAGGTCCATGTCGTCCAGGAGCTGGTCGCGGAATTCGCGCAGGGTAATCGCGCCGGAGGTCAGCAGCACGCGATCGGCCAGCGTGCTCTTGCCGTGGTCAATGTGGGCGATAATGCTGAAGTTGCGTATGTACTTCTGGTCCATCGGAAAGAGTATACCGTGTTCCGGCCGCGAAACAAGGGGCCCGAGGGTGCTCAGAGACCCCATCAGGCCCCGCGACAGGGCCGATTACGCGCGCATCACTTGGCCTTTTCCATCGCGTCCATCAGTTCCTGCTTGTCGAACTTGCCCACCAGGCGGATGGGCCCCTCTCGCCCGGGCAGGTACAGCACGCTCAGTGGCGGGCTGGCGCGGAGGTGGTTGTAGAGCAGGTCGTTGGCCGGTGCGTCCGGGCTGGTCACGTCGGCCTTGACCGGGACCACGCCGCGGAGCTCGAGGGCGCGGGCCACCTGCGGGTCCGCGTAGGTCGTGCGCTCGACGATCTGGCACGACAGGCACCAGGAGGCGGTGAACTTGATCAGCACCGGTTTGCCCGCCGAACGGGCAGCCGCCACCTGGGCGGCGTCGTACGGCTGCCAGCGGATCAGGCTGGGCGCGGGGGCGCGGAGCATGTAAAAGCCGCACATCATCGCCAGGGCCATCGCGGTCAGGCGGATCATCACGCGCCGCGTCAGCGTGTGCGTGTAGTCCACCCACGAACCGCCCATCCACAGGCAGAAGGCCAGCACCACGCCGTAACCGGCCACCCACACCGCGCGCTTGTCCTCGCCGGGGATCAGCGTGCCGATCAACCAGACCGCCACCAGCAGCAGGATGAACCCCATCGACTGCTTGGTCAACTCCATCCACCGCCCCGGCTTGGGCAGCCGCTGCACCAGCTTGGGCAGCGCCGTCAGCAGCGCGTGCGGGGCGGCCATCCCCAGCCCGATCGTGACGATCCCCAGGCTGCCCAGCCACAGCGGCTGGAACTGGGCCCATGCGAAGGCCGTGCCCAGGATCGCGAAACTGCACGGCGTGGCGAGGATGGCCATCATCAGCCCCATGCCCAGAGAGGCAAGGTCCTCGCGACCCCGGCGGGGCGTCCGCTCGCCCAGGCGGGCCACCCCCGAGGGCACCAGCACCGTGAACGCCCCAAACAGGTTTACCGCCATGGCCACGATCACCATCGCCATTGCGATGCGGAAAGGCGGGCTCTGGAAATGCCTTCCCCAATCGAACGCCCGCTGGGCCGCGAGTTGGAGGGCCACGTTGATCCCGGCCAGCGCCACGAAGAACAGGACGATGCCCGCGGCGAACCACAGACCCAGCACGATGTAGCGAAGCCGCGACTCCCTGGCCAACTGCACGATGCTCAGGATGCGAATCGGGACCACGGGCAGGACGCAGGGCATGATGTTGAGGATGAGCCCGGCCAGGAACGCCAGCGACAGCCCCCCCACTACGGTCATGCGGGCGACCTCTCGCGGCGGGGCTGGGAGCCCCGCTTCGGCGGGTTGGGTCGCCGCGGGCCGATGGCGCATCCGTAGCGTGTCCGCCGGCACGGCCTGGGCCAGCCTATCGGCCAAGTCAGCCGTCCACTGGGGGTTGGGCGCCATGGTGTCGCCCACCTCGACCTCGACCTTGGCCTCCACCGTGTTGGCACCCTCCAGAGGAACGCACAGGTCCTCTCCGCAGACCTGTCCGGTCAGGCGAAGCGAGATCGTGTGCCTGCCCCTGGCGGCGTCGCTCGGTACGAGCACCGGGACGAACACCACGAACCGCCCCTCATAGCCGTTGTTGACGAACTTCTGGTCGCTGAACTGGTAGTGGTGAGGCTTGTCCATCGGCCAGAGCGGCTGGCGGGCTTCCAGGCCCGGCGCCTGCACGACCATTCCGGCGGGCGTAGGCTCGAACAGCTCGTTCTTGCCCGGGTCGGGGCTGTAGTAGAACCACTTGTCCGCGATGGTGGCATTGATGGCAACGTCCAGGCGCGAGCCCGGCGTCACCTGAGCGTGAGAGGCCAGGGGCCGTGCGGTCATCGTCGGCGGCGAGCCAGCGTCCTCAAGACCCGGAAGTTGCGCCGACGCGGCGGCCGGCGGAACCAAGAACCCCAACGCGGCGATCCACAATGTTCTGTTCATGAGCGATCTCTCCAAGCCCATTATAGAACAGGCATTGCGCTCGGTGAAGACCTTTGCCGTGGACGCAGCGCCCGCCGGCGGCTACAGTAGGCTCATGCGAGCATACCCAGCCCAACCCACCTGCGTCCGCATGATTATGCCCGTCCTGCTGCTACTGTCCGCCTTGCCCGCCGCGGCAGCCGACAACGCGGTCAGACCGACCAGGTTGGAACTGTCCGCCAACTTCAACGCCGCCAGCGTCTACGCGTTCTACGAAGGCGACGCCAATGCCAACGCGACCGCCCGCATGGAGTACCGCGCCGGCGGCGGCGACTGGCGGCCGGGGCATCCGCTGACCCGCACCGCGCCGGGCCGGCTGGCCGGATCGATCTTCCACCTTCAGAGCGACCAACCGCTGGAGGTCCGTGTGACGTTCGCGGACGGCGACGCCCCGGCCCGGATCGCGCCGCTGTCAGCCGCCACGCGGACCCGGAGCCACCGCTTCCCGGCCGGCACGGGCACGACGTGGTTCGTCGGCCGCAGCCGCCCCGGCGAGGCGAACGTCTGCGTCACCATCCAGCAGGCGGTGGACCGGGCCGGACCGGGCGACACCATCGTCCTCCGCGACGGCGACTACTTCGAGAGCGTCACCATTCGTCGCAGCGGCCGGCCGGGCGCGTACATCACGCTCCGCCGCGACGACGCGGAGCGGCTCGTCGGCGGCCCGGGGGGCCACGTCGAGCACCAGCGACCTCGCGTCCGGCTGGTCGGCTGCGACAACGCTGCGCGGCTGGGCGAGGCTCGCGCGAAGTCGCGGACCTGGCGACGCCACGCCGCCGGCGCGTTCGCCACCGACGAGAAACGCACCGTCGGCACGGTCACGTATCGCGGCGTCCGCCTGTACCATCACGATTCGCTCCAGGCCCTCGCGTCGGCCAGACCGCCCCTCGACCGCGCGTGGTTCCACGACGACAAGGCCGGAAAGCTCTATGTGCGGACGGGCGGCGAGTCGCCCCCGGAGGACCGCGACCTGGCCGCCGGCGTCCTGCCACTGGGCCTGTCGTTCCAAGACTGCGGGTACTGGGTCGTCGAAGGGCTGGAGTTCTGCTGCTTCGGCGGGGGCAGGTACTCCCGCGGCGTCGACGTGGTCAACAGCCGCAACATCGTCATCCGCGGCTGCACGTTCGAGGCCATGCGGACGGGCGTGGGCCTCCGCAAGCCGCTCACCCGAGACTGCCTGGTCGAACGCTGCACCTTCCGCGACAGCGGCATCTGGAGTTGGCCCTGGAAGGCATGCAAGGCCCACGACGTGGAGGGTTCGGCTATCTCCGTCCGCGGCGGGGCGGGCAATGTGGCCCGCTTCAACACGATCAGCGGCTTCTTCAACGGCATCGACGCCAGCACCTGGGGCGATCTCGAAAACGAGTCGCTCAACCGCGATCTGGACATCCACGACAACAGGTTCAGCGAGATCGGCGACGACCCGCTGGAGCCTGAGGGCGCCTGCATGAACGTCCGCTTCTGGAACAACCAGACGCGCGACACGCTCCAGGGCATCTCGCTGGCCCCCATCACCGTCGGCCCGGTCTATGTCGTCCGCGACCGCTACGTCAACTTCAAGCAGGGCGCCGTCAAGCTGTCGGTCGATTCCAAGGGGGTGGTCTACCTCTACCACGCGCTGGGCTGGACTGACCGCGACGACTCCTGCGCCACCAGCGTCTGCGGGCCGTGGGACAACATGCACTTCCGCAACTGCATCCTGCGGGCCCGCAAGTACGCCGTCGAGGACGCCCGCGAGCACCCCATCGGCTGTTCGTTCGACTACTGCGATCTGTTCGCCCCGCGGATGCCGTTCGTCAAGTGGAGCGGCAAGCGATACGACAGGCTCGAGGAGTTGCCCGCGCCCACGTTCGGCCGTCACCTCCTGTACGTCGAGCCGTACACGTCCGCGGGGCCCAGCCCCCAGTCGCTCGCCCCCGCGCTGATCGACGCCGGCATCGTCCTGCCTGGCATCAACGACGACTTCAAGGGCAAGGCCCCGGACATCGGGCCGGACGAAGCGAGGTGATGTTCGATTCGCGGTCCCGGCCTGGACCCGTCGCCGCCCCCCGGATCACCCGGGTTCACCGCGAACGTTCCCTCGTGCAGGCCTCCAAGAGGGCCAGCAGGGCCTCGTCTTCGACCTGCTCGAACAAGCGGTAGAACTGCCCCACCGACTGGAAGCACGGCGGACATCGCAGGCAGACGACCTCGTCGACACCCTTGGCCAGACGGCGCAGCGTGTCCTCCGGCGCGACGGGCAGGGCAATGACCACCTTGGCAGGGTTGTCGCGTCGTACGGCCCACGCAGCCGCCTCCATCGTCGACCCGGTGGCCACCCCGTCGTCGGTCAGCAGGACGTTGCGACCCGCGATGCCCACCCTGGGGCAGACCTGACGGTATCGGCCCGCACGGCGGGCGATCTCCGTCATGGCCCGCTCCTTTTCCATCCGGATGTACTCTCGGGAGGCGCCGGTCAGGGCGACGGCCTCGTCGTGAATGAAGGCCCGGCCGTCCTCGCTGACGGACCCGATGGCCAGTTCCGGGTTGCCCGGGGCCCCCAGTTTTCGGGCCAGCACCAGGTCCGTCTGGGCGCCCAGCCGCCGGGCCAGTTCCCAGGCGAGCACCATGCCCCCGCGGGGCACGCCCAGCACCACCGCGTTGACGCCGCGATACTCGTCCAGCGCGCCGGCGAGCATGCAGCCGGCCTCTACGCGGTCTTCAAACGGCTCCCCTGACCTGGACAGGACTCGAACGCTTCCCATGGCCACACCTCCCTGGATTATAGCGGGAGGAGACCGCGCAACCCACGCGACCCACGGGACTGCCGGCACCGGTTCGAGCCGCCTCGGTCACGTGGACCTCCGGGGACCCTCGGGCTGATTCCCGCGGACCTACAATGGCGTGAGGAATACAACGAATGACCACTGCCATGAAAACCCATAACGAAATCCACTGGGCTGACTGGTCGCCCGACACGTTCGAGCGGGCCCGTCGGGAAGATAAGCTCGTCCTTGTCGACAGCGGGGCCACCTGGTGCCACTGGTGCCACGTCATGGACCACGTGACCTACGAAGACGCCAACGTCGTGGATCTGGTCCGGTGCCGTTTCGTCTCCGTCCGCATCGACCGCGACCGCAACAGCGAGCTGGACGCCTACCTTCAGCGATCCGTTCCTGTGGTCCGAAGCCAGGGGGGCGGCTGGCCGCTCACCGTCGTCATGACCGGCGACGGCCACGTGCTTTATAAGGCCACCTTCCTGCCCCCGCGGGCCGACGCCCGTTACGGGGCGACAGCCGGGCTGATCGAGGTGCTGACCTCGCTGGAGGAGTACTGGCGGCGCAACCGCGCCGCAATCGCTGCCGCCGGCGAGGACATCCGCCGATCACTGGCTGGAACGCTCA
>Ga0116149_1001830_pt1 | contig 24818 bp, 16 predicted proteins | sample AD_UKC057_MetaG_FD_89787 | JGI IMG/M metagenome (GOLD analysis project Ga0116149, IMG submission 89787) | Active sludge microbial communities of municipal wastewater-treating anaerobic digesters from USA - AD_UKC057_MetaG | ecosystem: Engineered > Bioreactor > Anaerobic > Digestate | place: USA...
CGCCGACGCATCCAAACACCAGGGAGACTACCGAAAGATCGTCCAGGGTGTCAACGATACGCTCGACGCCGTGATTGGCCCCTTGAACGTGGCAGCCGAGTACGTGGATCGTATCGCCAAAGGTGACATGCCTCTGAAGATTACGGACAGCTACAACGGTGATTTCAACAAGATCAAGAATAACCTGAATCAGGCCATTGACGCGGTGAATGGCCTGATTGCCGACGCCGGCATATTGTCAAAAGCGGCGGTAGAAGGAAAACTGGCGACGCGCGCTGACGCTTCCAAGCATCAGGGCGATTACCGGAAGATCGTCCAGGGCGTCAACGATACGCTCGATGCCGTGATTGGCCCCTTGAACGTGGCGGCGGAGTACGTGGATCGCATCGCCAAAGGCGACATTCCCTCCAAGATCACGGAAAACTACAATGGCGACTTTAATGAGATCAAAAACAACCTCAATCAATGTATCGAAACGGTGAACGCCCTTGTGGCCGACGCCGGTATGCTGGTAAAAGCGGCAGTGGAAGGAAAACTGGCGACGCGAGCGGATGCCTCCAAACACCAGGGCGACTACCGGAAGATTGTCCAGGGTGTCAACGATACCCTCGACGCTGTCATCGGTCCCCTGAATGTGGCAGCCAAGTATGTGGACCGAATATCCAAAGGCGACATCCCGACCCGGATCACAGACAACTACAACGGTGATTTCAACGAGATCAAGAATAACCTCAATAATCTCATTGATGCCATGAACCGGGTAACGGATATGGCAAAGGAAATCGCCCGCGGCAATCTGATGGTGGAAGCTAAAGAACGTTCTGGGCAGGACGAGCTGATGCACGCCATCCAGGGCATGATCATGAATCTCCGACATCTGGTCACTGACATATCGGGCGGTGTGCAGACGGTAGCCTCGTCGGCGACGGAACTGTCTGCTGTAAGTTCCCAGACCGCGCAAAGCGTCGCGACACTTACAGGCAAAACGTCCACGGTGGCCGCCGCGGCCGAGGAATCCAGCGCCAACACCACCAGCGTCGCGGCAAGCATGGAGCAGGCCGCGACCAATCTTACTTCCGTGGCTTCAGCTACCGAGGAAATGAGCGCCACAATCGGTGAAATCGCTTCCAATTCCGAGAAGGCGCGCGCCATCAGTCAAAAGGCAGGTCAACAGGCGGCCTCCGTTTCGGCTCTTATGCAGCAACTGGGATCCGCGGCTCAGGAAATTGGCCAGGTAACCGAAACCATTACCGATATTTCATCCCAGACCAATCTGCTGGCTTTGAACGCCACTATTGAGGCGGCGCGAGCGGGAGCCGCCGGTAAGGGATTTGCCGTTGTCGCCAACGAGATTAAAGAATTGGCCAGACAGACGGCGGCCGCCACCGAGGATATCAAAGCCAAGATTGGCGGTGTGCAGTCATCGGCCGGCAGCGCTATTGCCGATATCGAAAAGATTACGTCTGTTGTCGCCGAAGTCGGTCAGATTGTTTCGGGCATTGCCGCCGCCATTGAAGAGCAGGCGGCGGTAACTCGGGATGTCGCCGGCAATATTGCCCAAGCCACCGCCGGAGTGCAAGAGGCCAACGAAAGAGTGAATCAGACCGCAACAGTGGCCATGACTATGGCCAGGGATATAGCGGATGTGGATACCGCCGCCGGTCATATTCGATCAGGCGGCCAGCAGGTTCAGGCGAGCGCCGCGGAACTTTCAAAACTGGCTGAGCAACTCAGGGGTCTGGTTGGACAGTTCAAGGTTTAATGATCAATCAAAACAGGGACGGGCAACAGGAAGCAGAAGATATTTCATCTTCTGCTTCCTGAATAAGAGATTGTGAGGAACAATCATGCAGCTGACGGAGAATAAAAAAAATATGGAAGCGGGTGCCGATGGGTTACTGGTAACCGGTTTTACGGTTGGTGATGCTTCCTTTGGAATTGACGCACGGTTGGTGCTGGAAGTTGTAAAGGTAGGCGAAGTAACTCCGGTGCACGGCGCGCCGCCCGGCGTCGCCGGCATTCGCAACCTGCGTGGCCGCATTGTCACCGTGGTGGACATGGCAACACACCTGGGACTGGGATGTGTCGATAATGGACCGGAAACGAGACTGCTGATTATGGAGCGTCACGGCGAACCGTTTGGCTTTCTGGTGGATGCCGTTACGGACGCCATCGCCCTGGATGTTGAGCACCTCGGTCCACCGCCGGCCGGCATGGACCAAAGCCTGCGAAGCCGCCTGATCGGTGTCTGGCGCGAGGGCGCAATTCTGACGGCAATCATTGACGCCGAGGCGCTGTTCAAATGGAATGATGAGTGATTCTTATGAAAGTTCTTGTGGTTGACGATTCGATTCTGTTTCGCAAGGCCATGACGGAGGTTCTGACGTCTTTGCCCGACGTCGAAGTGGTCGGACAGGCACAAAACGGCAAGCTTGCCGTGCAGAAAGTCCGGGAGCTGCAACCAGATCTCGTAACGCTGGACATGGAAATGCCTGAAATGGACGGTCTGGCCGTTCTTGACGCCCTGAAGGCGGCAGGGAATATGCCGGTTGTTATTGTGGTGAGTGCGTTGACCAGGCAGGGTGGCAAACTGACCCTGCAGGCCCTGCAGAAAGGCGCCTTTGATTTCGTCACCAAACCGGAAACGGCAAACGCCGAGGAAAGCCGCAAGGCTCTTTTGGAAGAACTGACTCCGCGGATCAAAGCACTTACCTTACGTTTTGGTATACGCGGTATTCTACGCGGTGCGGCTGCCGTTACACAGGAGCAAACAAAATCCCAAGCTGTTGCCGCGCCACGCCCTGCCATCGACAGCGTCGGCGTGCGCATGGCACGTCTTACCGGCGCCGCTAAACCTGAATTGGTCCTAATGGGTGTGTCCACCGGCGGTCCCAACGCCTTGGCGGTTATGCTTCCGACCCTGCCCCTGCTGGGCGTGCCGGTGCTGATTGTCCAGCACATGCCGCCTATTTTCACCCAATCTCTGGCAGAGAGTTTGTCCTCAAAGTGTACTTTGCGCGTCCGCGAGGCCTCTCATGGAGAGACCGCGGAAGCCGACACAATCTATATCGCCCCAGGCGGCCGCCACATGCGTCTCGTGCCCGGCCCGGAAGGGTGCAAAATGATCCAGATCACCGATGACCCGCCCGAAAACAACTGCCGCCCCGCTGTGGATTACCTTTTCCGTTCTGTGGCTCATCACTTTCCCGGCCGGGCCATGGGCGTGATTCTCACCGGCATGGGCAGCGACGGAACGTTGGGCCTGAGACTTCTCAAACGCCACGGCTGTTTCGTGATCGCACAGGACGAAGCAAGCAGCATCATCTACGGCATGCCCAAGTCAGCCGTAGATGCGGGTGTTGTGGATGAGGTTCTTCCCCTGGAAACGATTGCCGGCCGGATCGCTTCAGTCGTTCGGAGCGGATCATGACATTGACCAGCGATGAATTAAAATCCTGGAGCCGTTACATTCACGAGATTTGCGGAGTTTATCTGGATTCGTCAAAAGGTTATTTGATTGAAACCCGCCTGGATCCACTTTTGCGTGAAACCGGTTCCGGAAACTGGAGTGAGTTGCTTTTCAAGGCAAGGACTGTAGGCACGCTGCGCGTGAAGATAATCAATGCCATCACGACGAATGAAACATCCTTTTTCCGCGATACCTCGCCCTTCGATCTGCTTCAGCACAAACTTTTTCCTGAACTGATCGACCGTCGCAATAAAGCGGGTTTGAAACCCGTACCCATCCGCATATTGAGCGCCGCATGCTCCACGGGACAGGAAGCTTACAGCACAGCGATTGTCCTCAAAGAACTTCTCGGATCATTTACCGGATACGATATTCGCATTCTGGGAGTAGATATTTCTGACGCCGCCGTCGCCCAGGCTAGCTACGCCCATTATTCCCGCATGGAATTGGACCGTGGACTGGCTCCCGACAGACTTGCCCGATATTTCGAACCGGTCGGAGAACGATTTAAGGTCAGAGACGAATTGCGTGCCCTCGCTACTTTCCGGCGCGCCAATCTTCTTGACCCCTTTTCCGGCGCCGCTCCTTTCGACATTATCTTTTGCCGCAATGTGGCGATTTACTTTACAGAACCTGACAAGATTCGTCTTTTTCGAAATCTCGGACTCCTCCTTCCACGGGACGGGGCCCTGATTATCGGTTCCACCGAATCGATAACCGGCCTATGCCCTGAATTTGAACCAAAGCGCTATCTGCGCTCGGTTTATTACCAGAAAAAAACGTAAGGAAATGACGCATTGATCACAAACCAGATTTCCCGAAAACAAAGTCCCCACAGACACCCGCATCTGATTCTGTTATCGGCGGTTTCTATCGGCATAACCTTGTGCGCCTGGTGGATGACCGTCCGTGCCGACCTTGAAATTCGCGACAATCTGCTTGGCCGGGTACGCGTGGTGGCCGGGGCCTTAAACATGGACTATATTAACGTCCTGGACGGGTCCGAAGCCGATCTCAAAAAACCTGAATACCTGTGGCTTAAAGAAAGGCTTGGCGCGGTTCGGGCTGCCGATCCGAAATGCCGCTTTGCCTATGTTATGGGGCGCAGGACGAACGGCGACATATTCTTTTATGTGGACAGCGAACCGGCAAATTCTCAAGACTATTCTCCTCCCGGCCAGATTTATGAGGAAGCACCTGAGAGTTTCCGGAAGGTTTTCAGCTCTCGTCTGGCTGCGGTCGAAGGACCGGTAACGGATCGCTGGGGCGAGTGGATCACCGCCCTTGTTCCCTTGAGTGATCCGAAAACCGGCGAAACTGTGGCGGTACTGGCCATGGACATCGACGCCCGCGTCTGGAAATGGGATGTAGCGGCAAAGGTGGCTTTGCCGGTTGGGTTGATGTTTATCGTGTTGATTGTTCTTGCAGCTGCGCTTTTTGCCTCCAAACATCCTTCTGAGCAACCCGAACCCCTTGTGCGGCGGTTGATGCCCCTGATGACGATACTACTTGTATCGATTTTCGCCCTTGGTGGCGTGCTTCTATGGAGGCAGCATAGCGAACAACTTGCCGAAAAAACGGCATCCGCCACCGCTGAAGTTCGACGCGACCTGCAAAACGCTCTTGATCAAAATTTCCAAGGATTGTCCGCCCTGGCGCAAACCATTGCCCTTGATGTCCGGACACGCCGGAACCTGCAAAATGGGGACCGTCAGCGGTTATTTCTTGATTGGCGCGAATTATATAAAACGCTACGGGAAAAAAGCGGTTTAACGCACTGCAATTTCATTACTTCCAAACATACGATTTTGCTGCGTATGCAGCAGAAAGAACTGTATCAAGACAAGGTTGACCGCTTTACAATGCTTGAATCCGAGCGCTCCGGCAGAACCGCATGGGGAATTGAAACTGCTCGCAGCGGCGCGCTGATATTGAGTGTGGTGTACCCTGTATTTGAAAACAGCAAACTGCTGGGCTACGTGGAAGTGGGCAAGGATATGGATGAGGTTGTCAAAACGATCTCTCTTTCTCCCGGCACGGAACTGGCCATATTCCGAGATAAAGAAGGTCTCACACGTGCAGCGTGGGAAGCGGGCCGGCGCATGCTGGGACGAGACGCAGACTGGAACCGCATGACTTCCCGTCTGCTGATCTTTTCTTCCCGGAGTCATCTTCCCGATTCGTTCCTTTTTATCGCCGATTCCGTGCAGGACACGATGGAGCGGGATATTGTTGATGAAGGCAGAACCTGGCGTATTATGGTATCATCTTTCAAGGATGCTTCCGGCACAAAGATCGGCTCGCTTCTGGTCATGCAGGACATCACTTCCCTGAAAGCCGCTTTCAATCGTTATGGAATTCTGGGAGGCGTGGCTGGTACAGTTCTTCTGGCGGTGCTCCTGGCGCTGGTTTCCGTGATGCTACGGCGCGCTGATAAAGGAATTCTATCTCAGCAGATGGAATTACTGGCCAGTGAAGAACAACTTTCCGCCACGCTACGTTCCATCGGTGACGCCGTGATCACATGCGACCGCAAAGGCCGGGTAACCAGTTTAAACGGCGTCGCTGAAACGCTTACCGGATGGAACAGTCAGGAAGCGGCTACGCGGCCGCTGGAAGATGTCTTTCCGATTATCGACAGCCAATCCCGCAATACCGTTGAAAATCCCGTTACACGCGCTCTTGCCGAAGGTGTAATCGTGGAACTGGCCAATTCCACGGTGCTTATTTCACGAAACCAAAAGGAATACCAGATCGCCGACAGTTGCGCGCCGATCCGTGATGCCGCGGGTATCGTCATCGGCGCGGTCCTTGTTTTTCGGGATGTAACCGAGGAATACCGACGGATAGCCAAAATTCGCGAATCTGAAGCTTTTCAGCGGGATCTGCTTTTGAATCTGCCTGCGGCCGTAGTCATTGTTGATCCGGGTACACGCCGGATTGAACTGGTAAACGATTACGCAGCTTCGCTCTTCGGCGCACCGACGGATCAATTGCTCGGACAAGTATGTCACTCATTTTTATGTCCGGCGGCACAGGGAGCATGCCCTGTATGCGATCTTGGCAACACGGTGGATAAATCCGAGCGTATCATGCTTCGCGTTGACGGAAGTCGTCTGCCCATTCTTAAAACGGTGAAAAAAGTAATATTGGGCGGCCAGGAAAAGCTTCTGGAATGTTTCGTCGATATTTCCGAGCGTAAGCGGGCGGAGCAGGAATTGCTGGAGACAAACCGCCGGCTTGAGGAAGAGACGGCGCGCGCCAACGAGATGGCTGTGCAAGCGGAATTGTCCCGTCTGGAAACAGAAAAGCTCAACCGTAAGTTGAGTTTGCAAAAAGAGCGTGCCGATCTGATGGCACAAAAGGCGGATGCCGCCAACATCGCCAAGAGCGAGTTTTTGGCTAACATGAGTCATGAGATTCGCACACCGATGAACGGTGTGATCGGCATGACCGGATTGCTGCTCAATACGGAGCTTACCGATGATCAGCGGCGATATGCCGAGATCGTTAAGTCCAACGGCGAGTCTCTTTTGGGCCTGATCAACGACATTTTGGATTTTTCAAAAATTGAGGCGCGCAAACTTGACCTGGTGATACAGGATTTTGATTTGCAAAGCTTGCTGGACGGTCTTGCGGATTCCCTGGCGCACAGGACACAAGACAAGGGTTTGGAGCTTACCTGCACTGCCGATCCCGGAGTTCCCTTGCTGCTTTCCGGCGATCCGGGACGTTTGCGCCAGATACTCATCAATTTGGCGGGCAACGCCGTCAAGTTTACCGATGAGGGAGAAGTGGCTGTAAGAGTTTCAAGAGTTCAGGAAGCGAGAGAAAATATTGAGGGAACATGTTTGTTACGTTTTTCCGTGCGCGACACGGGGATTGGGATACCCAAAGACAAGGTTGGCATGCTGTTTTCCAAATTTACCCAGGTGGATGCTTCGGCGACGCGGCAGTATGGAGGCACAGGCCTTGGTTTGGCTATTTCCAGGCAGCTTGTTGAGTTGATGGAAGGTGAAATCGGGGTGAACAGCATAGTGGGCAAGGGGTCGGAGTTCTGGTTTACGGCACATTTTGGACTGCAGGCGCAAGCGGAACAGGTGGAAGCACCGCCCGCCGATCTGGCAGGAGTTCGCGTGCTGATTGTGGACGACAATGCGACAAGCCGCGAAATTCTCTTTACCCGTCTTGGCTTTTGGGGCATGCGTCCCCAGGAGGCTTCCGACGGTCTGTCCGGGCTTCAGGCTCTTCATTGTGCCTGCGAAGAAAACGATCCCTTCCGGCTTGCCGTTGTGGATATGCAGATGCCCGGCATGGACGGAGAGGCTTTCGGCCGCGCAGTCCATGCGGATAAGAGGCTTACCGATACGCGTCTGGTGATGCTTACCTCACTGGGAGAAAGGCGCGACGCAAATCATTTTCAGGAAATCGGTTTTTCCGCTTATGCAGTCAAGCCAATTCGTCACGAAGAACTCAGAGAAATTTTTTCTCAGGTTCTGACAGGCGGCGTTTTCCGATCCAGATCCCCGAGATTCAGTCTTTGGGAGACGCTACCCAACTTTTCCGATCGCAAGGCGCGTATTTTACTGGCAGAGGACAACATCACCAATCAGCAGGTTGCGAAGGGGATGTTGAAGATGATGGGGCTTACAACCGACACCGTGAATAATGGGCGCGAGGCCATTTTGGCGCTTGAAACCAAGTCCTATGATCTGGTACTCATGGACGTGCAAATGCCCGAGATGGATGGTCTGGAGGCAACAAAAAGAATCAGGAAACGGGAAGCGGAATTCGGGGATAAAAGTTCATTATCCCGCGTTCCTATTATTGCCATGACTGCGCATGCCATGCAGGGCGACAAAGAAAGGTGTCTTGAGGCGGGCATGGACGACTATGTTATGAAACCCGTTGCGCCTCGGGAACTGGCCGGGGCTTTGGAAAAATGGCTGACCAGGGCGCCGGAAATCGGAATTCAAAAAGCGGAAGTCGAAATGCAAGACGATGTTCCCCGTTTTTCAAGTATTTCCCATCCTTCGTCATTGGTCTGGAATCGCGCCGCAATGCTGACGCGATTAATGGATAATGAGGAACTGGTCATCACCATCCTACAGGTTTATCTGGAGGACATTCCCAAACAAATCGGGACCTTGCGAAGTTATCTGGATGCAGGTGACGCTGTCGGCGCCGAGCGACAGGCGCACTCCATCAAAGGAGCGTCAGCCAACGTGAGCGCTGACGCCATGCGAGACTTGGCTTTCGAGCTGGAACAGGCCGGCAAGGCAAAAGATCTGCAAAGTATGAAAGCGCGTCTGGAAGAGTTGGATGCGGTGTTTGAAGAGTTCAGGAAGGAAGCGGAAACCGGATTGAATCAGTAAATTTTCCGAAGTCCTGCTTCCAACTGCCGAATAACGATAAAAGGAGGAAATTGATGAAAACACTAATTGTCGAAGATGATTTTACAAGCCGTCTGCTGTTACAGGAACTTCTGAAGATCTACGGGCCGTGTCACATCGCGGTAAATGGCAAGGAGGCGGTTGAAGCCGCTCGCATTGCATTGGATTCCGGTGAACCTTACGATCTGATCTGCATGGATATCATGATGCCGGAAATGGACGGTCAGGAGGCTCTGCGCAGAATCCGGGAACTGGAAGAGGACAGGGGTATTCTTTCCACATATGGCACGAAGATATTCATGATTACTGCTTTGGGCGATATCAGAAATGTCAGTGACGCTTATGGCAATATGTGCGACGCTTACCTGACCAAGCCGATCCAGCAAGCAAAACTGCAGGAGGAACTGCGAAAATTGAAACTGGTGAAAGAATAATGCGCAAGGAGGAAGGAATACAGCAAGAACAGGGCTGAATCCATCTGGTAAATATAAACATAGGAAATAAAAGAGTTATTCTATGAATCGAATACTTTTGGCGGATGACGACCGGGTAAATTTACGTGTTCTGGAAGCATTCCTCAAACCCCTGGGACATGAACTGATTCTGGCTCATGACGGAATGGAAGCCTGGGATCTTATTCATCAGACATCACCTGATTTGATTCTTCTGGATGTCATGATGCCCAGGCTGGATGGCTTTGAAGTTGCCAAAAGAATAAAAGAGAACGAAAGCACAAAATCCATTCCTGTGGTCATGGTTACAGCGCTGACGGATGTTGAAAAACGGGTGATCGCCTATGAAGCCGGCGCGGATGACTTTCTTACAAAACCTGTTGATCGGATTGAACTTTTGGCCAGAGTCCGTTCCCTGTTAAAGGTCAAGGAATATCACGATCATCTCCGCAATCATAGAGAACGCCTGGAACAGGAAGTACAGGAAAGAACCAGAGAATTACGTCTGGCAACGGATAAAATCATCCGGGCATCACTGGATACCATTTTCCGTTTGGCGACGGCCAGTGAATATCGTGATGATGACACGGGGGCACACATCCGGAGAATGAGTTCGTATTCGGCGATAATTGCCCGCGCGATGGACCTGTCCAATGCGGAAGTGGAGAATATCAGACACGCTGCACCAATGCATGATGTGGGAAAGATCGGCATTCCGGATGCCATATTATTAAAGCCGGAAGAGCTTACCGGTGATGAATGGAAAATCATGAAAAACCATACCATCATCGGCCGGAATATCCTGAAGGACTCCGAGTCTGAAATCATACAGCTGGCCGAGATCATCGCTTTGAACCATCATGAGCGTTGGGATGGCAGCGGCTATCCCAACGGACTAAAGGGAAAGGAAATTCCAATGGTTGGAAGAATTGTCGCCGTCGCCGATGTTTTTGATGCCTTAATGTCGGATCGCCCTTACAAAAAAGCATTTGCTTTTGACCATTCCTTGCAAATCTTGCAGGATGAAAAAGGCAGTCACTTTGACCCGGAAGTAATGGATGCCTTTTTTTCTGTTCAAGAGGAAATTCTTCAGATACGTAAAGAGCATCTTTGATCACAGACAGGAAAATAGAACAGGGATGGCCATGAAAATCATTTCGCATTCAACCCATAGAGATTCAAAGGACAATGGATATGACGCAGGACAAGGAAATTTTTAATCGGGAGGAGTTGCTCGACCGGTTAAGCGGGGATGAAGAAACTATCACCATAATTGTTTCGGTTTTTATTGAAGACGTCTCCTCCCAGGCAGAAGAATTAAGAAATGCCATCGAGAGCGAACAATTAAAAAAAATTGAACAGATTGCTCATCGGATCAAAGGATCGTCAGCCAATATCAGTGCAGGTGCCATTAACAAAATCTGTTTCCAGATGGAATCGCTGGCAAAAAATAATGACTTGAGTACCATTAAAAGCATATTTCCGGAATTTATTGAACAAATCCAAAAATTTAAAGAACATTGCCGCGTCTGATTTTATTGAGAATTATGGCTGATACGAATTTATATGAAAATATTGATCTGGCACAATTAAAAGTCGGTATGTTTATCCGGCTGGATTTGCATTGGATGAGCCATCCGTTTGTTACCAGCAGTTTTAAAATTAAAGATTCCAATCAAATTAATATTATTCGAGGTTTGGGATTAAAAACCATTCAATATGATCCCGCCCGGAGCGATGTGAAGGCAGGTTCCAGAAATCATGCCGTTGCCCCTGCTGTTTCTCCGTCTCCGGCGCTTAACGAAGCACAACTCGCCGCCATGGCGGCTAAAAAAGCTCGTATTGAAAGAATGGCCAAGCAAATGAAAGCATTGGCTGAATGCGAAAAGAAATTTGTCCGAGCCGCCGATTCCTTAAAAGTCATCAATACAAATCTTTTTTCGCGGCCTCAGGAAAGTATCGAAGCGACCAATCAATTGGTTGATCAAATGGTTGAATCGATCATGATTGATGAAGACATGGCTTTGCAAATGATGGGCAGCAAAATGGGCGGACAGGAAATCTATCATCATTCTCTCAATGTTGCCGTGCTTTCCATGATCCTGGGAAGAGAAATGAAATGCACCATGCAGGAGATGAAATCCATCGGTGTCGGCGCGGTATTTCATGACATCGGCAAGATGGAGATACCGGAAAAAATTTTAAGAAAAACCGACACATTGACGAATGCAGAAAGAAGCTATCTTGAACAGCATCCCGTCAAGGGCGAAACCATAGCCAAAAACATGAAGATGGCTCCGGAAATTATGGATATGATCCGCCATCATCATGAAGCCGTCAACGGTGCAGGATATCCGGATGCGCTAAAAGGCCCGAATATTCAAAAACTTACCAAAATCGTAATGATTGCCAACGCTTTTGACAATTACTGCAACATGCCCAATCCGTCCGATTCTCTTACTCCGTATGAAGCTCTTTCCCGCATGTACGCCAAGGATCGCAACCGTTACGATGGCACGGCCCTGCCCATTTTTATTCGTGCCATGGGAGTATATCCGCCGGGAACCGTGGTTCGATTATCAAATGAAATCATCGGTCTGGTCATCTCCGTCAATACGTCAAAACCCTTGAGGCCCAATATTTTAATTTACGATCCGGATGTGCCGAAAAATGAAGCGATTGTTCTTGATCTTGAGCAGGAAACCGATATTAACATCGTCAAAACACTGCGTCCTGGCCAGTTGCCGCGAGAAGTGCTTGCGTATCTGAATCCGCGCAAAAGAGTCACTTACTTCTTTGACGAGGCCCCAAGTGAAGGAGCAAAAGGTATTCGATGAGATCATTAAATAATCAGGAAGAAACGGTTTATCGGGCTTTGGCGGATGCAGCGGCGGATGTGCTGATTGCCGTTGATCCAAAAGACCTTTGCATTGTATCGGTGAATGCCCGGGCAGAAGATCTTTTGGGTTATTCTTCAAATGAATTAATCGGTAAAAATATTAATGACTTGGAAGCAATGCCTCAAGATTTATTTTATTGGGATGAGGTCATGGCCGGTCAATTTACTCCTCTTTCCAATGTGGAAACAGAATACCAGCGAAGAGACGGCACATCGCTTGCCGCTGAAAAATCGATTGTCATGGTTGAGGTATCCGGCCGGCAACTGATCATCGTGGATATCCGTGATATTTCTCACCGGCAGCATATTGAACAAGAATTAGCCATTTCGACATCACAGTTGAGAGCAACTTTTGAATCGACAGTTGACGGGATTCTTGTTACGGATTTATCCCGTCGTATCAGCAACATGAATCACAACTTCACAAAACTCTGGGAAATTCCCGCCGATGTGCTCGAAACGGGAGAGGATAAGGAGGTTGTGAATTGGGTAATGCAGCAGACAGCCAATCCCGGAGGTTTTAAAGAAGAACTTACCTCTCTGTATGACGATCCCGCCAAACGTTATTCCGGCGTAATCGAACTGGCTGATGGAAGGGTTTTTGAATGGTCGTCGCAGCCGCAATACATGCGCGATGATATTATTGGGCGGGTATTTAATTTTGTAGATATCACACAGCGCAAACGCGCGGAAACCGCCATAATCGAAGCGCACAAGGAAGCTGTGCGCGCCAATCAGTCCAAAAGTGATTTTTTGGCCATGATCAGCCATGAAATCCGCACACCCATGAATGGCATTATTGGCATGGCCGGACTGATTCTGGACACGGCGCTGACCCCTGAACAAAAAGAATATGCCGAAACAGTGAAATCCTCAGCCGAATCGCTTTTATTTATCATCAATGACATTCTGGATTTTTCCAAGGTGGAAGCGGGCAAACTGGAATTGGAAATTCTTGATTACGATTTACGAATAGTTTTGGAAGAAATTATTGATATATTTGCGTTTCGCGCCAGGGAAAAGGGTCTGGAATTTCTTTCCATTATTCAACCGGACGTTCCAACCCTCTTGAAAGGGGATCCCGGCAGGTTGCGTCAAATTCTTACCAATCTGATCAGCAACGCGCTTAAGTTTACGTCGTTGGGTGAAGTTTACGTTGAGATCAGTTTACTCAAAAGCGGGAATAACCATTTTTCTTTATACTTTACAATTAAAGACACCGGTATTGGAATTCCCCAGGATAAAATTTCATCCCTGTTTGCTTCATTTACACAGGTTGATGCTTCAACGACAAGAAAATACGGCGGTACGGGATTGGGTCTTTCCATCGCCAAACGCCTGGTGGAATTGATGGGCGGCAATATCGGAGTGTACAGCGAAGAAGGAAAAGGCTCTACGTTCTGGTTTACCATTCCCTGTGTTTTCCAGGACAGACAGGAGGAACCTGTTTCAGCGCCAAAAGAATTGACGGGGGGAAAAATTCTTGTCGTGGAAGGCAATAAAACCTGTGCCAGGCAGGTGGAAATTTATCTGAAGCAGGGCGGGTGTGAACCCTGGATCGTCGATAACGCGGAAGCGGCAATTTCAGAAATGCGGTCTGCTGCACAAAATAGAACTCCCTACAAAGTTGCGGTCATTGATTCCAATATCGCCGGTGGTGCTTTTGATCTGGCTCACAGTATCAAAGCGGATTCCAGTATTTCCGGCACAGCCTTGATCTGTATTGCTCCTGCATTTCCGCATCATGAAAAGGATCAATTTACCACAGCCGGTTTTGCGGGATGTATCGCCAAGCCTATTAAATTAAAAATCTTTCTTTCCGGATTGGCACAGAGTATCTCCCCAAAGCCCCAAGGTGAATTATCGATTACAGACGACTATTCCAAACCTCCCGCACAAGTTTACCATGAAAAAATTCTTATTGCTGAAGACAATGTCGTTAATCAGATTATTGCCCGAAAAATGGTTGAGAAAATGGGATTTAAAGCCGACATTGTGGCCAATGGTAAAGAAGCCGTCACTGCGTTGGGAAAAATCAATTACGATCTGGTGCTCATGGATTGCCAGATGCCGGAAATGGATGGTTTTGAAGCTACCCGTAGCATACGGGATCCGTCTTCCAATGTCATCCGGCATGATATTCCTATTGTTGCCATGACCGCAAATGCGATGAAAGGCGACAAGGAGGCTGTACTGGCAGCCGGAATGAACGACTATGTTGCAAAACCGGTTGATGTGAAACATCTGGAAGATGTGTTGCAGCGCTGGTTGAAAAAAAGCTGAATTTGACGCGACGGATTTTTCTACTGATGGGCGCTTTGCGTCTCCCGCTTCCTTTCAGGCGTTTCAAACCGTCCGCACATGCGCTTAATCTCCAAGTGTTGATCATCTTATCGTAGATCATTTTGCGATTCAACCACACAAAAGTTTTTCTTGACAATAGAACGATTGTTCTATTATAAAGAAAGCCATGAAAACGAAACGCACCATACAATCCGTTACGCAGAGCATTGCGGATTTCAACCGCGAACGCCGTCGCATGCCGACATACGAGGAGATGATGTCCCTGCTTGCCGTCCGGTCAAAAAGCGTTGTCCATTTCTGGATGAACAAGCTTCTTCAGGAAGGAATTCTGGAGAAAGACCCCTCGGGCCGCCTGACGTTGATCCACCCCTTTGTCGGCGTTCCCCTGGCCGGCGGCGTATCGGCCGGTTTTCCATCACCTGCGGAAGAGGAACTGCGCGATGTCATCTCCTTTGACGATTACCTGATCACCAACCACGCTGAATCTTTTTTACTGAAGGTTGACGGAGATTCCATGACCGGCGCCGGAATTCTGCCGGATGATCTGGTGCTTGTCGAGCGAGGCCGGGAACCAAAATCCGGGGACATCGTCATTGCCGAAGTCGATGGCGCCTGGACCATGAAATATTTCCACAAAAATGGCCGGGAGGTTTACCTGGAAGCAGCCAACCCCAAATACCCACGGATTACCCCCGTCACAGAAATGCGCCTGGGCGGCGTGGTCACGGCCGTGGTCAGAAAATATGTCCCGTAGCGCAATCGGAGGAAAAACACCATGCAAGCAGAAGCAACCTTTTCCGGCAATAAATGGGTCCATGGGACGGCAATGCGCCGACATATCCACCATGCTCTTAATATTATTGATCAATTTAAAAATTTTGTCGAAAGCGGCGCTTGGGAAAAACGTTTTTTGACCTATGAAAAGCATCTGAACCGGTTTTCCTGGTACGCAATTGCCGCATCTGTTGTTTTCTTTGTTCCTGTCTGCGTAAAGATATTAACCCGTTAAGCAATTTTAAATTCGAATAGAGATTATGGCCGGACAAATCTTCAGTCTTTCTTCCTGGCCGCGGGCCATCGCCCACATTGACGGCGATGCTTTTTTCACGTCCTGCGAAGAAGCCATCCATCCGGAATTGAAAGGAAAAGCGCTCATTACCGGAGGAGAACGCGGCATTGTCGCCTGCGCCAGCTATTCCGCCAAAAAATTAGGCGTCAAACGCGGCGTTTCTCTGCAGGAAGCCAGAAAAATCTGTCCTCAACTGATTATTTTGCCTTCCGATTATGAAACCTACAGCTTGTTTTCCCGCCGGATGTTCGACATCATGAGACGCTTTACGCCGGATGTGGAAGAATATTCCATTGACGAAGCCTTTTCCGACCTGACCGGCATGCGTCGCGCACTGCATGCATCCTACGAAGAAATCGCCCGCAATATGAAAAAGGAAATTGAAAGAGAACTGGCCATTACCGTTTCCGTGGGGTTAAGCATCACCAAAGTCCTGGCAAAAATCGCTTCCAAGCATCAAAAGCCGGCGGGCATGACGGTAATTTGCGGAAGGGAGATTGCCGACTATCTTTCCAATCTCCCGGTAAACAAAGTATGGGGCATCGGAAACGCCACAACCGCTTACCTGGCCAAAATGGGCATTCGTTCCGCTTTGGAATTTGCAAAGCTGCCGGAAGAAATCGTGTTGAAAAGGTTCACCAAGCCGGGCGTGGAAATCTGGCGGGAGCTGCGCGGAGAATCCGTCTATCCGGTAAGCAATGAACAAAAAAGCTCCTACGCTTCCATCAGCAAAACCAAAACCTTTGCTCCGCCGACATCCGATGCCGCATATCTTTTTGCCCAGTTGATGCGCAATGTGGAGTCCGCCTGTATCAAGGCCAGGCGGTATTCCCTGGCGCCGCAAAAAATACTCGTTTTTTTGAAGAAAAACAACTTTGACACGGAAGGAAGCGAGGCAAGTCTGTCTCGCGCCTGCGCCTGTCCGTTGGAGTTTTCCGATGTTATTTCAATGCTTTTCAAGCAGTGCTACTCTGCCGGTGCGCTTTATCGCGCGACCGGTGTTGTGCTGATGGACCTGAAACCGGATACGGGCATCCAATACACCCTTTTCGACGATCCCGTGCAGGCGGAAAAAATCAAAGACCTTTACAGCGCCGCCGATGAAGTGGGACAAAAATTCGGCAAGCACGCGCTCCATCTGGGCAGCTCTCATCTGATCGATGTTTTGGGCAAGGGACGCCGCGGCAGCCCCACCATCCGCGAGCAAACCCGTCTGAAAGGTGAAACAGGCCGCCGCCATCTGGGTTTGCCGCTGATGCATATCAAGGTCTGAATGAGTTGGTCAGGCTTTTGATCACTTCAAGAAGATTTGCCTTGTGCACCGGTTTGGTTAAATGGGCGCTGCATCCCGCAGCCAGGCTTTTTTGCTCGTCTTCGTTCAGGGCATGGGCGGTCAGAGCCAGGATGGGCGTTGGACGTTGTTGCTTCTGTTCTTCCCAGGCACGGATGATTTTTGTGGCCTCATAGCCGTCCATTACCGGCATCTGAATATCCATTAAAACCAGGTCATAAGTGCCGTTTTGAAACAAATGGACGCCTTCCTGGCCGTTGTAGGCCATTTGCAGCCGGTAAGGATAATTTTTCAGAAAGGTTTTAATGAGCAAGCGGTTATTCTCTGAATCATCCACCAGCAAAATGTCCAGCGGCCGGCTCTCTGTGTCTGACGCGTCTTCATGACGCCTATCTTTTTGAAATAAATTTTCTTTTTCCAGAACGCCCAAAAGAGATTCTAAAAGCGCGGACTTCTTGATGGGCTTCATGAGGTAGCCTGCAATATTCATTTCCGGAAACCTGGTGCGAAGATTGACGGCCAAGCAGGTAGTGATCAGGAGCACCGGAATCAGGGAGGCGGTTTCTTTTTCTCCGGCTGGACGAGAAAGGGAAGACCCGTCGGATATACAGGAATCGTGATTCAGGAGAACCACCTGACAGGGATGTTCTCCGCCAGTCGCTTGATTCATCATGCTCCGATATTCCAAGGGTTTGGATGAAGAAAGCACTTCCGCGCCCCAAAGCTCAAGCATTTCCCGGACAATCATCAGGTGGCGCCGATCCGCATCCAGAATCAGGATCCGGACGCCGGAAAGAGGTCTGTGCGCTTCCTGCGGCGTTTCTTCTTTTTGATGGCGGTTTTCAAATCGGGTGGTAAAAAAGAAGGAACTTCCCTTGCCTGGTTCGCTTTCGACCCAGATTTTGCCATGCATCAGCTCAATCAAGCGCCTGGAAATCGCCAGTCCCAGGCCGGTTCCTCCGTATTTTCGAGTGGTTGCCGTATCCGCCTGAACAAACTTCTGAAAAAGCCTGCCCAACTGCTCATCGGACAAACCGATGCCGGTATCCCTGACCACGAATTGCAACTCGACGAAAGATTCGTCGCTTGCCGGCAAATTGCTGATTTCCAGAAAAACTTCGCCCTTTTCGGTAAATTTGATGGCATTTCCGATCAGGTTGATGAGAACCTGCCTGAGCCGGAAAGAATCTCCGGCCAGTTTTACAGGCACATCCGGTTTGATATGGCAGGAAAAGGCAAGTCCTTTGGAAAAAGCCCGGAGAGACAGCATATCCACCGCTCCTTCCACCAGATCCCGAAGGTCGAAATCAATGTTTTCCAGTTCCAGATGTCCAGATTCAATTTTTGAAATATCGAGAATATCGTTGATCAAGCCCAGAAGATTTTCGGCCGCATTTTTAGAAACATGGACATAGTTCCGTTGTTCATCCGTAAGAGGTGTTTCCAATAAAATATCCGCCATTCCGACGATGGCATTCATAGGTGTGCGGATTTCATGACTCATGTTGGCGAGAAAATCCGACTTTGCCCTGTTGGCCGCTTCGGCTTGCAGTTTGGCTTCCATAAGTTGCTCATTGGAAAAGGTCAGGGCGTCCTGAATGCTCATCAACTCCTGATTTTTTTCAATAGCCGCCTCATAGGTGGATAAAATCAGGTCAAAGATCTGCTGAGGCCTGGAAATAAATGAAAATTGCTTCTCTTTGTAGGAAACAGCAATCTTCATGACCGGATGGGTATCTTCGGCAATCGGGCGGTTCATCAGCAGATAGGACAAGCGGGAAAAAAGATACTCGGGTTGATAGGGTTTGGAAATAAAATGATCGGCCCCGCATTCGAGAGCCCTGATCATATCCTCGGGATGGGAAAGTGAAGTTAAAAGAATAACGGGAACCGTCCGCAATTGACGGTCGGACTTGATGGCGCTGCACAACTCATATCCATCCATTCCCGGCATGAGAATGTCGCTGATCACCAGATCAGGCACCTGCTGTTTCGCCAAAAACAAACCTTCCCGTCCGTCATACGCCACCGAAACGACATAGCCTTGTTCCAGAAGCAGAAATTTCAGGTAACTTGCCTGGGTCAGGCTGTCTTCAACAATCAGAATCTTTTTTGATTTCAAAGAGTTCAATTCCTGCAGGTTCATGACGGTTCATACCCTCTCACAGTATAGTTCCACGCGGTTGCGGCCGTTGTTTTTTGCCTGATACAGGGCCTTGTCCGCGCATTCCACGAGCTCGTCAGCCGTTTTGATATATGGCGCCGGATACAGGGCCACGCCAAAGCTGATCGTGATGTGCAATTTTCCATGGGACGGATGTTCCCATATCCGCTTTTCCACCTCCAAACGCAGCCTCTCCGCCAGCTCCGCCGCTCCTTGAAGTTCGGTCATGGGCAGCAGAATGACAAATTCTTCTCCGCCATAACGGGCGACAATGTCCCCTTCCCGCATCTGATTTTTGATGAGAGAAGAGACTTCCCGCAAGACCCAGTCTCCGGTCGGATGACCGTAAAGGGTATTGAAATCGCGAAAAAAGTCGATATCGGTCATGATGCAGCCCAGAGGTGTTGAATAACGTTGCGTGAGAACAAACTGCTTATTGAGTTCTTCCGCAAAATAATGCCGGTTGTAAAGGCCGGTAAGACGATCGGTGAGGGCCAGTTCCCTTAATTTCCGATAGGAGTTTTCCCCGCTGACCAGGCGGCTGTACAGGTTTTCAATGACCTCTCCCACTCTCAGTAAAGAAGAGACACGCGCCAGCATTTCCCGATCATCGAAAGGTTTGTTCAGATAATCGTCGGCACCCACAGACAAGCCGTCCAATTTGTCTTCCATATCGACTCTTTTGTCGGTAAACATCAGAACCGGCGTATAGATTTCGGAACGTTGACGAATGCGGCGGCAAACGCTGAACCCGTCAATATCCGGCAGGACGACATCCAGAAGAATCAGGTCCGGTTTTTCTGTCTCTTCAAGCTCCAATCCCTTTGCACCCGTATCGGCAATAAGAACTTCGTAGCCGGCATCTTCCAGAAGCAACCCCGTATAGCGGGCCTGGGTCGGGCTGTCTTCAATTAAGAGAATCCGTTTGTGGTCTTTTGCTTTTGCAATCATCAGGGTTTCCTCATTTTTTCCGTTTATGGTTCCACTAAGCTGCTCAACCGGGGAGCGATATGGTTCAGATCGAGAACCTCATCCGCGGCTTCCAGCTCGATTGCGGCGGCGGGCATGCTGAAAACCACACTGCTTTTTTCATTTTGCGCAATCGTGTAGGCGCCGGCCTGACGCATGGCTTTTAATCCCCGGGCGCCGTCCCTGCCCATGCCTGTCAATAAAATGCCCACCGCGGCTCCCCCGAAATTCCGGGCGACCGATTCAAAGAGCATGTCCACGGAGGGGCAGTGCCCCCGCGCAGGTGCGGAAGCGTCAAGCAAGATCACTCCTTCTTTATGAACGCTCATCTGCTTGCTGTCCGGCGCAATATAGACCGTGCCTGGCTTGATCATTTCGCCATATTCTCCCAGTTTGCACCGAAACGGCGTCACCTGGGATAGCCAGCTTGCAAGACCGGCGCTGAAGCCTATGCTGATATGCTGAACAATCACAATCGGCAAAGGAAAATCCGGCGGCAATCCTCCAAGGATGACCTGCAGGGCAGGCGGGCCGCCCGTGGACGCGCCGATTGCCACGAGACGTGCTCCTTTGTTCACCCTGGGCATCAAGGCAAAACGGGCCGAACAGGCCAAATCGCCGGCGTTTCTGGAAGGGTCCTCTCCGGAAACCAGCCTGCGCCGCACAACCTTGATGCCGGCCATAAGTTTGATTTCGCGGATCAGCTCTCTGCCCGTATCGCTTTCGGAACCGGACAAACTTGCCTTCGGCAAAACCGACAGGGCACCCAGCGCCAGCGCTTTGAAACTGACATGCACCATCTCTCTGGACTCGATTCCCGTCAGCACCAGAATCGGGCAGGGACATTCACTCATGATCCGGCCGATTGCCTCGTATCCGTCCATGACGGGCATTTGAATGTCCATCGTGACAATGTCCGGCTGTAATTTCCGGCACAACGCAACCGATTCCTCACCATTGCGCGCTTCTCCGATAACTTGTAATTCCGGATCACTTTCAAGAATCATCCTGATGTGCAGCCGAACCGAGCTTGAATCATCCACAATAAGAATCCTGATCACAACCGACTTCCTCCTACCTGATCAAACGCTCAATGGCTTCCAGCAACTCCCGCTGATCAAACGTTGTTTTGACAATGTATGCGTCTGCGCCGGCTTCCAAGCCGCGGAGCCGGTCAGCCGGATCGTCCAGAGAGGTGACCAGCACCACCGGAATATGAGCGTACCGGCTGTCCGCCTTGATATTCCCGGCCAGACCAAAACCATTGATTCTGGGCATATCGACATCGGAAACAACGACATCCGGAAGCTGCTGATCACTTGAGCGAATCCGATCCCATGCTTCCTGACCGTCCACGGAGGTTGCCACCTCGTAACCGGCATTTTCGAGAATATGTTTTTCCAGCGTGCGGGTGGTGATGGAGTCATCGACCACCAGCACATGCCGTCGCCGCGTTTCCCTGGCAATCAGCGGCAATAGTGCCGGAGCAAGGGCTTTGGTGTGCACTGCTTTCATGATGTCGGCCATATTGAGGACGGGAACCAGTTGACCGTCTCCCAAAATAGCAACACCCGTAATTTTTCTTATTTTTCTTAATTGACTGCCCAGCGATTTGACGACGATTTGCTGGGTGGAAAGAAAAGCATCCACCCGCAGGGCAATCCGCTTTTCAGCCAGAGAAGTGATCAACACGGGAATCTTTGCGTTTGCAGCAAAGGGTTGTTCGGTTTTGCTGAATTCGAGAATCTGGCTCAGACTGAAAAGCGACAGGGGGCGCCCTTCGGCAAAAATCGCCGGATGGCCGTTAACATTTTTAATTCCCGCAACACTTACTCGCAGCATCCGCTCCACATTGCTCATGGGCAGCGCCAACGTTTCTCCCGCCACTCGGACTAGCAGAGCCTGACTGGTTGCGATGGTCAGCGGAAAGGTCAGCATCAGCATGGTTCCCAGGCCCGGCGCTGTTTCCACCTGCGCCTGACCGTGCATCTGTTCCAGAATGGTTCTCACCACATCCATGCCAACGCCCCGGCCGGAAATATCCGTAATCTTTTCCGCCGTGGATATTCCCGAGCAAAAGATTAATTCCACGACTTCCTGATCGCCCAAGGTTTCCACTTCTTCGGCGGACAACAGGCCCCTTTCAACCGCGGCGCGCCGCACGGAAGCCGGATTGACGCCCCGGCCGTCGTCGGCAATGATCAGCAGAAGATTGCTGCCCCGATGTTCGGCGGAAATTCTGATGGTACCGGAACGCGGCTTTCCTATGGATACTCTTTCTTCCGGAGGCTCGATACCGTGATCGACGGCATTCCGCACAATGTGCATCAAGGGATCTTTGATCATTTCCAGCGCCTGACGGTCCACTTCTGTTTCCTGGCCGGTCATTTCCAGAATAATGTCCTTTCCAAAATCGCGGGCCAGGTCACGGACCATGCGGGGAAAAATGTCAAACAAAGTGGCGATGGGCAGCATGCGGGCATTGCGGATGCTGTTGTGCATATCATCCGTCACCAGATGAAGATAATTACGATCATTTTTCAGGTTTCCCAAGAGCGCGTTGATTTCGGCATTTACGGCCTTGAGTTCCTGCTCATGATGTTCAACAAAGTCCAGAAATCTTGTAAAATCAGAATCATGGGAGCCTGCCAGATTTCGTTTCAAGCGGACATAACCGGGGCGTGCTTTCAGCCAGCTTTTCTGCCAGGCCAGTACATGCTGCTGCATGGCTTTTATCTGATCGATAAACTGTTCCGTGCGCATCCGCACAATCATCAATTCCCCCATGTTTCCCATCAAGGCATCCAGTTTGGCTGTTGTCACCCGAATGGTATCTTCTCCTCCGGAATGAGAATAAGGCGCAAGCTGGGCATGGCCTGTTTGCTCGGCAGATATTTCAAAAGAATTCTTTGTAGTTACGGAAGAAGACGTTGCGGAAGACAAAAGCGCCCCTGCTTTTTCTGTTTTTTCTGTTTTTTGAGCCTGTTCTTCTTCTTTGCCGGTTATCCGGCTAAGGCGCGAAATAATTTCGCCAAGATGCTTTTCATTCAGCTTTTCTCCCTGCCGGGAAGCTTTCATGGAGGCGTCCATGGCGTCCAGGGACTGTAAAAAAGCATCGATCTGTTCGGATGTCGGCGGCCTTCCTTCCTTGCGGATAAAGGACAGAGCGTCTTCCAGACGATGAGCAATCAATTCAATATCTTTAAGCTTAACAAAACGCGCCGCCCCCTTGAGACTATGAGCGGATCGGAAAATTTCGGCCAGCAGAACCTCCCGGTCCTGCGCCTCCGGAGACTGTTCAAGAGCCAGCAATCCCTTGTTCAAAATACCGAGATGCTCCTCCAGCTCCTTCTCGAAGGTATCCATCAGCTCTTTTTGCATTTTGTCCGATAAAAGCATGCTCTGTGTCCCTAATCTAAAGCTTATATTGCTGCACAACATCGGTCAACGATTTGCTCAAGTCGTTGAGCTTTTGCGTTCCCAGTTCAGACTGCTGCATGCCGCTCTGCGTTTGAATGGCTGCTTGATTAATGCTCTCCATTGCCCGTGTGATCTGATCCATGCCGGTCAACTGTTGCCGGGAGCTGGCGGCAATCTGCTGAGCCGCCGCCACAACCTGCCTGGTATGTTCCCGGATGGCGCTGATCGATTCAGCGGTCGCCTGTGCCAGAACGACTCCGTTTTCGGCTCTTTTGGTTCCCTGTTCGGTCACCATGACGGCGGTATTGGCCGCCTTTTGAATTTCACTCAGAATCCCGCTGATTTGCGTAGTTGCCTGACGCGATTGTTCTGCCAGATTGCGCACTTCTCCAGCCACAACCGCAAAACCTCGCCCGGCGTCACCGGCGCGCGCCGCCTCCATGGCGGCGTTGAGAGCCAACAGGTGCGATTGATCGGAAATATCATTGACGCTGGCAATGATTTCTCCGATCTGCTGGGTCTGTTCACTTAAAGAAAGGATGGTCTCGGCAATGTTGCGCACTTGTTCCTTGAGACTAACCATTCCTTCTTCACTTGTTTTTACGGCTTTCAGACCATTTTCCGCAACTTCCAGAGTATTGGCGGCCATTTCTGAAACAACCTGGGCACGTTCCGCGGACTGCTCGGCCGTTTGCCGGACTTCTTCCACCGTGGCTGTTGTTTCCGCTACGGAAGCCGCCTGCTCGGAAACGGTGGCTGCCTGTTCACTGGTTGCCGAAGAGATGTTGAGCGTGGCATGGTTGATATTTTCCGTGGCCTTTTGCATCTGATGAGTTAATTGACGAAGATTGACCAGCATTTTTGCAAAGGCGTTGCCCAGCACGTCCTTTTCGGAATGCGGTTTGACGTTTGCTGTCAGGTCTCCCTGGGCCACTTTGTTGGCCGCTTCCGCTGTTTCACTCAAGTAATCCAGCATATGGTTCAGATTATTTTTGATGGCATTGAAATCGCCGTTGTAACTGTCTGTGATTCTTTCAGGAATTTCTCCTTTGCTGATCCGGTCCACATAACCTGCCGCCACATTGAGCGGCCCGATGACCGCATCGAGTGTGTCATTGACGCCGGAAACAATCTTGCGGAAATCACCCTGGTGTCTTGAGGCATCCGCGCGCGTGGCCAGCTTTCCTTCCACTGCCGCCCGGGAGAGCATGTCTGCATCGGCGATCAGGGCATTGACGGCATCGATGCACTGATTCAGATTATTCTTGATGGTATTGAAATCGCCGTTGTAACTGTCTGTGATTTTTTCAGGAATTTCTCCTTTGCTGATCCGGTCCACATAACCTGCCGCCACATTGAGCGGCCCGATGACCGCATCGAGTGTGTCA
>Ga0116149_1001833_pt1 | contig 24757 bp, 16 predicted proteins | sample AD_UKC057_MetaG_FD_89787 | JGI IMG/M metagenome (GOLD analysis project Ga0116149, IMG submission 89787) | Active sludge microbial communities of municipal wastewater-treating anaerobic digesters from USA - AD_UKC057_MetaG | ecosystem: Engineered > Bioreactor > Anaerobic > Digestate | place: USA...
CGTTTGAGTGCAGCACAATCAGACCGGTCTGTATTACAAAGTGCGGTTAAATTCTTTGATGAAATGAGTAATCAGAACGGAGATGCGGGCTATGTTCTTAATACCGATAACCGCAGCCGCATACTTGTATATATATCTCCTCTATTTCAGTCATCTGCAGAAAATGCTCAGGCTTTTATTTTTAGAAAGGCAGATGAATTAATCGGTACCGTCTCCCTTGTTTCAAGCGGCGGCTATATCTATGCAATACCGGATTCTGACGATATTGCCGGCAAAATTCGGCCGAATGACCGGGTTTTGTTAAATCTTGTTACTCAATAAGGCAGGTTTTTATGAAAAAGATAGTTATTAGTATGGTATTTTTGTTGACGGTCTATGCTGTTTTTGCTCACGGCTGGGCTTTATCTGACACGCAGGGTTCCCGATCAACTTTAAGCGGTCCCGGCGGAAAAAAAGCTGTTATTTACGCTGATATTCCGGTAACTGATGATGTTATTGCAAAAGTTGGAACTGCTTTGAATACTGTTTGGGCTCTTCCAGGGCTTGAAGGCACATCATCAACTGTGATGGTGGAAGAAGCTTCTATTTTCCGCTTTGTTATTTATCCGGATAAACTTATCTACAATAAGAGCGATTTTAAGGAGTTTTTTCCTTCCGGAATGGCTTTTTATTATAATTCTGCCCTTTTCTACGACATCACTATGAAGGTAGGGGATCTGATGCCGAAGGTTGCAGGCTCTTATATTTCTCCTGATGATCTTTTATCAGAAATAAAATCGGCATCAATTATGCCCGATATGTATATGTATGATACCTACTTCTTAAAGCGTCTGGAACGGCTTGAAAAAGCTCTTATGGCTGTATCGAAAAAGAATCTTTTCGGCCAGACCTCAGAAGTCAGCGAGGATATTGTTCTTGCTGTAAGAAGTATGTATAATGAGAATCCAAAGATTACAAAAAAAGAAGTTGCTGATAAATTAAAACAAAAAAATATCAAAGCAACTGCCGCAGACATAAATGCAGTATTTATGGTTTATCTGGGAAGAATAGAGTAATAAGCAGGGAAGTTAATGGCTAGCGAAACACAGTTACATACATCATTGGCAGACGCGGACTTTGTTCCGGCTTCTGATCCTTTAAGAGTTGGTATTGATGTCGGTTCAACCACAGTTAAGGTTGTGGTTCTCAATGAGAATGATTCTTTCTTATACAGTAAATATGAGCGCCATAGAGCGGATATACGCAGTACGATAATTCAGGTCGTTGGAGAAGCTTTGGACGCCATAGAAAAAGCGTCCCCTGAAGGCGGAGAAACGAAGCTGAGTGTCAAAGCTACGGGTTCCGGCGGATTAGCGGTGTCGCATTGGCTTTCAATACCATTTATTCAGGAAGTTGTCGCTTCTACGACTGCGGTTCGAAAACTTATTCCAAAAACAGATGTAGCAATCGAACTCGGCGGTGAAGATGCAAAAATCACATATTTTACGGGCACTGTTGAACAGCGCATGAACGGTACCTGCGCAGGCGGCACCGGTGCTTTTATTGACCAGATGGCAGCTCTTCTGGAAACCGATGCCGGCGGTCTTAATACGCTTGCACGCGGCGCTACGACTATTTATCCTATAGCTGCCCGATGCGGAGTTTTTGCAAAGACCGATGTTCAGCCGCTTATAAATGAGGGTGCAAGACGTGAAGATATTGCTGCAAGTATTTTTCAGGCAGTAGTTAGTCAGACCATTTCGGGGCTTGCATGCGGTAAGCCTATCCGCGGGCACGTTGCCTTTTTAGGCGGGCCTCTTCATTTTCTCGATCAATTACGTCACAGATTTATTGAAACCCTTGGTTTAAAGGGTGATGAAATTATTACTCCTGAAGATTCTCAGCTCTTCGTTGCTGCAGGAGCTTCTTTTTCTGCAGAAAGAAAGTATTCATGCCTTACACCGGATGAAAAAGATCCCTTTGTTACTGTAAAGGCGCTTAGAGAAGGCTTAGCTACGCTTGTTGATGCCGAAATGACAGAAATTCAGCGTCTGGAACCCTTATTCCGCAATGAAGAAGAACTTGATGAATTTTATAAGCGGCATGCATCTGAGATGGCGATGTCATCCGATTTGCAGTCTGCAAAAGGACCGGTGTTTTTAGGTCTTGATGCCGGTTCTACTACTACTAAGGCAATTATAATAGATAACAGCGGCCGGATTCTTTGGCGTTTTTATGATGTTAATGCCGGGAACCCTGTCGAATTAGCAGTGCGGGTTTTAAAAGATCTTTACAAACAGCTGCCCCCGAATGTTTTTATTGGAAGAACCGTATCTACAGGTTACGGCGAAGCCCTTTTTCAGGCCTCATTAAGGGCGGATGCAGGAGAGGTTGAAACAATAGCTCATTACCGTGCAGCAGATTTTTTCGTTCCGGGAGTTGAATTCCTTTTAGATATCGGCGGGCAGGACATGAAGTGTCTGCGCATGAAAGATGGTGCAATTACTTCTATTCAGCTTAATGAAGCTTGTTCTTCGGGCTGTGGAAGTTTTCTTGACAACTTTGCCCGTTCTTTAGGAATGGATATAAGAACGTTCAGTAAAAAGGCTCTTTTAGCAGAACGTCCGGTGGATCTCGGCAGCCGCTGTACCGTATTTATGAACAGCCGGGTTAAGCAGGCTCAAAAAGAAGGTGCAACCGTTGCAGATATTTCAGCCGGTTTGTCGTATTCAGTTATAAAAAATGCCTTGTTCAAGGTTATTAAACTCCGTAAAGCATCCGATATGGGTTCAAAGGTTGTTGTTCAGGGCGGCACCTTCAATAATGATGCTGTTTTACGCGCCTTTGAAAAAATCGCCGGCATTAATGTCTTTAGACCCGATGTTGCAGGTCTTATGGGTGCCTATGGAGCAGCCTTAATTGCACGCGATCAGTGGAATGTTCTTATGGCGCCGAAACCGGGCGAAGAACTTGAACTGGAAAAAGAACCTATAAAAACAGCGCTTGCAACACTGGAAGAACTTGAGCAATTTAAAGTTGAACTTGCGTTAACCAGATGCGGCAAGTGTTCAAATAACTGTCTTTTAACAATAAATACATTCTCTACAGGCGGTTATGTCCGCCGTTTCGTAACCGGAAACAGATGCGAGCGGGGATCTGAACTTGAAGGCGGAGAACATACAGTAGATGCAACAAATTCAAAACAGACCGGTATGGACTCCCTTGCCGACGGACGATTGCCTAATCTTTTTGACTGGAAGTATAAACGCCTTTTCAGCTACAAACCTCTGTCAAAGGATGATGCCCCAAGGGGTGAAATAGGAATTCCCCGCGTTCTTAATGCGTATGAAAATTATCCTATGTGGTTTACCTTCTTTACAAAATTGGGTTTCAGAGTCCGTATATCGCCGCGCTCAACAAGAACAATTTATGAGTTAGGATTGGAGTCAATCCCTTCTGAATCTGTCTGTTACCCTGGTAAAATTGCACACGGTCATATTGAGGCGCTTCTTAAAGAAGGCATTAAAACAATATTTTATCCCTGTGCCCCTTATGAGCGCAAGGAAGATGAAGGAGCAGGCAATCACTATAACTGCCCCATCGTTACGAGCTACCCGGAAGTACTGCGGAACAATATTGATTCGCTTCGGCAGGATGATTCCATAGTATTTCTAAATCCCTTCCTGCCCATAGATCACAAAGATAGACTTGCAGAGCGCCTTTTTGAGGAATTGGGAGACCGTTTTAATCTTTCATTTGATGAAGTTAAAGCAGCTGCAGAAGCCGCCTGGCAGGAACAGGAAAATTTTATTCATGAGATTCAAACACAGGGCGAAGAGGCCTTGGAAATGCTTATACGAAGAGGCGGTCACGGCGTTGTTCTTGCCGGCCGTCCGTATCATCTGGACCCGGAGATCAATCACGGAATTCCTGAACTAATTTCCGGTTTGGGATTAGCGGTCTTTACCGAAGACTCTGTTGCTCATTTGGGAAGTATTGAACGCCCTCTGCGTATTGTTGACCAGTGGACGTATCATAATAGATTATACCGGGCTGCAGCTTTTGTATCTCAAATGCCGAATCTTGAACTTGTCCAGCTTACCAGCTTCGGCTGCGGTCTCGATGCCGTAACATCAGACCAGGTTGAAGAAATTCTTTCTGCAAAAGGAAGAATGTATACCCTGATTAAGATTGATGAAGGTTCAAACCTCGGTGCTGTACGTATTCGTATACGCAGTCTTATAGCTGCTGTCAATGAACGTTCAAGAAATAAGAAAAAGCCGGTAATAAAGTCTGCCGCATTCCAGAAACAGATATTTACCAAAGAAATGAAGGCAACTCATACAATTATTGCTCCTCAGATGTCTCCCATTCACTTTAGACTATTGCAGAAAGCATTCGAATATTCGGGGTATAATTTTGAGATCCTTCCAGAGGTAGATACCCTTGCTGTTGAAATAGGTCTCCAGTACGTTAACAATGATGCATGCTATCCTTCAATTCTTGTCGCAGGACAAATGATTGCGGCATTAAAATCCGGCAAATATGACCTTAATCATGTGAGTTTGCTCATTACACAGACAGGCGGCGGATGCCGCGCCACAAACTATATAGGTTTTATCCGGCGGGCGCTCTCTGATGCAGGCTGGTCACATATACCGGTCCTTTCATTAAACGCTGTCGGGCTGGAATCGAATCCCGGTTTTAAAATTACTCCGGCTTTAATTCATCGTGCTCTTATGGCATTGATGACCGGCGACCTTTTAATGCGTGTTCTGTATCGTACCCGTCCTTACGAGGCAACTCCGGGTTCTGCAAATATGCACTATGAAAAATGGAACGGGCGGGCTATGGTTCAGCTCAAGTCATTATCAGTTGGAAAATACAACAGACTGATAAAAGACATCGTACAGGATTTTGATGCCCTGCCTCTTCTTCCTGTCAAAAAACCGAGAGTCGGTGTTGTCGGTGAAATTCTTGTAAAGTTTCACCCGACAGCAAATAATGATATTTTTGGAACCATTGAGAGAGAAGGGGCTGAATGTGTGGTACCCGATCTTGCAGACTTCCTCTTTTATACCTTTGCAACAGGAATTTACCGCCACCAGAAGCTGTCATTCCCTAAAAAGACTGAACGCAATGCCCGTTTGTTGGTGTGGGCAATGGAATTGTACCGAAACCGGATTAGAAAGGAGCTTTCAAAAAGCCGCCGCTTTAATCCTCCTTCGTCTATTTATGATTTAATGAAGGGTGTTGACGATATTGTACAGCTCGGCAATATAACCGGCGAGGGATGGTTCTTAACCGCAGAAATGGTAGAACTCATTCATGACGGAGTACCTAATATTGCCTGTGTTCAGCCCTTTGCCTGTCTTCCCAACCACGTAACAGGAAAAGGCATGATTAAGGAATTAAGAAGGCGCTTCCCCGAGTCGAATATTTCTGCAATTGACTACGATCCGGGATCAAGCGAAGTAAATCAGCTCAACCGCCTTAAACTTCTCTTAGCAAATGCAAAAGAAGGACGGCATCCGGACGAGCGCCATGAATAAAGGACGATGTTTTGCAGTAATTCTGTTTTCCCTCATTGCAGTGTATCAGAGTTTTGCAGAATACAGCCCTTTAAGTGTGCCTGACTCATCAGAAATCCGCAAAACCCTTGTTAATTCATGGTTTACCCGCGGATTTGATGAGCTGGCTGCAGAAAAACCGTTTATAGCAGAAAACCTCCTGGGTGAGAAGTTTCAAATTCGCATGGAAGATTTAGGGACAGAGTTTGCCGTTGTTGTAGCTCCTTCCTCCGATCTTGCTGTTGAAGTTCATACAAATACCGGAATTGAGACAAAAATTGCAGATATTTACCCCTTTGACAGCCCCGGCAGCTGGGTTCTGTATAGAAATAAGGAAGACGGGAAACCTCTGCGTATATGCTTTTATTTTCAGGCAGATTCTAAAGTGTATATTCAGATTCGTCCTGATGACAAAAAATCTTTGGCCGATATACGTATGTTTAATACCTATCCGGTATACGGAGTAAGTATAGGACTCCCAATTGAAAACTACTATACACTCTCCTTTGCCCGGCTCTATAAGCTTACTTCTTATTTTCTTCCTTGGAATTATTTTTCGATCGAAAAGGGAATGTACCGTGCAAATCTTCAAATGATAGGTGTTATTCGGGATCATAAGGATTTATTTACCTATGCATCCGATGGTGCTTACGATCATGCAGGACGTTCTGTATTTATTTCCAGCGGAGAGCTTCGTTCCGTAGAAAATGACGGGCTTCTGTACCTTGACACAGCCGGTTTTGCAAAATGGGTGGTTGACGGTCTTGTTTACGCACAAACAGGCTCTTATCTAAACCTAGACCCCTTAAAGAGAGAAACAGTACTAACAAAAACCGGAACTATGGCTCAATCTTTAATGGGAAAATACAATATTTATTTTTCTCTGGACTGGACCAGAAATCTTGCAGCAGCATGGCTTTCAATTATTTCCGGAAAAGATTTAATGTTCGAAAATACAGGTGCGGAGGTGACAATTAGCCCCTTTGCGGCTGTTCAAACAGAAAGAGGGGTTGAGCGGTCTATTCCTCATATAGCAGGAACCGGCTACAGCACGCCTACTTTAAAGCCGCTGATGTATGTTTTGGCTGCAACAGAGCCTGAACGGATGTATTTGGGAGCTATACGGCAGTCTGACGGAAACAGTCCTGAGATTGTGTATTATAATGAAGCTGCTGTATTTTTCCCCTTCTTTGACGATGAAGGACTTTTTCATTGTATTGTATATGAAGGATCGAGGGAGATGACTATTGATGAGTTTACAGAAAAATGGCAGGGTTCATTTGTAAATCTTGTTCGTTTAAAAACTTCGCAAAGATTTTTTCCTTTGAATAAAAAGTAACTGTCATTGTACCCCGATTGTTTAGTATACAAATCCATACTAAATCAGAATTGAAAATTCTGTATTTTGGACTATCAAAACCGATAATATTTCGGCTGATGAATCAGTAAGGTGAAGATTAACATGAAAACTACTATACTAATTGATAAAAAATCCGGGTTTAAAAAAATATTTTTGGGTATGTATGCCCTTATTTTCTGCATTATTCCCGGTTTTACCCAGAAATCTGCGCTTACGGATGATTTCCGCTTAGTGACCGATATCCGCTCTGCAGAAAACGTCGGATACTATCCGTCTGTAATTGTTTTTGCCGATGCCTTAGTTTCATCATTTCCAAACTCAATGTATATTGATGAAGCCTTAAGCGCCAAAGGCCGGGCTCTTTACTATTCAGGTAAAAATGAACAGGCAAAGACTGTCTTTCTGCAGAAAAAACAAAATCAGCGAGATTTCTATTTTCTCGGCCGCATAGAGTACGACAGCAGTGAATTTACACAGGCTGTTAAGTATTTTTATAAGGCCTTTGAACACCGGTCTGAAAATCCTGCCGATAATCTATTGACAGCTTCAATACTTGAGTATACCGGAAAAGCCCTGTATCAGCTTGAAAAATTCGAGGAACTTATTCCTGTGTATGAATACTTAGTGTATTCAATGAGTGATGTTCCAATAAAAGAGGAAACTGCAGAAATACTCATACGTGCCTATCAAAAAAAAGGAGCGTATGAAAAAACTATTGCGTTTTATAATCAAATTCCCCTTTTTAAGTTTTCTTTTAATGCAAGCAACAGAATGACTATTAAAGCAGGTGATGCATATACCGGAATTGGGGACTATAGACAGGCTTTTTCACTCTATGAAAGGGTTATGAACGGGGCAGGCGGAGAGGATTTAGTTATTGCTCTTCAAAAAGCCTATACAACAGCAGAAAAACTGGGAAATGCCGATGTGGAAGCACTTCTTGTTTCAGCTTCTTCGAGGCTTGATGATTATCCTGAGCTGACATCAGAATTCTGGATACGCCTTGGTATAGCACAATTTGAAGGCGGAGAATATGGAAAGGCACTTGAAAGTTTTACCAAGGCGGACACGCCGAATTATGCATCGACTCATGCAGAGTTTTATAAGGCCGCCGTTGCTGTAAAGGAAAACAAGCCGGATATTTCTCAAGACATTACGTCTCTTTTGCAAAGTGTCGATAAAAACACAGATTTTTATTATCAGGCTCTTGTTTTTTCAACCTATGCTCATGCGCAAAGAAAAGAATGGGAAAAAGCCGTTCTTTATGCAGCCGATGCCTATACTGTATCGCCCGGCCGTATGACAGCTTTTTGGTACGGTCTTTCTTTAATAGAAATTGGCAAGTCCGGGGATGCTGCAGATATTCTTGAAAATTACTACTCAGATTCTTTTCCATCTTCCGGATCCGATTCCGATACTGCCTATGCAGTTGCGTATGCTAGAGCTCTTCTTGGATCTCAAAGACAGGCTGAAGCTCTTGCTTTATTTGAAAAAATTACTGTGAATAGTCCTCTTGTTATGCATAAGGAAAATTATGCTGTGTCTCTTCTTATCTCAAAAAAAAGTGAGCAGGCCGCAGGCGTTATAAAGTCATTTGAATCTCCTCTTGCCCCGTATTTGACAGGGACAGCCGCTTTTGTCCAGAAGCAATGGATGGAAGCAGAATCTTTGTTTCTTGCCTACCTGCGTACAAAACCTGATGAAACATTATCAGCCTATGCACAATACAATCTGGCCTATAGTCAATATATGCAGGGTAAATATGAGGCAGCGTATGATTCCTTCACGGCATATGAAAAACTTCCTCAGGGAATACCGTATCTTTGGAAATCCCTTTACTACGGAGCCTTATCTGCACTTTATGAGCATCAGTCTTCGCCGCTTGCCGGCTGGCTTCAAAAGGCGGAACATAAGGCGCGGTTGAGTTATAGCAGAGCCGGAACCGAAGCTGAAAACCAGCAGGCTGTGCTTTTACTTGCAGATATTCTGGGCGAGGGTAAAAAAATTGATGAAGCTCTTACCCTTCTTTCTCCATATACTGACGCTCAAGATTCATTTACCGTTTATGCTCTTATTTACAGCGCAGATTTATATGCAAAGAAAAAGGATATTAAAAAAGCAGTCTCATCATATGATGCACTGCTGCAGAAGTTTCCTGTCCACCCTCTTGCAGAGCAGGCCTTGTACGCCGCAGGCGATCTGCAGTTTAAAAATTCACTTTGGCCGGAGGCTGTCGAACGGTTTACGCAATATAAGCGTTCGTATCCGCAGGGCTTATTTATAACTGCTGCACTAAATTACGGGGCCGAAAGCTGTATTCAGGATAAAAATGAGGGACAGGCAATTTTAACGTATCAGGAATTGTTAAAAAACTATCCGGGAAATTCATACGAGTACAGCGCCATGCTCAATCTTGTTCAGTTGTACAGAAATAAAAAAGAGTATTATTCTGCACTGGAAACAGCCGGGCTGCTCATAAAAAAATATCCCGATCAGGTGCAGAATAGTACGATTCAAAGACAGATGGATGAACTTGCAATACTGATATCGGGCGAAGATGAAAAAATTGCGGTTGCACTTGCATCCTACACGGGCAACGACCAGGAAAAAACACCTGAGGGAAGAATGTCCGGTTTTACGCTTGGTGAATTATATATTGCCTCTCCGCTTCTTAGAGCAGACGGAGCTGCCATGCTTAAGAAAATGCTCTCCTTTTACGATAAAACATCACGTAATGAGCAGGAACGGGCTGCCTATGCACACTTTTTATTAGGATCATATTACCGGGAAATACATGATTATGCCAATGCTTCTGATCAGTTTCTAAAATCAGCAGAACTTCAATCTGTTTTTGATGCTGAAAAAGCAGCACAGTCTTTGTACTGCGCAATTGAAGCTTTCGACTGTAATGCATTGTATGCGGATGCACGTTCTGTATATGAGCTTCTGGTACAAAAATTTCCGCAATCAAAATGGGTCAGCCGTGCGGCTGTACTTCTTAGGGGGATAACTCAATGACAACAACATCATCACGCAGGGTTTTTTTAGGAACAGCTGTAATACTGTTCTTCTTTATACCATCTATCTTTTCACAGAATATTGAATTGCCTTCGGTAACAAGCACAATTACCGGTGAGACAGAGGAGGCCGATGAAGAGGCCTTGCCCGATTTTTCGCAGGTGCTTCCGCCGGAGGAGAATGTGCTGCCTCAATTGAATGATTCAAGGTTTTCCCCCGAGTCAAATACTCTTGATCTTGGCAGCGGAGGGATGAACGAGAATGATATGTATTTATCTGGCTTTTTCGGGGGAGGTTTTCCCGGTCTGTTTATTGGAGATTTTTCAATATTCAAAACCTCATTGAAAAATCCCTTTACCTTTCATTTTCTTCATTCTGCGCATAACGGATACGGTATGAATTCTCCTTCGGACGGGTTTTATGACAGCCTTACCCGTCTGGACGGTGAGGCGGTTTTTAATGTATCAGATGCTTTTAGTTTAAAAACACGGGGTTTGTACCGCTCAAATACCATTGGCCTGCAGAATCAAAGTCCTTTGTTTTCCTCTCTTTCTTCTCAGACAATGCAGGGCAGCGTGACCGGAGGATTGAATTTTTCTAATATTCTTTCTTTTTATTCAAGCCTTGACGGCTTTGTAACTAACCAATACGGTTCGGTAAAATTTACTCCAGAGGAACTATCTTCTTCTGACAATCCCGATTTTTCTACCTTCCTTCTTGTGCCTTCTGCCGGTTTTTCTTTTAAAGGTTCTTCAATATCTTTTTCTCTTGATGCTCAATACAATTTTACCGGTTCTATACGGTCATCGGAGTACGGACATAGAGGGGCTGTTTATGCCGCTTTGAGTACAACGGCAAGTATTTTTGATGCAGGATTAAGGGTTGGCGGGGTTTTTCTGAATACTATGCAGCTTGTTCCCTTTGACTTGTATCTTACCTTGCGGGGTAAAACAGCTTTATCTGAAAAAGACCTTTCGATTACCTTTGCAGGAGGTATGGAATCAAAACAGGTTTCTCTCTTCGAAATGCAGGATGAGCATCTTTTTACCTTATACAATACAATTCCCTCTGAACAGAGTGACTGGTTCGCTGATGTAAAATTTTATCTTCCGATTGCAGATTTCTTTAGTTCAGATATTAATCTTGGATTTAAATCTACTGCATTTGAAAACGGCGTTCTTATGCCCGATTATACGGTTCAAAATGAACAAAACTCATTATTTGACCTGTCTGCAGCTGCAAGAAATGAATTAATTTCCGATATTGCAGTAAAATATAGCATAGATCTTTTCAGCCTTGCCTTAGGATGGCGATCTTCATGGCTTGATGCCTCTGTTGTTGATCAAAGACAGCTCATATATGTAAGCACCTTTATTACTTCAAAGGAATCAAAGCTCCGCTCTCGGGCGGAAATTGAATTTGAGCCGATGAGGGATCTTGTTCCAGATATTTCACTTGGTGCATATTATTCAGTTACGCCTTCATTTTCACTTGCTCTTGAAATTGAAGATGTCGTAAAATTGGTGACCGGTACTGACAGAATTATTGCCTACCCCTATACTTCAAGAAGCGGCAGCGCATTAATTACAGCAAAATTTTATTTTTAAGCGGAGTTATTATGTTTGAAGTATTAAAAAGCGGCGGTGTACTTATTATTCCAATTCTTGTTTGTGCAGTATTGGAAACCTTTATTATTATTGAAAGGATGATTTATTTTTACGCAATTGGTAAAAATCGAACTGCTGTTTCAGCAGAAATTATCAGTTTAGTAAAAAAACGGAATTATGACGGTGCTATAGAGTACTGCAGAGCCATAAATACTCCGCTTACAAATATTTTGAAAAAAGCGGTCGAATGCAGAAATTTCCCTGTAAGCGAAATTCGTGAAGCAGTTACAAATGAAGCTACGCATCAAATTCCTTTGTTAGAGCGCTTTATAACTCCGCTGGGAACTATAGCAAATATTGCTACTCTTCTGGGGCTTATGGGGACCGTAACGGGGAACATTCAGGCTTTTGGTGTTTTAGGATCAGGCGGTTCAATGGGAAACCCTGAAATTCTTGCAGGAGCAATTGCAGAAGCACTGGTTACTACTGCTGCGGGGCTTGCCGTTTCAATTCCTGCTCTGATATTTCATAATTATTTTGTATCACGAATTAACCGCAGAATGATCGAGATGGAATATACCGCATCGGAACTGGTTGTTGCGTTAAAGGTTAAAGGAGAAAATTTGTGAAATTTAGAAAGATAAAAGCCGAACACGCACAGCTCGATCTCATACCCATGATTGATATTGTTTTTCAGCTTATTCTCTTTTTTCTTGTTTCTACAACCTTTGCCCTCCTTCCTGCTATCTCGTTACGGCTTCCTTCTTCTACTACAGCAGAATCTACATCGGGCGGAAGCATAACAATAACCGCAGAAAAGGACGGAACCCTATGGTTTAATACAGAAAAGGTGAACATAACTGAACTGGGAACGTATCTGTCGTCCTATGAACTTTCACCGGAAGAACGAAAAACCTTCCCTGTCCGCCTTGAGGCAGATGATCTTGTTACAAACGGAACAATAGTTGGAATATTTGATCTTTTACGTTCAAACGGTTTTGCAGCCGTAAATTTACGGACAACCGGTATTAAAAAATGACAGGCAAAGGGTTTCTTTCTAAAAAAGACATAATAAGCGCCTCTTCAACTGCTGTTATTTGGATAATTCTTCTAGTTTTGTCTTTAACAATACAGCCTGAAATAGAAACCCGTTATGAAGTAATTCAATTAGTGTTCGAAGATGAGTCTGTTCAGGAGGCGGAGAAACAGGTCATAGAGACTCCTGTAGAAAAAGTAATCGAAGTTCCCCGTCCTCAAGAAATAAAGGAAGTAAGTACAGAAAAGAAAACGGTTCCTGCTCCTGTAGTCAAGCCGGATGCTGCCAAATCTCAGGAGATTAAATCTCCTGAGATTAAATCTCCTGAGATTAAATCTCAGGAGCCTAAACCGGCTGTTAAAGCTGAAGTAAAACCAGCGGTTAAAACTGCACCTGCTCCTGCTGCACCGGTCGAAAAAAGAGCTGAACCGCAGCTTGTTCAAAGCATGGAAGAATTAATGGCTCAAAATTCTAAACCGGTAAAAAAAGAAGCTGTCTGGGATGAGAGTATTTTTGAATCCTCTGCAGTAGAGGAGCAGTCTCAAGCAGCGGCGGTGCCGAAAATAAATTCTGCGGAACCGGTACAGGCTCTTTCGGGTACAGCAGCTTCTGCTAAAAAGGATACCGCTGCTGTTTCTTCTGTTCAAACTACGCGCAGCGCTTCTTCTTCCCAGGCTATGAGCAGTACAGAGGCCGCGCTCCAGAATATTCTTTCGGCTAAACCCGGAGTCTATACATCGCAGGGAAGTGATCAGAGCAAGAGTTTTGAAACCCAAAGTTCTTCAAGATCCGAAGGGGATGGAGTTTCTATGGATTTAGCCGATGGAAGCAGCCGTCTGCTCTTGTATCCTGAAAAACCGGCCATTGTGTTATCAGCTGAAAGTGAAAAACTCATAACCAGTTCGCGCACCCTCACTATTGTCTTTACTGTGCTTGCAAACGGTACTGTTCCGCCGGGAAATATCAGTTTTCAGCCGGCCGGTATTCTTCCTGTCAGTGTTCAGACGGAAATTCGCTCTCAAATTGCCCGGTGGCGGTTTGAAGAAGAAAAAAGTGATGGACAGGCGCGCTTAACATATAGTATAAATGTTAAGTAATGAATTCAATTAAAGCTGTAGCCTTTGACATTGACGGAACACTCTATGCTAACTGGCGTTTATATATACGCATAGTTCCTCATTTTTTAAAAAATCTCAATTTTTTCCTCTCCTATAAAAAAGTACGCGACATACTTCACCGAACAGCACCGCTGCCGGACTTTTATGAGTACCAGGCAAGACTTTTAGCCGACGCTATGCATGTTTCTGTTGATACTGCCCGGACTCTTATTAACGACAAGGTATACTGCGGTTTATGCAAGTATTTTCCTAAAATTACACCGTATAAAAATGCTGTTGAAAGTTTTGAGGTCTTTAAAAAAGCCGGATTAAAATGTGCCATTCTTTCCGATTTTCCTCCTCAACAGAAGGGCGACATATGGGGAGCCGAAAAATTCTGTGATGTTGTTCTCGGCTCAGAGGGCTGCGGTGCTTTAAAACCCTCTGTTTACACTTTTGGAACCCTTGCAGAGAAGCTTGGTCTTAAGAGTGAAGAAATACTTTATGTGGGAAATAATATTAAAGCTGATATTATTGGCGCTAGAAACGCGGGTATGAAAACAGCGTATTTGATGCCGTTTTGGAGAAGATTGTTCGGTTTAAAGCTGCGCCATGCGGATATTTCTTTCAAAAACTATCGCCAATTACAGGAAATTGTGTTACACTAATATATATTTGTTTTTTTGGTGGGAACAATGTATATAATAAATGTTATTACTCTTGCTCTCTGTTTGTCGATTGTGCTTATTTTCAGACAGCTCGATAAAAACAGCAGGTCTATAGATAAGGTTCGTAAATTTTCAGATAAAGTAAAAGGCGAGTTTGAACTTCATTTTGCAAAAAAAAAGGAAGAACTTCAAAACGCTTCTGTTGAACTTGATTTAAAACAGTCACAGTCTGTTGCAGCCGTAAAACGGCTTGAAAAAATAATAGAAGAATTTGACGCTAAAACTAAAACATATGAAAACCATATATCAGCGGTAACACAGCTTGAGCAGCGTGCAGGGGAATATGATACACTTATAAAAACACTTTTTGACATGACTGAACGGGTTGAGGAAAACCTGCTGCGGATTAAAAAAGAATCAAGTGTTGTAGACAAGGTAGATGCAAAATTAACAGAACAGCGTAAAACAATAGATATTCTTGAAAAGAAAATTCCCTCTATTCAAAATGAGTTTTCTATTAAAAATGAGGCACAGCTCCAGCAGGCGGTATCGGGCCTGCTTTCATCAATACAATCTGATATTGCACAAATTGAACATTCAACGGTTAACTCTCTTAAGAAAAATGATGAAATACTTTCTGCTATAAAACAGTCCTACGAGACAGCCTTTGAGCAGGCTGCGGAACGGGCTGATAATCTTGAACACGCAGCCTTTGATAAACTTCGAAATAAGGCTGTCGAACGTGTTGAAAAATATCATCAGTTCCTGGATGAAAAAACAAGCAGTCTAAGTGAAATTATAAAACAGAAAATTGATGAGACTCAGGTGCTCGTAAAAAATTTCAAGAATTCCTGGCAGCAGGAAGCTTCTGAATATTTAAATACCATGCGAATGGAACTGCAGAAGACAACGGAAGAGTATGATGAAGTAACACAAAAAATTACAGAAAACTTTTCAAGTTTCGAGAATGAAACAAAAGATCTATCCCGCAGAATTAATGAAGAACTTTTTGCAGGGGACGACCTTCTTCAGAAAATGAGACAGAAGGTGGAATCAGAAACAAATTCACTTGCTTCTCTTATTCATGAAACATCTTCCTCACTCGAGTCGCTTGCCGATGAAAGAGCGCAGTATATACAATCTCTTATCAGTACAGAGATACAAAGTCTTAAAGCCTTTGTAGAAGAAGAAACATTGCAGACAAAGAGCCGCGCAGATACGCAGCTTTCAGAAACACGAGCTTTAGTTGAGAATGAAACGGCGCAGGTAAGAAAATTAGTAGAGAATGAAACAGCGCAGGTAAGAGAACTGGTAGAACATGAAACTTCACAGTTAAGAGCTCTTTCACAAGAGGAAGCTGCACAGACTAAAGACCTTATTCATTCCCTTACCAATGAAACAAGACTTCTTTTTGATCAGAAAAATCAGGAAGTTATTAATGCCATTAATGCATCGGTGAATGAACAGACACAGACACTTGAATTAAAAACAAGGGAAATTCAGGATTTATCACAGAGTTCTCTGCTGCAGATACGCAGTTTTGTTGAAACAGAAATAGATTCCATCCGGAAAGATTCAGAAGAAAAAACAGGTAGTATAAGAGAGTATGTTGAACAGACGACTTCTGAGCTGAGTCAAAGTGTTGCAATGCAGACGAATGATGCAAAAGAAAAACTCCAGCAGGAATCAGTTCGCATAACAGCAGAGCTTGATAAATCGTTCCGTGATATTGCGAAAATTCAGGAAGAAAAAGCTTCATCAGCTTTTGAAAACATGGATAATCGAATTAAGGAATACAACGAAGATATTTTGTACCGGTTTGAACGGCTTGAAAAAACAGTGACCGATATTGATGATTTAGAAGAACATCTGCAAAAAGCAATGAACGAAGTAAGCAACCGTGTTCTTGCAGATTTTTCTCTTTTTGCCAAAGACCAGAAAAAGTCTTACGCAGAATTCAAGCAGGAAATTGCACTTCAAGCTGATGATATTAGCGGAAAGGTTCAGACCCTCGAGGGTGAGCTCAATGAGCTTAAACAGCGTGCCTACGATAATGTATCTGAGAAATTAAAGGGCTTTGAAGATGACTTCTTTGCCGATCTTGAACAGAGAAGTAATGCCCTCAATGATTCCTTAGCTCAATGGAGAGGCGGTTTTGATTCAAAAATTGAGTCTATGGCCTTATCCTACGAGGATGAAAGACGCAGTCTGGAAATTAAATATGCAGAAGATTTAAAAGAGAGGCTTGCAGCTTTAAGCGAGCGGCTTAAAGAACAAACAGCGTTTCTTTCGGATTCCATTAATTCTAAAGATAAGCAGATACAGGACGCTTCTGTCCGTTTTGATGCTGAAATTCAGGAATTTACCCGGAATTATGCTGCAGAACTTGAAAAATCAAAAGAGGATGCCAATGGTTATCTTAAAAAGGAACTTGCGTCCTACATTGCAGGCATAGATGAGCAGATAAAAAGGCATGAAAAAGAGGTTGGTCAGGAACTTGAAAAGATGTCTGACCGTATTGGTTCTTCCAGTGAACAGGCCAGCGCCCTGCTTGAGTCAATGAGAAGCGATTTCGGCCAATGGAAAGAACGGATGAATGACCAGTTTGAAGAAGCCAGCGTTATTTTTACGGGTAAATTGAACAATTTTGATAGTAATTCAAAAGAAATGATCGGACAGATTGAAAATACTTTTAAATCCGAAGTAGACGACTACAGGGAAAAAACAGAACAGGCCCGAAATCTTATAGAGCAGGACATTCAGCGTCTATCTGATGAAACACGAGAAACCTTAGAAACGTATGAACAAAGAGCAGGAGAGATGGTGACCGAGTTTAAAAACTCTTATGATCAGATGCTCGAAGAAACACAACGCAGAATAAAAGAATATAACAGCGAAGCGGATCAGAAACTTCGTGAGGAAAAACGTCTTGTTCAGGAAATAAAAGAACGTAATGAAACTGCTCAGGAGAAAATGATTCTTAAAATGCAGTCTGATGCAGATAATTTAAATAAAACAATGGATGACATTGATCGAAGAATTAAGCAGTTTGTGGCACAGACGCAGCTTTTTGACCGAACCGATAAACTTAAGGATGAATTGGAAACAAAAATAGCTGAGCTTAAAACAGAGATTGCCGAGGTACAGACTTTCGGGAAAACCATCGGCGCTCTTGAACAGCAGTTTGCTAAAATAAAAAAATCCGAAGAAGAAATAAATCAAAAAACTGCTAAGTTTACTCAGGAAAAGAAGCATATTGAGGCAATGGAAACTACGTTTAACCGTCTTATGACCTTGTCAAATACTATGGATCAAAAGATGGAGGAACTTCGAACTACTAATGATGACCTTCAGGGAATGCAGATTGAGGTTAGAAAATTCCAGGAAACTCTGGCCGATATTTCCAGCAGGTATGAACGTTTTGAGAAGAAAAATGAAGTACTTGATCAGACAATTACCGGTGTTGATAAAACATTTGAGATGCTTAAGGACATTGAAAAACGGCTTGCTTCCTGCTCAAAGGAAACTATTGAGCTTCCCGAACAAATAGGGGACTTAAAAAAAGGTGTCGATAAGCTGATGACAATAAATCCGAAGGTTTCCGAAGCTTTGGAAAAGGTTAATTCATTAGAAAATATTCTTACTCAGACAGAGACGCGCATGGAAGAACTCCAGAATTCCAGAGAATGGCTTGCAAGAACGGAAAGCAGACTTCAGGAAATAAGCAAAGAGGCTGAAAGTAATATAAAGCTGTTCGGCGAAATACAGAAAAATGCAAATCCTAAGCCGAGAAGAGAAGAGGGTGCTCCTCCGCCAAAAATAAGAGAGAGTGTTGTAAAACTTGCTCATGCAAACTGGCGGCCGGAAGATATTGCTTCGAGACTCGGGCTTGCAGTGAGTGAAGTAGAACTAATATTAGAAACGTACAATAAATAAACGGGTTACTGCTGCTTCCGGCAGGTTACTCTTTTGAAAGAAGGCAAACCGCCCAAACACACACAGCCTCTTCTCTTCCTATTTCTCCAAGCTTTTCGCCTGTTTTTGCTTTTACAAAAATCTGGTCATCCCGGCATTGAAGAATTTCAGCTATGCGTGAAATTATTTCTTTTCTAAAGGGCAGAATTTTTGGTTTTTCTATAGCAATGACGCAGTCAATATTGTCAAGAGTCCATCCATGATCGGTAACTAATTGCCATGCTTTTTGTAAAAGCAAAGAAGAGTCAGCTCCTTTCCATTGTTCTTGTGATGGAGGAAAAAGTTCACCAATATCGCTGAGTCCTGCTGCGCCCAGCAGTGCGTCTGTTATTGCATGCAGCAGTACATCCCCGTCGGAATGTCCTTTCTCGCCTTTATCAAAGGGTATAACAACACCGCCTAAGATAAGCGGTCTTCCCTTTTCAAGAGCATGCAGGTCGTAGCCTAATCCGATTTTTATCATATATACTTCCTTACATGGAAAGATCTGACGAAAACGTGATTTTTTTATTTACTGCTTCGCCTTCACAAGACAGGACGTTGGCCATTTCCGGATCATCAGCGAAGTAATCCGCCCATATTTCTGAATCATCGGTATATGTCTTTGCTGATACAGCAGCTGCCTGATGAGCCTTTAAAATTTCAGGAAAAGCAAAACCCTGAGGGGTTTGAACACAGACAATGCTTCTGCGGTCGAGATGACTAATTATGCAGCCTGATTCAGGATCAATTCTTTTTTGTGTATCTGTTGATTGAATAACCGGAACACAGGATCTGTGTATCTGCACTCCTTCAATAACCCTCTGGATTAATGCTGTACTTGCGTACGGACGGGCAGCATCATGAATAAGGACAGCATTGCAGGATGTATCTGTCCGGCTGATATAATTAAGTGCATTACTTACAGATTCCTGTCTTGAAGTACCGCCTTCAATAAAAGACGGCTTAACGGAAAGATTTTTACACAAGTCTTCTGTCTCTCCGGTATAAAAAACGTTCTCTCCCTCTGCTAGTGTGTGCTTCGGGAGAGTAATTACGAGGGATGAAAGTTTTATGTTTGATGTATTAAGAAAAAAACGTAAAAAAGATTCAGCACAGGTTGAAAGTACTGTTTTTCCGTCGGGGAATGTAAAGAATTCTTTTTTTATTCCCATTCCAAGCCGGGTCGAAAGACCGCCGGCTGTTAATACCACGGCAACATTCATACGTACTTATTCGTCTGAATCATCGTCCGGGAGGTCTTCATCTTCTTCTTCCTCTTCTTCTTCGTCGGCTACAATAAAATCCTCGTCATCATTGTCTACAAATGCCTTTGTGAGATTTGGAGCCTGTTTTGCATGAAGTAATCCCAAAGGTTCAAGTTTTGCATGAATCATAGCTTCAACTTCTTTGGTGGTTTTGTCCAGCGCAAATGATATTTCGTCTTCTAAAAGTTTTTTTGCAGAATCGTAAAGTTTACGTTCAAGAATAGGAAGTTCTTTTACCTTACTACGATGATACAGACAGCGTACTATGGTTGCTATATCGGTTACACTGCCTTTTTTAAGCAGCTCCAGATTCATCTGATACCTGAGCTTCCAATCGGAAGTTACCGGTTCAAATTCCTCTCCAATCATAGTAAGAGCCTTTTCAGCTTCTTCGGGACTAACGATAGCCCGAATACCCATCTCTTCACATCTGTCTACGGGAATCATAACAGTCATGTCGGATACTTCAAGGTAGATGACGTAGTATAAAAGAACCTGATCTTTAAACTTCTTTTCCTTGATTTCTGTTATTTTCCCAACACCCTGGCTGGGGTACACTATCTTTTGATTAACTTGATATGCAGTTTTACTGTCGCTCATATTCCGCCATTATATCACAAAAATTATTTCGATGCTAGAACTAATCCCTGAATGGGCTTTGTTTCATTAAAATACAAGTACTTCAAAGGGTGAATATCCAGTGCGTTGTCATACCAGCCCCCGATCAGGTTTCTGTCAATCACATTGAACGAAACCGGATGAGAAACCGGAATAATAACTGCCTGGTCCAGAAGAAGTGTCTCAGCTTCTGCTAATTTGTTATAGCGCTGTTCAGAATCACTCATTTGCGATGCTTCTGAAAGAAGCTTATCATAGGCATTATTAATCCATTGTGTTTCATTTAATGAAGAATTAGACCTAAAAAGTTCTAAGAAGGCAAGCGGGTCTGCAAAGTCGCCTATCCACGTATAGGTAAAAACATCTGCGTCCCAGCCCTGAATGCTTTGAAGGTATCTGTTTGTCGGTGTTTTTTGAATTTCCAGTGTAACACCTATTTGTTCCCATGCTGTTTTCAATAATTCCATCTGCTTAATAATGTATGAATTATCGGGAACCGCACAGGTTATTTTTCTTTGTTCCAGCGGAATTTCTGCTTCTTCAAGAAGCCTTTTCGCTTCATCAATATCCTGATCATTCAAACCTGCAATATCGGGGTAGCCTCTGAGCTGAACCAAAAGGGTATCTGCAGGGATGATGCTTCCGGAACGCAGTTCTTCCCAGGGGACCGCATATAAAAGCGCATTCCGGGCTGTATCTGAATTCCACGGAGCCCGGTGAGACTTAAAAAATAGGTATTCAGTACCGAATTGAGTCGAAACAACAACTGAGTTTTTATCAATTATTTTACCTGCATTAACCGCATCGCAGGCCCAGTCAATACTGCCGGTATTATACAAAAAAGTATTTTCTTCAAGGTCATCAGATAGAATTAACCGGATGGACGGCAGTGCCACATTCCCGCTGTCCCAATAATTATTATTCTTTTTTAAGATAATCTCTGTCTCATGTAATGAAAAAAGTGAATATGCACCGCTGTAAACAGAAGCGTCCTTGTGTACAACAGAAAAAGCATGATGACAAAGAATTTTTGGGAAGTGTTCTGTGGGATTTTGAAGTTTGACTACAAGGGTTTGCGGTCCGCTTACTTTAATCCCGACATTTTCAACAGTTCCCTTTCCTGTTCTATATTCCTCAACGCCTTCAATACAGTCTAGAAGGGACGCAAAAGGCGCCTGTGCTGCTGGAGACAAAAGCCTTATCCATGAATCATATACACTCTGGGCAGATATAGAATCATTATTGCTGAATTTTGCATTTGAACGCAGTGTGAAGGTCCATGTTTTTTTGTCGCGCGATAGTTTATAAGATTCGGCAACCGCAGGAAGCGCTTCTAATGAATATGGATCATAAGAAAATAAACCTTCGAATAGGCCGGTTAATATTTGGGCCTCCGAACTGTAATTTGCAGTATGAGGATTCATGTTATACGAAAATTCTGAATTCAGAATACGCAGTTCTCTCTGTACTGCACTATTTATTCTTGACTTACCGGTATTATCCTTTAGTAAATCCAAGGGTGTTTGCGATGACAGTATTAGTACAGCTGCCGCCGCAATAAGTAAGACGCCTGATTGTTTGTTGTTTTTATGCATGAATTATTCCCAGTTTTTTCATTTGTTCTTGTTCTTCCACAATTGTAGAGTATTCAGCTTTTCTCTGGTTTGTTTTAACAAGAGTATTTTTAACCGCAGTCATTTCCATTTTAATTCCCCTGATTTTGGGTAAATTCGCAGGTGTTACTGTGGTTTTGTAGTAATCATCGAGCGCATTCAGTAAAATCATTGTTTTTTGACATTCAGAGAGCTGTGTTATAAGGAATTCAACAATTTTGTCGTCAGAAAGTGCTTCCAATTTTTGGTAGCCGGGGGTCTTTTTTAACGAAAAAGATATATAATAACGAATTCTTCTTTGCAGATCTGAATAAAATTTATCGAATTCAATAACTTCTGTTCTTTGAGATTTAGTAAGTACATCAACAATGGTTAAGCGGTAAAATACAGGGAGGGGCGTCATTTTGAATGCCTTTCTTACCAGTGCCGAAAATTTTACCCACATACTTGTTTGTTCGCTGTCCAGAACTTTTTTATTTTCGTCGATCTTGACCAGTATCTGTTCAAATTGCGGTACAATCCCCGTCAGTGTTCTAACAGCGTCCATGAGGATTTCCTTAGTATCAATTTCTTTCTCTTTTTTAACCGATTCTACCTTTTTAACCTCAAGCTTGCTCAGTAACGTTTTTCTTCGTTCCTCTTTGTCGGCTCCGAAATCTTCCTGCAGAATTTCTTCAATGAGTTCGGTGTAGAAAGGCTGTTTTCCCATAACGGCCGGAAACATCTTTTTAATCTGCTGAAGATGGGAGGAAATTGAATTCCCTAAATTCTCAGACCGGAAAGACGGATGCTCAAAAACAGATTTACGTACTTCTATTTTGTACACTTCTCTTTGGAAGTCGGTTATTTCTTTTAGTATAGTATTTATTGTTCCTACACATTTGGCAGCATTGCTTATGCTGTCATTTATTACACTGATAGTTAGAGTGTCTGTTCCCTGCCTGATAGATACGAGGCATTCTGCAAGACCGCGTGAATTCGGTTTTGTAGAATTGGTCACAAGTGAATTCCACTGAAATACATTATTCAATGCAATAAGCTTCTTTATACGGTCTACCGTGAAAGTAGCAATTGAAAATTTGAAATAATTGCATAAAAAGTCCAGGATTGACTCAAAATCGGAAAGACGGGTTCCTATAACAACATTTCTTTCGGATTCATTGTAAAAGGATTCTTCTGGTACCTCAATATCAGATATTTTCTTATCATGTTTATACGGATCGCTGCTTATTGATCCCTTATTCAACAAAGTTGTTAAAAGGTTCTCAACATGGGCGTGAAAATTCCTATATTCTGTTAAAAGACGGGCCATCTCAACAGTATCGTACCAAGAAAGTTTTTCATCGAATGCACTAAATAGAGCAGTCTTAAAAGTATCAGGTGAATCCATATGTACATTATCGCCTATAATACTCAAATATTCAACCTTTTTCGGCTGCTGTTCATTTTTTGGTTTGTATTGACATATGTATAGATAGCGTGTCATACTTGTTTTAAAAGTGACATATTTTTAACCGGCATGTGTTATACATAATGTGATGAATTTTCAGGAGGATGTTATGAAAAGAGCATTGACTTTAGTAATGATAGTTTTATCAGTAATGTTGGTTTTTAGCTGCGCTTCAAAGAGTACAGGTAAAAAAGTGGTCGGAGCAGAAGGTGTAACAAGACCTGACTGGGTCCGCCAGATGGGTAAAAAAGATAGAGATCTTCATTTTGAAGTGGGCTACGGCAAAATGTCCAACTATGCAACTTCTTTAAAAAAAGCAGAAGCAGATGCACGAAACAAGATTGCATTCTGGGTACAGACTGATGTTAACACTGTGTTAAAAACCTATACACAGGATGCCGGAATTGGTGAAGAGAGAGAATTAATTGAGTACATGGAAGAAATTTCCAAGCAGACTGCTCAGGTTTCAATTTCCGGTGCTACCATCGAAGATTCCTGGGAAGATGAGGACGGCGGAGTTTACGTGTTGATGTCTTACGATGTTAATCAGGCAGCCGAAAATCTTGCTAATCAGATGCAGTCGTATCAGCGTAATGAAAGTGCTGCTTTTGCAGAGTTTAAAGCGCAGGAAGCCTTCCGGCAGCTTCAGTACGAGCAGGAAAACAAATAAATAGTACATACCGGCAAAGCCTGAATGAGCAGAAAGCTTGTTCAGGTTTTTTTTTGTTTTAAAATATTCCCGGTTTAGTATATTTTTAGTAACATTATTGTTTCCAGATACGGGGAAAGAAAAAGCGTCCGGAAACAGATAATAGGCCCGCCTGCAGTGGAGAGGGTACTTCATCAATTGCACTAGAAACCGGATAATGCCCCCGTACTTCAAAACCGAAGCTTGTACCGTTATCAAGCATATAATCCCAGGAAAGAATGAGGCATGGGTATAAAAAGCGCATTTTTTGCCAATAGTAGGTATTCATTTTTTTTATATCCGGTTTCTCTTCTTCGGGAAGAACCGATACTGCAAATCCATAACGCGCAAGAATAGAGATTCCCAGACCGAGTGAAAAAATTGAGGTTTTTACCGGGAGGTGGAATATAACAGGAATGTCGAGGAGGGCATGAAGTGTATAGGATGTCCGTTTTTCTATGGTTCCCGGGACAGCTTTATCATTATACCAAATATAGTAGGAAGCCCAACCTTTTAAATACGGAGAGAAAGAAATGTATTTTTTTAGGAGAGGAATGTTTCCCCCTGTTCCTATTGAAAAAGACACGGGCGAAGGGGCGGTATTAAGACCTTCTGCATTGTAAAGCAATTGAGGACCTGCTGTTATAAAGATAAATCCCTGAGGCAATACTGATGAATCTTCAATTTCTGAATTAGGTTCCTGTCCGGCGCTTTCTTCTTCCGGTACATGACTCTCCTGGATGCTCATTTTTACAATAGAAGAGTTATTAAATTCCTGAAGATTCGGCTGCCATAGTAAGAAAAACAGGAGGATTACAAAAATGCTCTTAC
>Ga0116149_1001841_pt1 | contig 24706 bp, 22 predicted proteins | sample AD_UKC057_MetaG_FD_89787 | JGI IMG/M metagenome (GOLD analysis project Ga0116149, IMG submission 89787) | Active sludge microbial communities of municipal wastewater-treating anaerobic digesters from USA - AD_UKC057_MetaG | ecosystem: Engineered > Bioreactor > Anaerobic > Digestate | place: USA...
CACCGCGCTGGTGGTGCTGTCGCTGCTGGAGTCCGGCGTCAGCCCGCAGGAACCCCGGATGGCCAAGGCCCTGGACTGGCTGGCCGCCCAGAAGGAAGACCGCACGTACTCCCTGGGCATCCGGGCGAACGTCTGGCAGACGGTCAACAAGTACACCGACTACAAGTACGCCAAGAACCTCGATCGCGACGTGCGCCAACTGGTCCTGTCCTCCCCCACCGGCGCCATCAGCTACGCGGCCACGGGCAAACCCCACACGGGCGGGTTCGACCACTCCAACTGTCAGTACCACCTGCTGGGCGTGTGGGCCGGCATCATGGGCGACAGCGAGGAAGTCAACGCCGCCTATATCAAGCGGGTCATGGGCCACTGGATGAAGTACCAGCAGCGCGACGGCGGCTGGTCCTACCAGGCTGCCGGCAACTCCACGCCCACGATGACGGCGGCTGGCCTGGCCAGCATGTTCGTCTGCTTCGATTACCTCTCGACCGTCTCGGCGGAGTTCACCCGCTGCAACCGCGGCACGGGCCAGCTCAAGTCCATCGCCAAGGGCATGGAGCGCCTGGAGGAACAGTTCCCCAAGGCCGCCTCCTCCCACGGGTACTACATGTACGGCATCGAGCGCGTGGCGCTGGCCAGCGGCTACAAGTACTTCGGCAAGACCGACTGGTACAAGCTGGGTTCCCAGAAGATCCTGGGCGCCCAGCAGGGCGACGGCGGCTGGGGCGCCGAGCACGGCAACCGCGAGGTGGGGACGGCCTTCTGCCTTCTGTTCCTCATCCGCGGGCGAAACGCCGTCCTGTTCAACAAGCTCGAGTACGAGGGCGACTGGTCCAACCGTCCCCGCGACCTGTCCAACCTGACCCGCTGGATGACCGTCAGGATCTTCGACAACATCACCGTCAACTGGCAGATCATCAACCTCAAGACGCCCGTGTCGGAGTGGCACGACGCGCCCTTCCTGTACATCTCCGGCTCCATTGCCCCCAAGATCGAGGGCGAGCAGCTCGAGAAGATCAAGGAGTTCGTCAACCAGGGAGGCACGGTCTTCAGCGTCACCGAGTGCGGCGGGCAGGGGTTCAAGAAGGCCATCACCGAGATGACCCAGAAGCTCTTCCCCGACTACAAGCTGGAGAACGTGCCCACAAGCCATCCGGTGTACACCAAGGCCACCCACTTCGACATCCAGGGCGGCAGGACGCGCCTCCAGATGCTCAGCAACGGCAGCCGCCCCCTGTGGATCCACACCGACGTGGACCTGCCCCTTTTCTGGCAGACCAACAAGGTGGCCTCGCAACGTTGGGCGTTCGAGCAGATGGTCAACCTCACCCGCTACGTGACCGACTCGCCCAAGAAGCTCCGCCACCGCGGCACGACCCACTGGCCCACGCCGGCCGGGCAGACCTCCTCCGCCATCAAGGTCGCCCGACTGGAGTACAAGGGCAACTGGAACCCCGAACCGCTGGCCCTGACCCGCCTGGGCATTCTCGTGGCCAACCAGGACAAGCTCAAGGTCGATGTGGTCACCACGCCCATCGCCAAGCTCGGCGAGGCCGGGGTCAAGGTCGCCTTCCTCACCGGCACCACCGCCTGGAAGCCGGACGCCCAGGAACTGGCCGCCCTCAAGGCCTTCGCGCAGGGCGGCGGCAAGCTCGTGATCGACGCCTGCGGCGGCAGCCGCGATTTCTCCCAGTCCGCCATCACCTGGATCGAGGACGCCTTCGGAATGAGATCCCTGCGGCCCCTGGCCGCCTCGGCCGAACTCTACAAGGGCGTCGACAAGGTCGAGTACCGCCCCAAGACCAAGGCCAAGCTCGCCAGCATGAAGTTCGCCAACCTCCAGGCCGTCCTCATCAACGACAAGCCCGCCGTCATCTTCTCCGCCGAGGACCTCACCACCGGGCTGCTGGGCACCCAGAGCTTCACCGTCGACGGCTACGAGGGCGACACCGCCTACGCCCTGGTCCGAAACATCCTGCTCCAGTCCAAGTAGACCTGAGCGATAGTCCGCCAACACAGCGGCCGTGGGAATGCTCCCCCGGCCGCTTTGCTTCCCGAGCCTTCTGTCGCTCTTGCCGTCCGTCTCGCTTGCTCTTCCTCGCTGTCACGCGATCTTCAGCAGATTCCTGGCCGTCGCCGCGTTGGCCCTCATGCACGTGTCGCGGTCGCCGTAGTGGCCCTCCAGGATGATCCATCCCTTGTAGCCGATCTCGCGGATCGCCTCGCAGGCGGCCTCGATGTTCACGTCGCCCTTGCCCAGCGGACCCTTGTTGTCTTTGAAGTGGATCTCGCAGATCCGCCCCTTGAGCCGGCGAATCTCCGCCGGAACGTCGTAACCGCGAAGCGTCGAGTTGGCCACGTCGTAGTACATCGCCATCGCCTCGCCGCCCACCCGCTCCAGGATGTCCAGCGTGTCCTGGGCCGACAGCCAACTCTCCAGCCCCAGCACCACGCCCTTGTCCCTGGCCCGCGGGACAGCCGCCTTCAGCCGCCTGACTACCTCGTCCACGTCGCGGGTCTTGAGCTTCTTGCCGTCCAGCAGATCGCCCTTGCCGAAGAACGCCAGCAGCACGGTCCGGCAGCCGAGGGCGGCGGCGGAATCGATCGCCTGCTCCAGCCAGGCCGGTCCGCGCGGATCGCTGGCCAGCGGGAAGCTGTTGGTCAGGGCCAGTCCCACCGACGCGACCTGCATCCCGGTCCGCTTGACGGCCTCACCGTACGCCTTCTGCTGGGCGGCGTCCGCGAACGACAGCCGGTCCCCCACCAGTCGCGGCGAGACCTGCACCCCCGCCAGGCCCAGCGCCTTGGCTTTGTCCAGGGCGGTCGTCTGGGCGGCCAGGCCCAGCGACCAGTCGCACACGCCGATGCGCGGGCGATCGGCCGACGCATCCGCCGCAACCAGCCGCGCCGGCAGGCACGCCAGCGCCGCTCCGCTCCATGCCGCCCCCACACGCTGCAAGATCTCGCGACGAGTCGTTGTCATGGGAGTTCTCCAAGAGTGCCGTCTCAGTATACCCGCACCCCCAGGCCCCGGACAGCGCGAAGCGCCGGAAAGCCTGCGGCCCGGTTGCCGGCGCCGGCGGGTTGCGTGCGTTGTGCAGGGCGCCGGCGGCAGGTGGAGAATCTCGAAAAAAAAGCAGAGGCAGGTTGCCGAACGGGCCAACCCACCCCTGCTCCTAGTAAGGAACTGCGACACTTGTGCAGACGGCGCACAAGGGTACTCGCAATCTCCCGGCTTCTTTATGGTTGCGGGCCTCAGGCTCGCAGCGGCGAAGGGGAACTCGGTCCGACGTGCCTAGTGGGCCACTACCTTGGACAGACTGAACACCGGCAGCAGCAGCGCCATGGCGATACCCCCGACCAGCAGACCCATGATGATGATCATGGCCGGTTCGATCAGGTTGGTGATGTTCTTGACCGCGATCTTCAGGTCGTCCTCGCAGAACTCGGCGACGCGGTTCATGACCTGCCCGAGGCGGCCCGTCCGCTCGCCCGCCTCGATCATCTGCGTGATCGTCCGCGGGATCAGCGGGCAGGCGTACAGGTGCTCGGAGACCGTCGAGCCCTGCTTGACCTTCTCGGCCAGGCCATTCCAGATGTCGGCGTACTGGCGGTTGCCGGCCACCTGGGCGGTGATCTCCAGGCCCTCGAGCATGGTCACGCCGGTGGAGACCATGGTGGCCATGGTTCGCAGGCTGCGGGCGAGGTAGCCCCTGCGGTACATCCCCCCCACCACGGGCAGGGAGATGCGGACGCGGTCGAGGGCGATCCGCCCGTTTTCGGTCCGCAGGTAGAAATAGAGGCCGGCGATGACGCCCGCGATTCCGCCCACGAAGAGATACCAGTAATCGACGATGCTGTGGCTGAAGCCCAGCAGCACCCGCGTGGGCAGGGGCAGGACGCCGCCCTTGGCCCCGTAAATCTTCTCGAAACGGGGCAGGACGAAGACCAGCAGCCCCACCACCACCAGCGCGCAGAACGACAACATGCAGATGGGGTAGGTCATGGCGCCCTTGATGCGTTTGCGGGTCTCACGTTCCGAGGCCAGATAGTCGCTCACCCGCTGGAGCATGGCCCCCATCGTCCCGGAGGCCTCCGAGGCTCGCATCAGCGCCACAAAGATCGGCGGGAAGATCTTCGGATAGTCCTGGAGGGCCGCCGAAAACTCCTTGCCGGCCTTCACCTCGTCGCTGAGGGAATTGATGATCTCCTTGAAGGTCAAGTTGCCGCACTGCGCGCTGATGGCGTCCAGGGCCTCGGTGATCTGCACCCCCGTGTCCACCATCACCGCCAACTGCGTGCAGAAGAAGATCACGTCGTCCCGCTTGACCCGCCCCCGCGGCGCCGAAGCCGGCGTTTCCGCCTCCTCGCGAAGGGAGATCACGACCTTGCCCTCCGAACGAAGCAGGCGCCCCGCCTCGTCCACGTCGCGGGCCGTCAGCACGCCGTTGTCGTACCTGCCCATCCCGTCGCGAACATGATATATGAACCTGCCCATGCTGCCGCGTCGCCTCCGCTAAGCCGCCGTCGCCTGCAAGACCTCTTCCACCGTGGTGATCCCCGCCTTGACCTTGGCCATCCCGTCCTGCCGCAGGTTCACCATGCCGCTCTCGGCCGCCAGGGCCCGCAACTCGTTTACGTTGGGGATGGCCGTGATCTTGTCCCGCATGGCGTCGTCGGGAACCAGCAGTTCGTAGATGCCGATCCGCCCGCTGTAGCCGCTGCTGCGGCACTTCTTGCACCCGACGCCGCGGTAGAACGTCTCTACGGTCCCGACCGCCCGCTCCACCGCCCGACGCAGGTTCGCCGGGGGCTCGTACGGCTCCTTGCAGTGCGTGCAGATCTTCCGCACCAGGCGCTGGGCGAGCACGCCCATCAGCGCCGCCGACACCAGGTACGGCTCCATGCCGATATTGAGCAGTCGCGTGATGGCGCCCGGCGCGTCGTTGGTGTGCAGGGTGGAAAACACCAAGTGACCCGTCAGCGACGACTGAACCGCGATCTGGGCCGTCTCGTGGTCGCGGATCTCGCCGACCATGATGATGTCCGGGTCCTGCCGCAGCAGCGACCGCAGGGCGCCTGCGAAGGTGAAGCCGATCTTCTCGTTCACCTGGAACTGGTTGATGCCCGGCAGGTTGAACTCCACAGGGTCCTCGACGGTGCAGATGTTGACCGCCTCGGAGTTCAGCTCCTTGAGCACGCTGTAGATCGTCGTGCTCTTGCCGCTGCCCGTCGGGCCGGTCACCAGCACGATCCCGTTGGGCGCCCCGATCACCTTGCGCCACTGCTTGAGCATCTCGTAGGAGAAGCCCAGCTTCTCCAGGTTGACCAGGATGTTGCGGTTGTCGATGATCCGGACGACCACCTTCTCGCCGTGCTGGCCCGACATCGTGCTCACTCGCAGGTCGATGGGGCGACCGTCCATCAGCACGTGGATGCCCCCGTCCTGCGGCAGGCGGCGCTCCGAGATGTCCAGGCCCGACATGATCTTGATTCGGCTGGAGATGGCCGGCAGCATCTTGTGCGGGGGACGGAGCTTCTCGAACAACGCCCCGTCCACCCGGTAGCGGACGCGAAGGGCGTTTTCGTCCGGCTCGATGTGGATGTCGCTGGCCCCCTCCCGCACCGCGTGGAAGATCAGGTAGTTCACCAGCTTGATGATCGGGGAGCCCTCGGCCGCCGCCTCCAGGTCGGTGATGTCCTCGACCAGGCGTTCCTCCACCAGCGACAGCTCGCCGCCCCCGTCGCGGTCGTCGAAGATGTCGTCGATGACGAACACGTTGGCCGAGGGCAGGTGGGTCTCCAGGGTGGCCTTGATGTCCTTGGCCGTCGCGCAGACCACGAGGATCTCGCAACCGGTCATCCGGGCGACCTCTTCCAGCAGGAAGACGTTGGCCGGCTCGTTGACGGCCAGGGTCAGGCGATTCTTGACCTTGAACAGGGGCAGGATGGTGTGCTTGTCCAGGAACTCTCGCGGCAGAACGTCGATGACCTTGGGGTCGGCCACCCGGGGCGAGATGCGGGCGAACGGCACCTCGTATCCCTCGGCGAGCGTCTCCATGATCTGTTCTTCGCTGCAGAGCTGAAGCTTCTGGAGCACCTCGCCCAGCAGCAGGCTGTTGCCGGTCTGGCGCTGGTAGTCCAGCGCCTGGCCGAGTTGCTCCTCGCTCAGCGCCCCGTGCTGGATCAGCATTTGTCCCAGTTGCAGTCGTCGGTTCTGAATCATGCCTGTTTCCTAGGCCTGGACGGCCTTGACCGCCTCGGCGGTGTCCTTGTACGTCTCGAAGATCCCCGACAGACGCGTGATCTCCAGGATCTTGCGGACGTTCTCGTCCGGACGGACCAATTTGACCTGTCCGAGCTTCTCGGCCAACTGGTCCTGCAGATCCAGGAGGTACTCCAGGCAGGTGCTGTCGACGAACGGCGCCTTCTCCAGGTTGAGCACCAGGTCGATGATGTCCCGCCCGGCGAGCTGGTGTTCGACTTCCCGCTGGAACGCGCCCAGGGAGTCTTCCGTGAGTTCGCCCTTGATGTTGAGCACTACCGCATGCCCGTATGTCTCCGCCGTCAGGTTCACGGCAACCTCCTGTATGACAGGTGAGCCCGTCCGCCGGTGCCGGCGCAAGGGGCTCTCTATCGTCTGTTCTTGTCCAGGCTGAACGGGAAGACTTTTCCGTCCTCCTGGCGAATCTCCTGGAGGAACGACTCCAGGTCCATGCTCAGCAGGATATCGACCAGTTTCGGGTCGAACTGCGTGCCGGCGTGGTCGCGGATCTCCTTCACGACCGTCTCCAGCGACAGCGCCTTGCGGTACGTGCGGTCGGAGGTCATCGCGTCGAACGAGTCGGCCAGGCCCACGATCCGGGCCTCCATGGGCAGTTCGTCGCCCTTCAGGCCGTACGGGTAGCCCTTGCCATCCAGCCTCTCGTGGTGGTGCATGATGCCCGTAATCTCTTTCTCCAACTGGCGAATGCCTCCGAGAATCTTGGCCCCCAGTACGGGGTGCCGCTTCATGTCCTTATACTCTTCGTCCGTCAGGCGGCCTTCCTTTCGCAGGGTCTTCTCGGGAATGCCGATCTTCCCGATGTCGTGCAGCAGCCCGGCCAGGTAGATCTGCTGCACCTTGGCCGGGGCGAAACCGATCTTCTCCGCCAGGCAGCGCGAGACGCGGGCCACCCGCTGCGAGTGACCGCAGGTGTACGGGTCTTTGGCGTCGATGGTCGCCGTCAGGGCGTGCAACACGCCCATCAACAGGTCCTGCAGATCGGCATACAGGCGGTGGTTGGCCAGGAACACCGAGGACTGGTTGACGATCGACCCCAACAGCTTGGCGTCGGCGGAGTCGAACTCCCGCCCTTTCTTATTCACCGCCAAGAGCATCCCAATGGGCCCCTGCTCGGTCACCAGCGCCGAGGACACCAGGTTCCGCACCGCCGGCAGGGCGCTGGCCGGGGCAAACCGGTTGTCCACCACCGCCCGCCCGGCCTGCACCACGCGGGGCAACAGGTCCTTGACCAGGGACGCCGCCGTGGCGTCGTCCAGGTCGATCGTTCCCGCCCGAACCACCAGGTCCACGTCGGCCGGCCGCTCGGCATGGCTGACCGCCAGCACCGCTTCCACGTTCATGACTTCCAGCAGTTCGTCGCACACCCGCTTGAGGAAGTCCTGCGGCTGCTGAGTCAGCTTCATCGACGAGCTGATGGTGTAGAGGACGCTGAGTTCCTCGTAGGTCACCGTGAGGTTGGCGCTGAGCGAGGCCAGTTCATCCTGGGCGACCTGGACGGCCTGCTCGTTCTGAAGCAGGCGGTCCAGGACGGTCATCAGGTACTCGGCTTCGTCCAGGTCGTGTCGGCAGCAGGCTCGCAGCAGGGGCTCGGTGGCCTGGCGATCGAGCCCGGCCCGGTCGCACATCCTGGCCATCGCCTCTTCATCGAGCATCTCGCGGACGCAGAAACTTGCGACGGCCACTCCGATAAGCCGCCGACGGTGCCATACGGGCAGGGCCGCCAGACAGCATCCGTACGCGCCTCGGGCCTGGGCTCGCTCCTCGCTCTGGATGACGCGGGCCACCAGGTCGGCCACCACGGAGCGGTCACAGTGGTCTCCGCGGCTGACCACGCGGCAGAACTCGCAGGTCGGCTGGAACGCATCAAGGGGCTCGCCCTGCGCGTCCCATAGCCACAAGGCCAGGCCAAGCTCCCCCGCGTCGGCCCGGACGCGCTCAAACACCTTTTCCAGGCCTTCCAGGCCTCGTCGCGTCGCCTCGGTTGTCATCTTCGTCATCGGCACAGATGTCACTCCTACGGCGGCTCCCCCGCCGTCACGGCTTAGGAACTTGCTGCCCTCTCGCCACCTTCAACGCCTTGGCCGTTCAGTAGGTCACATACCGCGGCCAGCACCTCGCGCGGCGAGAACGGCTTGGCAAAGACCGCCGCGATGCCGGCTTCCATCATCTCGGCCGGCTCGATGTCGAACCCCCGCGCCGTCAGCATGACGGCCGGAATGGACCGCGTTTCGTCGCGCGACCGCAACTGCTTGCACAGCTCCAGCCCGCTCATGTAGGGCATCTGGTAATCGGTGATCAGCAGGTCCGGCTGCTCGCTGGTGCACAGCTCCAGCGCCTCCTCGCCGTCGACCGCCGTGATCACGTCGAAGCCCGCGTTCTTGAGCTTCATCGACACCACATGCAGGATGTACGCCTCGTCGTCGGCCACCAGAACTCGTTTATTCACAGGACACCTCTCACATCAGGATGGGCAGTTCGAAGCTGAACGTGCTGCCTTTGCCGGACTCGCTGGTCACCGAGAGCTTGCCGTCGTGCACGGTCTCGATGATGTGCTTGACCAGCGTCAGGCCCAGGCCGGTCCCCTTGGCCAGCTTCTTGTTCGCCTGGACGCGGTAGAACTTGTCGAAGACGTGCGGCAGGTCCTCGGGCGGGATCCCCGCACCGGTGTCGCTGACGTCGCACACCGCGACCTGCCTCCGCTCGTCCGCGGTCACGCTGACGCTGATCGTCCCGCCCTCGGGCGTGTACTTGATGGCGTTGGAGACCAGGTTCAGGATCGACTGGTACAGCATGTCCCGGTCGCCCTCGACCTGGTAGTACACCGGGGCCAGTTGTTCGTTCAACGTCAGGTTCTTGGCCCGCGCCTGGACCGCCACCACCTCCAGCACCTGCTTGGCGATCGCCGTCAGGCTGCACGGCTCGCGAACCACCTTCACCACGCCGGACTCGATCCGCGAGATGTTCAGGATGTTCTCGATCAGGCGGTGCAGGCGGTCGGTCTCGGCCGAGATGATCTCGTAGAACTCGCTCCGGGTCTTCTCGTCCTCGGCCTCGCCGTCGATGAGCATCTCGACGTAGGCCTTGATCGACGCCAGCGGCGTCTTCAACTCGTGGGAGACGTTGGAGACGAAGTCCGTCTTCATCCGGGCGATTTCCTTCTCCCGCGTCACGTCGTGCAGAACGGCCACCACGCCCGAGACCTCCTCGTTCGGCGTGACGACGCAGCTCAGGGTGATGGAGAACGTCTTGGGACTCCCCTTCTGGTCGATCGAGTGCTCGACCACCTTGCGGGTGAAGCTCCGCCCGTGGCTGCGGGTCTCGCGGATCAGCCTCACCAACGTGCCGTCGGAGAGGGTCCGGTCGATGTTCTTGCGCAAACTGGCCTCCAGGCGAAAGCTCAGCAGCTTCTCGGCCGCCTCGTTGGCCAGGATCAGTTCGTCGAACCGGTTGGTCACGATCACCGCGTCGGAAATCGAGAAGATGATCGCCTCGGTATGGTGTTTCTCGGCCGAAGCGATCCGGCTTTGGATCTGAAGCTCCCGGCATTCGCTGCGCAGTTGTTCGGTCTGACGGCGGACGATGCTGAGCAGTTCGTTGAGGGGGCGGGTGATCTGGGAAAGTTCGTTGCCGCTGTCGACCATGACCAGGGCGATCTGCTCGGTCTTGGCCATTGTCTCGAGCTGGGTGCGGACCTTGCCCACGCTGCGATGGACGTTACGCCAGAAGACCATCAGGATCAGCAGCGTCAGCGCCGCCACCAGGGCGAAGACCAGATAGTTGAGGGACTCGCTGGGAACCGAGTAGCCCTTCATCGCCATCATGGTGGCGTAGTAGGCCGCTCCGGCGCCACACGTGGTCAGTACCACAGTGGCCAGTCCCAATCGTTTCGCAGTTGTCACGCCATCCTCCTGTTCCGGGACGGCCCTCCCGCGGGCGAGCGCGGTACCCGCGGGAGGCCGCCGCCGGGTAGGTCTCAGTTCGTCTGCATCTCTTGGCTTCGCAGGGCCGCCAGCAGTTCGCGGGCCGCCTGGTTCTGCGGGTCCAGCCGAACGGCCTGGGCGTAGCACTCCTCCGCCTGGACCCGGTTGCCCGACTGGGCCAACGCCCGCCCGAGCACCAGCAGAAGCATCCCGTTGTCGGGATGAGCCCGAACCGCCTGCCTCAGCATGGGCACGGCCTGCTCGGCCTGGCCTTTGCGGACCATGACATAGCCGAGCGTCAGCGTCGCCTCCAGGTGGGCCGGCTCGAGGTCCAGCGCCTGGCGGGCGGACAGGCTCGACCGCTCCAGGTCGCCGTATACCAGCATCGCCTTGGCCAGGTTCGACCAGGCGTCAGCATCGGAGGGCTTGAGTTGAGTGGCCGCCTCGAACGCCCGCTTGGCGTCGCGCGGGCGATTCAGGCCCAGGTAGCACTCTCCCAACATCGCGTGGTACCACAGGCTCGGCGTGAAACCCTTCATCTCCAGCATCGAGGTCAGGGTCTGCTCGGCCTTGGCCAACTGCCCGTCGTAGAAGTACGCCCGCGCCAGCGACTCGCGGTACGGGATGTTCTGATGGTCGAGGTTCTGGGCCCGGCGGTAGTACTCCACCGCCTTATGCGTCTGCCCGGCCATCAAAGCCAACCGCCCCGCGATCTCATGAATCGTCGGGTCGTCCTTGAGCGTGCTCAGGTAGCTTTCCACGTGACGCTGGGCCTCTTCGACCCGCCCCAGTTGGACCAGGACCTCGGCTGCCGAGGTCACGGCGGTCGGATTGCGGTCGTCGAGGGCGTAGGCCTTGTGGTAGTTCTCCAAGGCCAGGTCCAGTTGCTTGTTCTTCTCCTGGGCCACCGCCAGCAGGAAGACCGCTTCGCCCACGTCCGGGTGGGTCTTCACGACACTCTGGATCTGGCCGACGGCCTGGTCGTAGAAGCCCTGCTCGATGTAGACCTTGCCCAGCAGCAGGCGGGCCTCCATGAACTCGCCGTCCAGGGCCAGTGCTTCCCGGATCCGGATCTGGGCCTTGTCCAACTGCCCGTTCTTGAGGTGCTCGCTGGCCATGCCATAGAGCATCTTGGCCCGGTTGGTGTTCCACCGGCCGTAGGCTTCTTTTCGCTGGGTCTGGATGTTCGGGGACTGACAGCCCGCCAGGGCGGCCAGCAGGAGAACACACACGGCCCTTCTCAGGCTCATCCCTGTCTTCGCCGGAGCAAAATTTCCTGTTTTGTTTAAACTTCCCATTTTAACACCTGGTGCCCAAAAAAAAGTTGTTCCCCGCTACTTGGCCTCTGAGGCCAGGGTAGCGGTCGCGTTCTTTGGGTCCGAAGAACGGGAGGAGTTCTTGGTCGTCTTGGCAGCCGACGGCAGCGGCTCCTGGGGCCGCACCGTTACCGTGGCTTCCTTCTTGATGATGATCTGAGTCGGGGCCTTGGCCGGCTGGGTCGTGGCCTTGGGCGCCTCCTTGGGCGACCCGGCGGCTTTGGCGGACGACTTGAGGATCTCGATCTTCTTGATTTCCATCTTGGGCGCTGCCGGCTTGGGGCGGATGCCGAACGCCTCGCGGACCTTGGGGTCGATCTTCTCGACGTCCAGGGGCCGGCCCGGCGTGATCACCGATTCCATCGGCTTGTTCAGCTCCTGCATGATCATCTGCTGGATGAGGTAGCGGACGGAGGTGTTCGTGGCTTCCTTGGCCCAGTAGGCCTTGCCGGTCAGTTGCTCCTTGAGACGGATAGCCTCGATGAGCCTGGGGTCCATCGACAGGGCCAGGTCCACGTTCCAGAGGGCCTTGGGGTAGTCGCCCTCGGCCATCGCTTCCTTGGCCCAGCCGACGTAGGTGTTGGCCAGTCGGACTCGGCCCCACCAGCGAACGCCCTTGCGTCCGCCGACACGGAAGCGCTCGGTGTCGCCGGCGATCTGGTCGCCCACGGCCTCGTCCACGTCCTGGTTGATGATGCGCGGGGTCAGCAGGACGATGATCTCTTCCCGGACGGTCTCGTCCACGGTGCTGCGGAAGAGCGTGCCGACGTAGGGCACATTGCCGACCACGGGCACCTGGCTTCGGCTGGTCACCGTCCGCTCGCGGAACAGCCCGCCCAGGACGATGGTATGCCCGTCGCGAACCATGACGTTCGAGGTCACCTCGGTGGTGGTCTTGGTGGGCAGGGCGGTGTTGCCGACCTGAATGACCCGGCCGTCGGAATCTTCGGGGTGGATCTGCATCCGGATGTAGCCGTCCTTGCCCACGAAGGGTCGCACGGCCAGGCGGATGCCGCTGTCCAGGAACTCCACCGTGGCGGTGGCGCTGGTTTCGGTCTGGGTGGTGCTGGCGATGTAGCCGTCGCTCCGCCCGATGAGGACCTCGCCCTTCTGCTTGTTGACCACCAGCAGTTTGGGGTTGGCCAGCACGGTGGTGTCGGTGACGCGTTCCAGGGCGCGGATGAAGAAGGCGATGTTATTGGTCAGCACGCCCACGCTCATCCCGCCAGCCGGCACGTTGGCGGCGAAGTTCGTCTCCATGGCGCCCGACGGCGTCACGCTGTGGGTATCGGCTGGGGTATTGAATCCGGGCGGGGCCGGGGAGGCCGTGTTGGGCGAGAACGCCCGGAAGTCCACGCCCGCCAGCGACGTGAAGTCGATGCCCAGGGCGTTGTTGTCGTTGAGGGTCGCCTGGAGGATCGTCGCCTCGATGAGCACCTGCTCGGGCTTGACGTCGATTTCCTGGACGATCTTCTCGATGTGCTTCATGTTGTCTTCGTAGTCCTGGATGACCAGGACCTCGCTGGAGGCGTAGTTGGTCGGGGCGTCCGTGCTCGACCCGCCGCCCCCGCTGCTGCCGCCTCCGCTGCTGCCGCTGGACGAGCCGCCGCCCATCTGGTACACGTCCAGGTCGGGCGTGACCGCGATCGAGCCGTCCTTCGACAGCGCCGGCGTGATCAGGCTCTTGGCGTCCTTGGCCCCGATGTACGCCAGGCGGAAGGAACGAACGACCTTCTTCCGCTCGGCCGACAGGATCTTCTCCAACTGCGAGGGCGTGTAGATGTAAATGAAGTTGCCCTTCTGCCGGTGGACGAAGCCCGACGATTCCAGCACCGCCTCCAGGGCCTCCTGGAAGCTGACGTCGTGCAGGTCGACGGTGACCTTGCCGCTCACCTCTTTGGTGGCGATGATGTTCATCTTGCCCTGCGCGCTGAGCATCTGCAGGACAGCCCGCAAATCGGCGTCGCGGGCGGCGATCTTGAGTCCGTTGGGTCGCGTTGCCTCCAGGACCGGGGACTCGATGTCGGGTTTGGGCTTGGTGGTCGCCCCGGATGAGGCCTTGGGCTGGGCCACCGCCCACGTCGCCGTCAGACAGATGACGGCCAGACTCCACGGGATCCACTGCGTTCGTCTGAGGTACTGCATACTGCGCTCCTTACTAGGGGGGGGTACCGCCTACACCGGCGGACCTCAGAATCCACTCTCCTGGCTCCGGTCAGTCCTGGTCCCAGGCGGACCCGTAGGGTTTCTCGAACAGCCAACCCTCCGGCTCCACACCCACCACCTTGGGGGTCTGGTCCCGCATGTTCAGTTGGACCAGGATGCCGTCCTTGCACACGATGCAACTTGTCGCTGCGATTTCCACGATGTCAAAGTCGCCGATCCTCTGCCCGACCTGCCTCATCTGCCCGTTGACGATGGCCACCGGGCGAGAGGACATGATGACGCTCTCCAGCAGAAGTCCGCCCGCCTGGGCCTGGACGATCTTGTCCCGCGCCGGCGCCTGACGCGTCGGGGCGGCCGGCTGGGTCGTCGTCGGTTTGACCGCCTTGTCCGGCGGGAAGTACGTCGGGTTCAACAGGAACAGGTCGCGCTTGATCTCGCTGGGCAGGTCGCCCGACAGAAGCGCGCTCTTGCCCTGGCTCTTCCGACCGGAGCGGGCCGCGGGTTGGGCCTTCTGGGCCGCCGCCGCCCGGGCTGCGCCCGCCGACAGGGGCTGGGGCTTGGTCAGCAGCGAGTTGGCCGCCTTGGCCTTCTGCGGCGCCGGCTGGGACAGCAGGGTTTTGGCGACCATGAACAAGGCCACCAGCGCCAGCCCCCCCAGCAGGGCAGCCTTCTTCTTGTCCCGGCAGAGTTCGGCCAGGACTCGTTCTTTCAGCGATCCGGTTGTGGCGTTGGCTTTCATCTCGGTCCCACTCACGCGCCTTTATCGGTGAAATAGATGCTCAACTGGACTTCGATGTCCAGATCGTTGCTCTTGGGGTCGCTGTCGATCTTGAGCTTGTGGACGCGGGCCAGCCGCTCCATGCCGTTGATCCGCCTGAGAAAACTGGCCAACGACAGGTACGAGCCCCGGAACTTCATGATGATCGGCAGGGTGTGGAAGAGTTCTTCCGTCGTCGGGCTGCCCGGCTCGATCAACTGGTTGGAGAGGTTCTCGTCGCTGAGATTCGCGCTGATCTCGCGCAGGAAGCCGCCCAGCTCGGTCCGCTCGGGAACCTTGCGGTCCAGGTCCTTGTAGCGGTTCATCATGTCCCGGACCTGGCGGACCATGTCCGGAACGACCGAGGCCTTCTGGGCGTCCGACTGCAGCACCGTTTTCTGGGTGGCCATCTCGGCGTGAAGCTGCTCCAGCCGCTGGCCCTGTGAGCGGTACAGCAACAGCCACGTCCCGCCGGCCATGGCCGCCATCACTGCCAGTACCACCAGGCTCTCTCGCATCAACGCTCTCATCTTGCGCTCCGTCTGGCTGCCGGTCGCCCGGACAGTCAGTTACCTTCTCTACCGTACGATGTAACTGGTCGCCTGAAATTCGCGGGCGGCCCGGCCGCGGTAGCTCACGTTCTTCGCATAACCCATGGTGACCTCCTCGAACAGTCGGCTGGTCGCCATCTGTCCGATGAAGTTGGCCACGTCCACGTCCGTCGGCGCCACGCCGGTAATCACCAGTCGCAGGCGCTTGACGGTCTGTTCGCCAATCGCGTGGGGCGACGGCGCCGCCACCGGGCGCGCCGTGGGACGAACCGTCGGCGACATCGCCCGACTGGTCTGGTCCACCGTTTCCACGTGCAGGTTGACCAGCGCCATGCTGGCGGGCATCAGCCGCTCCAGCTCCGCCAGGACCACCATCACGTTGAACCGGCTGCCCAGGTGGTCGTTGATCCGCTTTTTCAGGTGCAGCTCGGCCTGCTGGCTTTCCAGCGTGCCCAGCATGGCCAGTTGTCGTTGCACGTTTGCCGACCGACCGGTCAGCAGGAGCAGTTCCGCCTCGGCGCGGCTGATGCGGTTCTGCCGTTCCAGCGCCAGCAGGGCCAGCGCGCCGGCGAAGACCGCCAGCAGGTATACCTGCCGCGAGAACCACTTGCTGCGGACGCGCTGGTTGCGGATCCGCTCAGGCAGAAAGTCGATGTTCTCCATGCTCAACCTCTTTGATGCCGCCCGCGAAATCGATATTCCGCATGGCCAGTCCCGCACAGGTCGTCCACTCCACCAGGCTCGCCCGGCGGTCGCCGCCCAGGTCCACAGCCGAGACGTCCATCCCGCGCAGGGGCTGGCCGACCAGACACTCGATGTGCATGTGCTCGTTCAACAGCTTGAGCACCGACGGGTCGTAGGCCTCGCCGCCGGTGACCATGATCTTCTCGGGTCGCAGCCCGCGGAAGGTGACCGCGCAGTACCGCAGGCACAGCGAGATCTCCCGGGCCAGCGTCTCCACCTCGCCGCGAATGGCGTCGTGAAGCGTCCAGTCCAGGTCCGCCTCGCGTCCTTCCTCGTGCGGCTTGTCCCCGTGCTCCCGTATCGACTTGAGCCGAAGCTCGTCCGCCTCGACCAGTTCCAGCCCGAGCTGGCGAGCGACCGACTCGCTGAACTTCTCCCCGCCGATGTCGATGCTCTTGATGAACACGATGTCGCGCCCCCGGGCGACGATCACGCGGGTGGCGCTGCGACCGATGTCGGCGATCACGCTCACCGCCTGCTCGTCGGCGCGGCGGCGCAGCCACCGCTCGAACACCCGGAACATCGCCATCGGCTGGACCTCGATGTGCTCGGGCAGCAGGCCCATCGCGTTCAGCATCTCCAGGTGCGCGGCGGTCTCCTGCTGCGGGACCGTCAGGATGATCAGCTCGTCGCGGGTCTCGTTGCCGGAGCGGACCTGCCCCGCGTTGAGAAAGGCGATCTGGTCCCGCTGCGGATCGTAGCCGAACCGCTCCTTCGCCTCCCACTTGATCGCCTCGGCCATCTCGTGCTCGGGCATGTGAGGCAGGCGAACGTTCTTGATGGTCACCTGGTCGCACGACAGGGCCGACACCACCCGCCGCCCCTTGAACGGGGCGGAGCGAAACATCTCCCGCACCGCCGGAACCACCAGCTGCCGACGCTGCTGAACGTCCTGCGACGCCGAGCGGGGGAACTGCCACTGCGAGCAGGCGTTGACCGAGATGATGTTGCCCACCCGGTGGAGCTGAAGCATCCGGATGCTCTCGGTGCCGATGTCCAGAGCGATCGGCCAGTACCGATTTCGAGTCAAGAAGCCCAACATCCCTCTGCGTCCTCTCTAGCTGGATCGTGTGACTGTCACTTTGCCCGTCGCCGGCGCCACCGCGATGCGATATATGTGCGCCCCGGCCTGGACCACCACCGTTCCGCTGTTGTCGGCCGATCCCATCTCGTCAAACGTCACCGAGGCCGTGCCTCCAAAACTCGCCGACGTCACATCCAGCCGATCGTATCCGTTGAGTGAAGAGAACCGGATGGTGTATCCAGTCTTGTTCATCGGATGGATCAGCAGGCCACTTGCGTTGCGCAACGAATACGATTCGCTGGCTGGATCGAACTCCACGGTCACCGGGACCTGGGTGGTGACGGCCACGCTCTGGGCGTACTGGAGGTCGGCCGCAATGATCCGCGCCGCCCCCACCGCCTGCATGTCGCTGGTGCTGATCACATTGGGGATCACCATCGCGGCGGCGATCGACAGGATCATCACCACCACCAGGACCTCCGCCAGTGTGTACCCGCCGTTTGCGATGTTATTTCTGCTGTCCACCTTGAGGCCCTCCGCTGACCACTTTCCCGTCCTCGTCCACCACCATGATCTTGGCCTTGCCGTCCTTCAGCAGGGCGATCAACTGCTCCAGCTTGGCGTTCTGGGCCTCCATGGAGCGAACCATCGCCATCCGCTGGTCGCCCGCGTTCATGATGGAGTCCGCAGCCGACGCGGGCTGAGGCGACCGCCAGTCGCCCGCCCACAGGCCCACCACCAGCACGGTCAACAGCACCGCGATCGCGCCCAGGCACACACGCGTGTATCCATCTACTTTCACTCGGATCTCTTGCCGCTTCATGCGTCTGCTCCTAATTAGTCGTCCCAGGACACTATCGTCACTTTTGGCAGGTTGTTTCTGCATTGAAAGTCATAAACTGTCTGTCGGTCCTTTACGTACCGCACAACGTTGATCCCCCGGACGTCCGGGTGGATCACCCCCGTGGAGGAGACCGTCCCGCCCTCGATGTTCACGTTCGCGTATACCGGAACCACCTCCGGCACCAGGCCGCCCGTCGACTTGACCAGCCCCTTGATGGTCACCTGGGCGCCGTTGCGAACAATGATCTTCCCGGAGGTCACAATGGCCGGAAACCCGTTCACCGCTTCCAGGATCATCGGTCCGTTCAGCACGAGGTCTCCGTCAATGACCAGCGTGCCGGTCATCGTCAGTTCGTTCAACTTGACGCCCGTCCCGTCCTTCGGTCTCAGGTGAACTACCCCGCCCGGGTTGGATGATGTAATCGCCCGCCCCTCGGCCAGGGCGTGGACCTTGTCGAAGTTGTTTATCAGTTCGGTCTCCGCGGCCTCGTACTTGTGGGTGTACAGGGAGTACTCCAGGAAGTCGCTCCACTCGTACAGCGGCAGCGTCGCTTTGCTCGCGCCGGCCGTCTTCGTTCCCGTGATTCGCGCGTAGGGGTCGACGATGCTGCCGACCGCCGTTGCGTCGCCGTAGACGTACGCCCGGTTGGAGAGGCTGCCGTTGGTGCGGAAGTCTCCGTATACCCAGAGGTACGCACCCAGCATGACGGAGTTGGAGACGGCCACCGGGGCCGGCGAGGTCGCCGTGGCGGCGGCCTCGCGGGTGACGGTGACCTGCGCCCGTTGCCGCCCGCCGCCCACCTTCGCTTCGGCGCAGAGGCGATAGTGGCCGTCGGAGATGGTCTCGCAGTAGATCGTGTACGCGTCGTCACTGCCATCGGCATAGTACGGGCCCATCGGCGACGCGGGCGATGACTGGGCCAGAGTCGCCAGGTCCGTCTGGAGAAGGTAGAGCGCGTGCTGAATGCCAGACTCCGCCAGGTACTTGGCCCGCGCGGCGCGGCCCAGGTTCTCCCCCACCGCGACCTGGATCGACGAACTGTACAGGATGCTCATGCCGACCACCGCCGCCACCGCCGTCACGGTCAGCACCAGCACCAGGGCCACGCCCGCGGATTGTCGCCGTCGGACGCCCATCAGTCCGTCCCCACCAACACGTAAACCCGGTCGACGATGCCGACCCGCGGGGTGGCCGGCGACCGCAGCGAGACCGCCGACTGCACCACGATCGCCTGGGCCTGGTCTCCCACGTCGAGACGAACGCGCACCAGCCCCGTCAGCGGCGCCCCTTTGTCCGTCGAGAACTCCACAGAACGCACGCTGGATGACAACAGGCGGTCCTGAAGATACGGCTTATAGGTCGTACTCATCAGTTCCCGCACGGCCGCGTCGTCCATCGCCGTCGCCAGGGAAACCGTGGCGTCCAGGATGGCCGCGGCTACGGCGTTCAGGTCCCCCAGGTCGACCTGATACTCCCGAACCTCCTTGTTCACATGGTCGTAGCTGATGCGTACCAGTTCGCTGACGTTGATCTGCCCGTTGCTGTTGGCATCGCCCGTCCAGTACACCAGGGTGGTGGGCGTGCAGGAGGTGATCAGGCTCGCCTTCCGCAACGCCGACTGGATCCGCAGGCTCGTGCTGCGGGCCGACTGGACGTACTCCTGATACTGCTCGGCATCCTCACGGGCGGCGCTGATGACCATGGTAGCCGCCGCGACCGACAGGCCGACCAGCGTGGTGATTCCCATGGCCAAGGCCAGTTCAATCACTGTGAAAGCGGCGCGGCGACTGGTTTTCATTGGCGCGTCTCCGTTCGTTGGCTACTTCAGGTCATACACCAGTCGGGTCAGGGACACTTCCGGCTGATCGCGAAAACGGATCGCAACGGTCACACGAACGAAACTGGCGGGACTGGCGGTGCTCTGCCCGCCCAGGTAGACATAGCTGACCGTCGCGGAGCGGGACAGCCCCGCGGCGGCTGGCGTGGAGACGATCTGCCCATCCAGGCCGGTGATCTGGCCTTCGCTTTCGGCAAAACCGTCATAGTCGTCGAGGTTATCGAAGAGAGCCCGTGTCGTCTCGCCGGTTTCCGGTCCGGGCGCGGAAGCGCCATTGGGGTCGGCGAAGGGCTTGGAGAGGATCTCTTCCATCAGCTCCTGGGCCAGAGCGACCGCGACGGTCCTGCGGGCCTCGGCCAGCTGATTATGGGCGGCGGTGGTGAAAGGCAGGGAAACGGCCGTGATGCTGGCGACCAGGATCGCGGAGGCGACCAGGGCTTCCGCCAGCGTGAACGCGTTTGCCTTTCTTGCCTGCCATGGGTGGTTCATCGCGCATCTACGATCAATAGTCGAAGAACAGAACGCCTTTCTCGTCGGCATCCGGCGAGTCGGCCTTGAAGGTCAGCGTAGACGCCTGATAGATCCAGCCGTGGGAGTTGTCTCCGGCAGCGGGGAACTCCTGGGCGTCGAGTATGATCTGAATGGTTGTCTTGGCGTTCAGGGGGTTCTCGGTAACCTCGCGGAGGTACGGCCCGTATTTGTAGCCTGACGTCCCCGGCGCCGCGGTGGCGCCGGTCTCATTGCTGGAATGGGTCATCTGGTCGATGAAGGCGGCCTCCGTGGGGGAGACCGTGCTGTCCCCGTTGGGGTGCCCGGGGGGCACGCCGCGGTGCTGCCCGCGGTAGACGGCCAGTTGCGTCCGGAAGATCCGCAGGTCGTCAGCCAACATGGACGCCCTGGCGGTAGCCGAGGCGTTCGAGAACTTGGGCAAGGCAATGGCCGCCAGGATTCCGAGCATCAGCACCACGATCAGGATCTCCACCAGGGTGAACCCCGTGTGGCCTGGTCCGCCCGCCCCGTGCTTCGTCTGCCTTTTCACGTCCGTTTTCATAACGTTTTTCCTTGCCTTGGCACTCCCCGACCGTGCGTCGGAGGCTTCCGGCCGGGGCGATATTCGCCCCGACCGGAAGCCGTCCGTCGCTCAGTGTGTCAGGTTACAGGTTGGAATGGGCCGCGTCGCCCGGCCAGATCTGCCCGGTCGTCTCGTTGTACTCCCAGCCGGTGGTGCCGGCCGCGGCATCGGGCGTCGTGCCCACGCCGACCGAGCTGCCGGCCGCCCCGCTCACGAACGGGTTGGTCGGGAACTTCTGCAGGTAGGGCCCGAAGGCGCCCGCGGCATTCACGGTCCCGTCAGCGTCCGTACGGCTGGTCAGCTTCGCCACGACGTCAGCGGCCGCCGGATACGCGTCCAGGTGCTGGACGCGGTACAGTTCGAGCTGGCTGCGAAGCGTCTGAAGATCGCTGGTCAGGGCCGACTCACGGGCGTCGTTGGACGCCTCGGTGAACTGCGGGATGACGATCGCGGCGAGAATGCCCAGGATGATCACCACGATCAGGATTTCGACAAGCGTAAAGCCTTTGCGGTTCATGCAATTGCCTCCGAAAGTGCCACGCATGCGTGGCGGTTATTCTCTCGCTCAGGGTTGAGACTGCCTCCGTGCCTACATACGGTCCGTCTGCTGCATTGTCTTCAGCGGCGTCAGGCCCACCAGGCGGTGTCGGCCGTTACGCTCCGTTCTCCGAAGCGATCGCGACCCAGGTTCCAATGCCCGTTGGTCCCGCAAGTGCTGGCCGGCGATCCTTCCTCGGTTTCACCTCCTCTCGGAACGGCCAAACATGCGACTTGCCCAGGGATCTGCTGCCGCTGATTTCAAACTCGCTCCAGCCGATTCCTCCGGCTGATGATGGTATCGGCTTACCCAGCCGACCACTTCAGTTGATGGCAGCGAAAAGATATGAAATTGTCAGGCAGAGTGAGCGCGGCGGGAGAGAGCGAGAAGAGCTGTCGCGTGTGCGACTTACGGTCCTCGTCTCCCTTCGGCAGGCCGGCTGTCCCCCGCCGGGGGACCCGCACCTTTGCGCTCTGTCGCCTCGAGGGCGAAGATTGCCTTTTCGGGGAGCACACCGGCCCCCCTTGCGGGGCCGGATCACGTACACCAAGACCCTACGATTCCCCCCCGTCCCACGCAAGCCAGAGGCCGATTTTCCCTCAGCCCTTCCCGCCCCTGGACGTGGCGGACAACGCCTGGCGGCACTCGTCCAGCAGTTGTTTGACCTTGAACGGCTTGAACAACACCGCCGCCAGTCCCTCCCGGTTGGCCTTCACGATCGAATGGTGCGGGTCGTACCCGAAGGCGGTGATCAGGATCACCTGCGCCAGGGGGTTGGCCGCCCTGGCGGCTGAGAACACCTCGTAGCCCGTGGCGTGGGGCATCTTGATGTCGCTGATCACCAGGTCATACGCGTTGCGGGCGACCATCTCGCAAGCCTGCCGCCCGTCGCGGGCGTCGTCGGCCTGCGCCCCGGCCGCCGTCAGCACGTCGCGAATGGTCTGCCGGATGATCTCCTCGTCGTCGGCCACCAGGATGCGCCGGCCCGCCAGCAGCGGGTCCGGCGCCGTGCGGCCTGGCGTGGTCATGATGCCCGTCACCGCCGCCTGCGCCCACGCCTGGACAGTCTCGCTCATCTTCCGCGCCCCCTCGACGATCGACTCCAGGCGGGATCGAAGCTCGTCCTGCCCGGCACAGTCCTCGATCGCCTCCGTCGCCTCGCTGATGATGTCGTTGAGCGGCCCGGTCAGTTCCGCCGAGATCGACCCGCTGACGCGGTGATGGGTGGCGCGGCGTTCGAGGACCAGCAGGTTCAAGATGTGCAACGCCAGGGCGACGTAGTTGGCGAAGATCTCCGCGAACTGGCGGTCCTCCTCGCCGAAGGCGCCCGCCTTGTCCGACTCGACGTTCAACACCCCCACCACCTTGTCGCTGAGACGCAGCGGGACGGTCAGGCTGCTGCCCGCCCCTTCCATGCCCGCCAGGTAGCGAGAATCCGTCCGCACGTTGGGACAGATGCAGCTCTGCCCCGTCGCCGCCACGAAGCCGCAGATCCCGTTGCCCTCCGGGCTGGCCATCAGTTCGTACCGGCTGGCCGCCGGCGAGAGCCCCTGCGAGACCAGCATCTCCAGGCGATTGGTCCGGTCGTTGAGCAGCAGGACCGCGAAGTGTTGATAGTTCAGGACTTCGCGGCTGTAGCGGATGATCCGTTCCTCGATCAGCGCGAGGCGTTGAGTCGCGTCCTTCTGGGCCAGGGCCTCGACGTCCAGGCGGACGAGTTCCCGACCGACCCGGTCGATGGCGTTGAGCTTGTTCTGCTGGCGTCGCTGGAATGAGCAGTCGGACACCACGGCCGCCACCTGCCGCAACCGGCCCTGGCGGTCGCGCACGGGGGAACAGATCGCCTCGAAGCACGCCCCTTCTTCCAGCGTCAGCGAGCAGCGCCGGACGGGGTCCCTCTCATCGGCCTCGCTCGCGGAAAAGTGCTCGAAGGCCCGTCGGCACACCTGGCGCAGCGGCTCCAGCAACGAGGGCGGAAAGTCCTTCAGCCGGCGGTTGCTCCACACCACCTCCCCGAGCGGGCCCGCCACGCACACCGCGTCGCCCAGCGTCTCCAGCACCACCGCCGCCTGCTGGGTGGCCAGGTTCCGCTCCAGCGGCAGGAAGTCGCCCGTCTCGGCCAGCACCGCTGTGAACTGCCCTGTCCGCAGGGCCGCCAGGGCCTCTTCCAGGTCCCGCGCCACCGTCAGGTCATATCGCGTGCGCAGGAAATCGAGGATGCCGTCGGCCTCGATCGCGCGCCCGGACAGCACCAGGTACTTCCGCGTATCCTTCGATTGGGACATATCCACTCTCGATCAGGGACGCCCTCCCGGAAAGAAAAGAATAGGCCGCAAGCCGCCGGACGTCAAGTCGACCACCCATGCAGGGGACGGCTCAGCGACGGCTGGACTTGTTCATTTGTGCCCCCACGTACGTGAGATAACGAATGGTGCTCTCCCAGATGGGATTGCTCGCTTCCGGCTCGGGCTCGTTTTTCACCGGATACAACCGCAGCAAGGCCTCGAAGTTCTCCTTCGCGCGGGGCCAGTTCTTGTTCCTGAAGTTGACGTAGCCGTCTTCGTAGTGGTTGCGGATCTCGTCGATCAGCTCCTGCTTGGCCTTGCGGAATTCCTCGGCTACCACCGGAGTGGGGGGCAAGTTGTTGCGGTAGGCCAACGACAGCTTGAACAGCTTGACGCACTCGTAGAGATTGCCCGGGGCGTCATGGCGGACCTTGAACATGGCCCGGGCCTTCTCCTCGTATCGCACGGAGGTGTGCGGATTGGCGGTGCGGGGCTCGAAGGGGGCGTCGATGATCTCGCGGATCTTCTCCCGCCCGATGGCGATGAGCGAGCCCCTGTCGTCGCCGCCGTCGTCGCGGGGGCAGCTCTTGAGCCCGGCGACCAGGCCGACCATCGCCCCCGCCCAGATGCAGGCCAGCAGGATATACCGGCGGACCTTGGTCTTGCGGGCCAGGGCGTCTTTTTCTTCCTGCGTCAGGGGCGTCTTGTCTTCGGCGGGTTTCTCGGACGGCTTCTCGACGGGCTTGTCCTTGCCGTCCACGCTCCTGGGCTGGGCGGCCGTCGCGCGGGCACTCGCCTGCGACGCGGCGGTGGCGGAAGCGGCGGACGACGCGGCCGAGACCGGCGCGTCGCCCGACTGCGGCGCGGACGGGCTCTCGCCGTGAGCCTCCCGCCACTGGGCCAGCGCCGCCTCGCTGTCATCGCCGACCGCGACGAACAGCAGTTGCGTCTCCAGGGCCAGGCGGACCACGTCGCCGGTGTCCAGCAGGATTCGCTTGCCCGTCTTGAACTTCTTGCCGTTGACCCAGATGGGGTTGTTCGAGAGGTTCTCGACGAGCCAGCCGTCGCTGGTCAGGGCCAGGCCCAGGTGCCGGCGCGAGGCGTACTCTTCCTGAATCTGGATGTCGCAATCGGAGGATCGCCCCGCGAAGAGGCCCTTGCCCACCAACGTGGCCCGCTGCCCCTTCTGGGGCCCGGCGACGAAGATCATCTCGGCGTACTGGCCCATCGTCTAGAAGATTCCTTTCCGAAAAGCCCGCAGGACCATGGGGGAGAACACGGCCAGGATCACGCTCATGAGGATCAGCAGGCTCGGCACCAGGATGCGGACGCTGGCGACGGCGGCGGCGTTCTCCGCCCGCACCGA
>Ga0116149_1001845_pt1 | contig 24693 bp, 28 predicted proteins | sample AD_UKC057_MetaG_FD_89787 | JGI IMG/M metagenome (GOLD analysis project Ga0116149, IMG submission 89787) | Active sludge microbial communities of municipal wastewater-treating anaerobic digesters from USA - AD_UKC057_MetaG | ecosystem: Engineered > Bioreactor > Anaerobic > Digestate | place: USA...
AACCCGGTGTTTTTCGCAATAACATCCCCTTTTTGCAATAATTTAATACTTCCTGTTTCATAATTCTCAATGGTAGCATGTATATCAATGTACCTAATTTGAAATCCATCGCCGCTGGTAATTCCCGATATATCATTCGAAAACCTAAGGTCACACTCGGGCCTGGGTCGTTTGGCTCCTTTGAGAGTTTCTTCAGCTCTGTCATCATACAGATGGAGTGTCGCAATTGGGGTTACAATTCCAATGCCGACAAACCCGTCGAAATTTGTATTATGTATATTACCATGGTTAAATACCCACGGGTCTAACCCTGCTTGGGATTTTACCTCTTTTGTAAAAACATGATAAAAACCGCAATGGCAGTACATACTACGAAAAAATTTGATTTGAGCATAATATTTGGTTTTTGGTTAAATTCTCGTATTCAAATATACACTATTCTAATTATTAAAAAAAACAGTTTTGCATTATATGTAAAAAAAATCAACTTATTTGATTATTTTTACATTAAGTACATGACAAAAATTTGCAACAGGTTTGAAATTCTTCAAGATCGTTGCGGAACAGTATGTTAGCGATGTAAACAAGGCCATATTTAAATGTACTTTTTGCTTTTCTCCCATGTGTTTTAATTTTAATAGGGCAAATTGATTCAAGAAAAATGCCTGCTTTATAAGCCCAGACAAAAGCGACCAAAACCAAAGCAAACAGTTTGTCAATACGCTCAATATCGGTTAAATGAGTATCTTCAATATTAAACCCACTCGATTTGAGAGCCTTAAAAGCAGACTCGATTTGCCAGCGTTCTTTATAAAGAGTTTGCGCCTGATTGGGTTTATTGAACGAAACAATAATTTGGAGTTCAGGTATCCCCTGCTTGTTTCTTACTTTTGAGGCTGAGAGATAGCAATATTGCCCATTAATTGACACAATTCTGCGATAAAAGTCTGATTGATTAATTTTAATGTAGCTGAATAACCAACTCGCTTTAACCCTATGCCCATTTTTAGGAATATCGACCCAGAAATTTTCCCGAATTCGAATATGGTACCTGATAGTGTTGCAGTTGAGATATTTTAACCAGTGTTCCCCAACAAACTCCCTATCGGCCAACAAACAATCTATGCTTTCGACCCCAAAGAGATTTATGTATCGCTGCATGAGTTCAATCCGTTCATTGGTTGATGAGTTCCCAAACTTTGGCATTAACCGAAATAATACTGGAAATGCAACCCCATGGTAAACAACAGCAAGAACAAGTATGTTAATGTTGACGGTTCCAAACTTCCAGTTTGTCCTATCCATGGCCAATCGGTATGGTGGCTGGTGAGGTAGTAAAGCAAAAATCAAACGGGCTATTAAATTGGTATCAAGCGCATAGCCTGCCATAAAGTTTTGTATCCTGCGCAAGGATGAATCAACCAGCACATCGGTGTCAAAACTGGCTGCTATTTTCTCGAAACAAACTGTTTGGACTTTACAAAGTCCGCAAATAAATAAGCCAAAGAACTTTATTCGGGCCAAATTCATCTCTTTCCCGAAAGTTTGAAACAATGTTTCAATTAAAATGCTATTTTTACTCTCTACTCTGGTGTCCATGTATCTTAGTTTTAGACGTGGAAATTTATTATCTAAGATACTGAATGCCAGGGTTTTATGTTATATTTTTGAGTAAAAGTTATTATTGAGTTATTAACATATTTGTCTGATTATTAACGCATTATGATTTTTTGTCATGTACTAAAATTTTTACATATAAATTTATTCGTGCAATGAAATATGTTGTTCCTGTATTATTGTTGCTGCTGATTGCAAAACAACAATTTGCACAAGAAAATCCCTCGGATGTAACTATCTGGTCCGACGATTTTTCAAATTCCTACTGGTGGTCGGCGCATCAAAGCGAAGATCTTTTCCCATGTGGGTTATGGACGATTTCGGCAAACGGACCTACCGGCGAATTTTCGCACTTTATGGGTAAAATCATTTCGGAAAGCAGCAACAACGGATTTGCAATTTTTGATTCTGAAGCGGTTGGAACACCCAATTATCCACAGGATTCCTGGATTGAATATAACTATAGCTTCGACTGTTTCGGTTCGGAGAGAGTGATCTTATATTTTCAAAGCTACTATCAACATAAAAACGGGTCTTGTTTTTTGGAGGTATCAAACAACAGCGGTTATACATGGACCAGCTATCCGGTGCACGAGGATATGTTCTACAGCGAATGTTCATATAATCCTTCGTATGTTGGCGTTGATATTTCGACGGTAGCCGCGAACAAGCACACAGTAAAGATCAGGTTCAGGTATCAGGGCATGCCGGGTTTTGCATGGATGGTTGATGATGTTGAAGTGCATGGACAACCAAATCACGATCTGAAACTTGTGGACGGTAGAATTAATTATTTTAATTTCCCACATTTTTACAACATCTATTATCCGTGGTCGGAATACTATCATTATAGTGGTTTCTATGGCCAAATACCGATTGACCAAATGGAGTCTCCCCTGGCCGGACTTGTTTTTGATGCGATAATCAGGAACAATGGCACGGAACCGGTAAAACCGCAGGTACACGTCATCATTGTATCACCCGAAGGGTTTTACGAATATGACAATGTTTTTGTAGCTGACGATTCTATTATGCCCAATACACAGGATACGCTGTTCGTTTGCGACGAAGTTTTTTACTTTAGCAAACCCGTTCCGGGAAAATATGTTTTTTCGTATCAGGTGACTGAAAATAGTATTGACGACGATTTTCCACAGGACAACTGGTATTATGATACGATTGAATTGACCACCAACCGGTTGAGCAGATGTAAAAACAATATCAGTGCTGTTTTTGAGGAAAACGATCTGCCATTGTTGGGCTATAATTATAGTCCTGTATATATATTTGAATTTACCCGATCAACTTATATCGAAGGATTTGAACTCTATTACCCCCAGAACGATATCATCTCTACCAGTGTTATTGCAAAATTCTATAAAATCGAAGACCCGTTTTGGCCCTATTTAATGGATCAAGATAAAATAGGCTCCACGAGTTGTTTCTACCCAGAGGGAACCGACTGGATGAACGATTGGTTTTTTGTGAGTATGATACAGCAACCTAATGATGAATTTATTTATATTGAGGTGGAAAATCAACCTGTGAGAATTGCTGTTGAAGTAAGCGCAGAAACAAAATTAGCAATTGATTATACAGTGCATTCCGAAGGCAGGGAGTTCGGATCAAGATACGGGAGTGGGATACTCTTTTTTACCCGTGAATTGCGATTTGCGCCCCTGTTCAGGTTAATTACCGGCGATGGACAGGTTGGCAACAATACTTCAGCTGCTTTATGCGAGAATATTAGGTTCAACAATCCTGCTTCTGAGTTGCTGAACATCTCATTCTCAAATGGATTGATAAATAGTAACCTCAAAATATTTGACATAACAGGGAAGTGTTTTTTATCGCAGATGATTGGTAATCAACGTGAAATCTTAAACATTGGATACCTGAAACCGGGAATATATTTTCTGCAAGTAGAAAACACCGCCATTAATAAGAAGCTGGTAGTTGAATGAACCGGATGGAAAAAGTTGCTCTACTGTTCAGTAGTAAAAGTGTTCTTATTTTGCAAACATAGTACTTTAGCGCAGTTTTAAATGTGCTAAACGACCGACTTGAGAATGACGCACATTAAAAAATGGGGGGCTATGTCATGTCTCAGTGTTTTTATAGTTAGCACACGAACTGTCGTTTTCGTGGGGTTACTAATGCATTGTGCGTTACCTCCCGCACAGAAAGTCAGTGTATCGGTATCGGCTATGTTGGTTTCGTTTCCTACGATATTTCGCGATTGCCTTCGGACACATAGAAAAATGAGCCGGTGGCAAAAAAATTTGTTTTTAAATTGAAAATGCATCATATTTGTGGACAAATTAGGCACACAACTACTCAATATGTCCACATGCAAGAAAAATCATTGATTAACAGGCATATAGCGGGGCAAATTTCGGTGGCTTCGAAATTCTATCATGCAATTACCCTTACCGGCCCGCGACAATCAGGAAAAACAACCCTTGTCAGGAACTTCTTTCCGGAACTCCCTTATGTGAATTTTGAGGATATACCAACCCGAATGGAAGCAATGAACGATATTAAGGCTTTTATCCGACGTTTCCCAAAAGGGCTGATCATAGATGAGGCTCACAATTACCCTGACATTTTTTCCGCCATACAGGTCGAAATTGACGAAGATATCTTTAACAGAAAAAAAGAGCGCTTGTTTATTGTTACCGGCAGCAGTAATTTTTCGCTCCTCGAAAAAGTAACACAATCCATGGCGGGTCGAACTGCAGTCCTTTCGTTGCTTCCTTTGTCGCTAAAAGAACTCGGGCAACAAGTAAAAAATGTTTCGACGGACACACTGATTCTTAATGGAGGATATCCGGCTATTTGGGCAAACGATATTCCACGAACGATGCTATTCAGCGATTATTATTCCACCTATGTTGAACGTGATGCCCGTCAGGTGGTTAATCTGAAAGAAATTAATGCTTTTCATCATTTCATCAGATTGTGTGCCGGAAGAATTGGATCGGAGTTTAATGCGTCTGCCTTATCGTCAGAGACCGGAGCAACAACCAGAACTATTAATAACTGGCTCAACATTTTGGGAGCGTCTTACATTGTTTATCTTCTGCCCCCATACCATGAAAACATCGGTAAAAGGCTTACTAAAACACCTAAGTTGTATTTTTACGATACGGGACTGGCAGCATATTTGCTAGGGATAGCAAACGAAAACCAACTGCAAACCCATCCATTACGAGGTTCATTGTTCGAAAATTTTGTTATTAACGAAATGCTGAAAGAACGTTACAACCATGGCCTTGATAATAATTTCTGCTTTTATCGCGACAAATCGCATCGCGAAGTGGATGTTATACAAGTGAATGGTCTCAGTCTTAACGCATACGAAATTAAATCTTCGATGACCTATAAACCTGATTTTTTCAATAATATCAATTATTTTAAATCACTGTTAAACGAGAAAATTGTCCGCACAGCAGTAATTTACGATGGCGAAAACGAAAACCACAACCCTGAATATGCGCTCTATAATTTTAGAAATTTTAGTCTGGAGTAAATTTCTCCTTAGATTATCCTTTTTCTGTGTGGCCTCATACCCATACGAGCCATTCACAGAGAGCCCAGATTCACCTGAAATTTTGTACTGAAATAATTACAGCACTTAGTTTTAAATATAAGGTTCAAAGGGCGTAAAGTCAAAGCTTCTTAACAATCAGTATCCGAGCAGTTTTATCACCCGGGTTACTGATGCAGTGCGCGTTACCTCCCGCACAGAAAGTCAGTGTTTCGGTATCGGCTATTTGGGTTTCGTTGCCTACGCTAATTTCGGGATTGCCTTCGAGCACATAGAAAAATGCATCGGTGGCAATGGTGACTTTACTCAGCATTTTACCCGGCTCCAGTTGCAGGTGCAGAATGTCTAAGTCGTTGCGGTTGAAAAGCACCCTTACGTCGGCGTTGAACGGATTCGGTCGTAACGGTGCATTCCCGTAATGAATGGTCTCCATGTGCTCAGGCTTTTATCATGGTAAGCAACATCTTAAACTGCTCGTTGGCAACAACGGCATGCGGAATATTGGCCGGCATGATAATGGTTTTACCTTCGTTAACGCTGTAGCTTACGCCATCGATAATTACTTCGGCGGTACCGTCTAACACCTGAATCATGGCATCAAACGGGGCTGTGTGTTCGCTCAGCGATTCACCTTTGTCGAATGCAAAAAGACTGAGGTTGCCCTGCGGTTTCTTAATAATCGTGCGGCTCACAATAGCCCCGGTCTGATACGAAACCATGTCGGCCAGATTCATTACACTGGCTTTTGGGAAATCCTGATTTTCCATAGTGTTTTTATTTTCTGAATTTCTTAAGTATTTCTTCAATATCTTCGATGCAACCACCGCAAACGGTTCCTGCTTCGGTTTTCTCCTGAATTTTTTCGACGGTGTCGCAGTTGTCGTTCAGAATTGCATCTTCAATTTGTTGTTCGGTTACCTGATTGCAGGTGCAGATAATTTTGTTGCTTCCCATAATAATTTTGTTTTAAACAGGAACGGCGTAAAAGCCGTTCCTGTAAGGTTAATTTTTCAAATATAACAAAATTATGCTGTCATTGCTGCAATGTCAGCGTCAACTTCGGTGATTCCGGCAATTCCAAAATTTTGCACCAGTACGTTGGCTACAGCCGGCGAAAGGAATCCGGGCAATGTGGGGCCGAGATGGATGTTTTTCACTCCAAGATACAACAGCGCCAGCAACACGATTACGGCTTTCTGTTCGTACCATGCAATGTTGTACACAATGGGAAGTTCGTTGATGTCTTTCAGTCCGAACACTTCCTTCAGGGTGAGTGCGATTACGGCCAGAGAGTAGCTGTCGTTGCACTGTCCTGCATCGAGTACACGGGGAATACCTCCGATGTTACCCAGTTCCAGTTTGTTGTAGCGGTATTTTGCACAGCCTGCGGTAAGAATTACGGTATCGGCAGGCAATTTAGCAGCAAATTCGGTGTAATAATCGCGCGATTTCATACGTCCGTCGCATCCTGCCATTACAAAGAATTTACGGATGGCGCCCGATTTTACGGCATCAACCACCTTGTCGGCGAGTTGCAATACCTGATTGTGGGCAAATCCACCAATGATGGTTCCGTTTTCGATGGCTACCGGTGGCTGACATTTTTTGGCATGCTCAATAATTTCGGTGAAATCTTTAGTCTGGCCTTTCGGAGGATTTGGAATGTGTTTGGCTCCTTCTAATCCGGCAGCACCGGTGGTATAAATTTTACCGAGGTAACCTGCGTCTTTCTTCGGCGGTACAATACAGTTGGTGGTGAAAAGGATGGGCCCGTTGAAGGTTTCGAATTCTTCGCGTTGTTTCCACCATGCGTTTCCGTAGTTACCCACGAAATGTTTGTATTTTTTGAAAGCGGGATAATAATTGGCCGGAAGCATTTCGCTGTGGGTGTAAACGTCAACGCCGGTTCCTTCGGTCTGATTCAGCAACTGCTCCATATCATTCAAATCGTGACCGCTGATGAGGATACCGGGACGGGTTCCCACACCAATGTTTACCTCAGTAATTTCGGGGTTTCCGAATCTTTCGGTATTGGCTTTATCGAGCAAGGCCATTACATCGACACCATATTTTCCGCATTCCATTACAAGGTCAATCAGTTCGGGAACGGTCTTTTCTTCGGTGGTGGCAGCCAGACCTTTTTGCATGAATGCGAAAATCTGGTTGTTCTGATAACCCAGATTAAATGCGTGTTCAGCGTAGGCAGCCATACCTTTAATTCCGTAGGTAAGCAGTTCTTTCAGCGAGCGGATGTCTTCGTTTTCGATCGAAAGCACACCAATGAGGCGGCTCTTGGCTTCCATTTCGGCCAAATCGTTGCTGAACCAGCGGGTACTGGAGTGCATTTTTTCGGGAAGACTGATTCCTGCCCTTTCAATTTCTTTTTTTATCAGATCGCGTACTTCGAAACCCTGCCTGATTTTTTTCACGATGGCATCGTGATCGAAATTTGCATTGGTAATGGTAACAAACATGGCGTCGAAAACAAATTTGTTGACTTCGTCGTTCTCGATACCCTTTTCGCGGGCGATGTTAGCCAGAATAGATACTCCCTTGGTTACATAAACCAGCAGGTCCTGCATAATGGCTACATCTTCGGTTTTACCGCATACTCCGGCAATGGTGCACCCTGTGCCCTTTGCTGTTTCCTGACATTGATAACAAAACATACTCATAATTTTAAAATTTTTAGTTATTGGTTTTGGTGTTTATTTAAATCCAGTTATTACTGATAATATTTCCGTCGATGCCGACCACGATTTCCTTTACGGGAACTTTCGATCCGGTTTCTTCGATGGCGCGTTTTACGATTTGTACCAGCGAGAAGCAGCAGGGCACTTCCATTCGCATCACGGTAATGGTGTTGATATGCGCACCTGTTATGAGTGCTTTAATTTTATTGAGATATACATCGAGACCCTGATCGAGTTTCGGACAGGCAATCACCAGTTTACGGCCTTTCAGGTAATCCTGATGGAAGTTTCCCATGCTGAAAGCGGTGCAATCGGCGGCAATCAGCAAGTCAGCTCCGTTGAAGTGTGGTGTAGAAGGGTTAATCAGATGCAGCTGAATAGGCCATTGGGTGAGTTCCGATTGCAACGAGCCTGTGCTTACCTGTGCGGCCGGTTTCTGAAAACTGCGCGCAGCCGAACCCGGACATCCTCCGCCATGATTATGACCATGTGCATGATGCACAGGCTCTTCAAACTCTTCATCGTGATCGTGGCCACCACAACCACACGACGAAGCCTGCTGTTTGCTGCGTAAGCCTTCAACTACCTCCTCGATGCGGAAAGCCAATTCCTCCTTGTGGTCGAACAAATACGTAATGCCCTGTTTGAAAAATACTTCCTGCTGATGGTCGAGCAGATGCTTCAGATGCGCAATAATGGTGTTTTTACCTTTGGGAATCATTCCCTTGATTACTTCCACCTCGTTGTATTCCTCAGCCTCGCGCTCCTCGATACTGATGGCTCCTTCGGGACAATGGCCCAGACAGGCTCCGAGTCCGTCACACATCAGGTCGCTGATAAGGCGTGCTTTTCCGTCAATAATTTGCAGGGCTCCTTCGTGGCAATTCGGTACACAATTACCACAACCATTACACAAATCTTCGTCAATTTTTATAATGCTTCTTTTCATGTTGCTTTTGTTTTAAATTATGTCACAAAAATCGTTTGAAAATCCGAATGAAAATGTAACATTTGTTACAAAATTGAAAAAAAGCTTTATATGCCGGAAATAAATTTATTTAAAGTACTAACATCAGGGGCTGTTTTTGCAGGCCTCGATGAAGCAGCGGTAATGAAAATTCTTGCAGGAGTGCACTATCAGGTAAAGGCATACGAAAAAGACGGGATGGTAGCTACAAAGGGAGAGCCCTGCGAATGGCTGCAGGTGGTAATTTCGGGCACAGTGCGCGGCGAAATGACCGATACCGAAGGTAAGGTGTTGAAAATCGAAAATGTGGGAGCCGGACAGACAATTGCCATTGCTTTTTTGTACGGGCGAAATGCGCGGTATCCGGTGAATGTTATTGCCAACAGCGACTGCAGCATATTCAGAATTTCGAAAACCGATATGATAAAAGTAATGCAGCAGTTTCCTCAGGTACTCGAGAACATGCTGATTATGGTTTCCGAAAAAGCACAATTTTTATCGGGAAGGATACATTTTCTCACCCTTAAAACAATCAAGGAAAAAATTGCTGCATATATAATAAGTAGGTTGCGACCAAACACCATTTCGTTGGAACTCGACAAAAACCAGGGAGAACTGGCTGAATATTTCGGTGTGACACGCCCGGCCCTGGCCCGTGCGCTGAAACAGCTCGAAGATGAAAAGCTTATCGGGGTAAAAGGGAGAACCATTCAGGTTTTCAACAGGGAAGGTTTGCTCCGTTTATCAATGTAAATGGGGCTGGCACACATATTGAGTCAGTGATTGCCACACGTATTGATTAAAATTTAAAATCATTCGTAATTTTTAAGTATTTTATTTATTTTAGCAACCAAACAAAAAGTATAATTATGAAAAAGCTCATTTTGTCGGTCGTGTTTGCTCTCTGTATTGCAGCATCAGTGCTTTCGCAACCTTTGGCAGTAAATTTCGGAGGAGGTCTCGACTACACAATGCCGAAGAATAACGACATGGTTCGGCTTATTGGTGGCGATTCACGAAGTATGTTTGCCATCAGAATCGACGATAAAGACCAGTTATATCTCGATCAGTTCGATGCCAACTCGATGATGCAGTCTTCAACCAGTCCGCTGACTATTCCTTCGGTCGATGGTATCCAGGGCAAATTTGTGGATTTGTTTTTTATCGATGGAAAATTGATTCTTTTCACCGAAGTGCTGAACAATACCCGAAAAGAAAAAACCCTGTATGCTCAGTTTATTGATGACAGGGGTAAAATTATGGGTGAAACCGAACCCATTGGCCGTTTGCTGGAGCAAAACACAGCGGTTGATTTTAATGTGGAACTCAGCAGCGATGGTGAATATATTTTCGTGTATTACAATCAACCTTTTGTGAAGTACAACGAAGAGTTATTTTATCTCAAAGTTTTCGGTTCAGACCTTGAAGAAAAATATGATGTTGACGTAAAACTTCCGATGAACAATCTGGTTTTCTCCGTTGTTCAGTACGAAACCAACAAACTGGGGCTGGTGTATATGATTGCCGAGATTACCCCCGAAAAGCGTAACAAACGCAGTAATGTATCGGCAGCCAGTCAGTTTAAACTGATAGTTTACGATGTGAAAGCCGACAAAGCTGAAGCCTACGATATCAAAGCAGAAAAATACGAACTTGCCAACCTGATTATGGGTACCGATTTGTCGGGTAATGTTGACATTTATGGATTAATGACCCGTAAAGGAAAAGTTGAAACGGAAGGAATTTTCCATAAAAAATTCGATATTACGACCCGTAAATTTATTTCGGCTGATGCCAAAAAAGGGTATTATATTTTCAAACGTGAGGAATTACCGGAATTCCGGAACCCCAGGGTTTCAGAACGCATTGATCAGGTGTATAACTATGCATTGAAAAACGTATTGTACCTGGCCAACGGTAGTTCAGTTGTTGTAATGGAGCATCAGAACTACTGGATGGATTCGATGCCCGACCCGCAGACAAAACAAACCACCTATCAGGAGTACCTTAAGTTTAACGATATTCTGATTGCCTGCACCGATGCACAAAACAACATGATTTGGATGAAGCGCATTCCCAAAAGCCAGAAAAGCTACAACGACTATGGCAAATATTCATCATTTTACGCTACGGTTAACCTCGATTGGGTGATGCTATTTTATAACGATAACCCCAAGAACATAAAGAACCTGAGTAAAAAGATTCTCGATGGGACCAAATACTCTTCCTGCTTTTTACCCGACCGTACGGGCAATCCCGTTGTGGTGAGTGTATTTGCTGATGGCGACATCATTGGGTATCCGATGTTCGAAAAGAAACAGAAGAAAAATATCATTGTTCCGTCGATGATTACCCGCTATGGCGACACCTATATGGCATACACCCAGAAAGGGGTAAAGTATAAATTTGGGACTTTCACCATTTCGCTTCGATAGAAATTAAAAAGAGTTGATATAAAAAGCGCAGAGAAATTCTGCGTTTTTTGTTTTACAATTCAGTGAGTTGCAATTTTATCGTTACCTTGCACCGGACAAATCATCTGAACTCAGGCTCTGATATGGCGAAGGCCTTTAAAATATTACTGATTTTGTGCGTTGCTTTTGTATCGTCTCACTTTACTAAGGGACAACAGGTGCAGCAGGCTCCCGATTTTACCATTACCGACACGGATGGAAACACGGTAAACCTGTATAGCATTCTTGATGAAGGAAAAACTGTGCTGCTGTTTTTTTTCAATATCGACTGCGGACATTGCCACTTACAGGCCCCCGATGTTGACTCGGTATGGCAGGCAACAGGTTTTGGAGCAGGGAATGTCGTGGTTTGGGGCTTCGAGACATCAACACTCCAGGAGGTTTACAACGAAGATGTTGTATTATTTAAAACCGAAACCGGCATTGGGTTTCCTTGTTTCTCGAATTATAATCAGGAACCGGTGCATCAATATTTCAATGTAAGCTATACTCCACAGATTCACATTATCTGTCCCGATAAACGCCGTTCGGAAATATCGTTTTACGAGATGCTCGAAAGCATTGCCGGATGCGGGCCAAACATTATTACCAATCTGCCCGCAATAAACCCGCTAACAGCCATAATAACAGACAAGCATCTTCTCATCGAAAATGCGGGTAGAGAAAGAATTAAAATTCAGGTGTTTAATATGTTGGGAGTTTGTGTTTTTTCGGGTGAAGTAGAAGCAGAAAGCCAGATTTTGGTTGCTTTACCCGAAAATGCTGATGTGTTTTTACTGCGATCGGTTTCTGGCGGAATGGCTCATGTTTTGAAAATAGTGAGATAGTATGATAAAACGGATTTTCTTTTTTTTCGTTGCGGCAATTGTTTGCATGCAGGCTTGCGAAACAATCTATAATTACGATTTAAGTTTTACGATGACACCGGGAGGTCAATCGGTGCGTAATGCTCTGGCAGATTTTATTCCCGAATCGGTGAACGCTCGTAAAGGAAGTATTTCGAACGATATCGAAATTATGTTTCAGCAGATTGATGCCAGTCAGCAGACCATAATTGATTCGTTGCGCAACGATTTGCGACCAACATCCGACACTACGGTGGTTTTTTCGCTTGATGTTTCGGCTCTTGACCCCGACAACAAAGTAACTACCCGAAACTACACACGTAATTTTTCGCTACCGGCGTGGTAATTCATTGCTAAAATACGTAACTTTACTTGCTTATTTAATTGCTTGACTATGAAAAAAGTCCTAGTGCTCGATTCGGTTCATCCGGTGATGTGTGAAATACTTCAGGCTGCCGGTTACGAAACAGTGGTAAACACCAAGATGTCGCGATACGAGTTGATACTCGAAATAATCAACTATTCAGGTATCATTCTGCGTAGCCGCATTACCATGGATAAAGAAATTATTGATCGTGCGAGAAAGCTGGAGTTTATTGGCCGGGTTGGAGCCGGAATGGAAAGTATCGATGTGGAATATGCTGCTTCAAAAGGGATTGTTTGCTTCAATTCGCCCGAAGGCAACCGCGATGCAGTAGCCGAACATGCTCTCGGTATGCTGCTGGCTATCGAAAATAATCTATTTCATGCCAGTTTGCAGGTGAAAAGCGGCAAATGGATTCGCGAGGAGAATCGGGGGGTCGAACTGAAGGGCAAAACCATTGGTATTATTGGTTATGGAAATATGGGCAGTGCATTTGCCCGGCGGCTGAGCGGATTTGGGTGCAGGGTACTGGCTTACGATAAGTACAAATCAGGGTATTCCGATCAGTTTGCAACGGAGTGCGACATGCAGACGATATTTGAGGAAACCGATGTATTAAGCCTGCATGTTCCATTGACAGCAGAAACACAGTATTTGTTTTGCACAGGCTATATTTCTAATTTCAGGAAAAACATTGTTTTAATAAACACTGCCCGTGGGCCCGTGGTAAAAACGGCCGATCTGGTCGATGGAATGAAAAGGGGAAAGATTGTTGCAGCAGCCCTTGATGTGATTGAATATGAGGAAACATCGTTTGAGCAAACATCCGACCTGCTGCAACATGCGGAATTTCGCTATCTGGCAGCATCAGACAAGGTAATTCTTACACCACATATTGCCGGATGGACAGTAGAATCGAAATACAAATTATCGGAAGTGCTGGCAAATAAAATTGTTTCACATTTCAGGAATAAATCCTAACAGGTATGAGCATTATCAACGAAAATCAACTGGTGCACGATAGCCTGCATCGCGTTGCCGGACTGATGGCTGTGGCAGCCAGAACCGCGCCAAAAGCCAGGGGAATTGGCAATATTACCGTGTGCATTGTGGTAGGTGAAGAAATTCAGCACCTGGCTGAAAAAATGAAACAGCTCTCGGTTGAATGGCAAATGCCCTTTTATAACCGCGATGCAGCCAACATCGGACAATGCCCGCTTGTTTTGCTGATTGGCACAAGAATCAATCCGATCGGACTGAACCATTGCGGTTTGTGCGGTCACGAAAACTGCGATACAAAGCGCCGGTTTCCCGATGTACCCTGTGCTTTCAATACGGGTGATTTGGGTATTGCCATTGGTTCGGCTGTTTCGGTAGCAGCAAACCACCGTGTCGATTGCCGGGTTATGTTTTCGGCCGGTAAGGCTGCAAAAGCATTGAATCTGATGGGTGATGAAACAAAAATAGTGTATGCTATACCTCTGAGCGTAAGTTCGAAAAGCCCGTTTTTCGACAGGCAGCAGTAGTTTTAATCAATTTTGCCCAACACTACCACATAGTTTTTTCCGTACTTTTTTGCGCACTTGGGGCAGGTGGTGTACCACATATACCACTTCGAAATGTTGTAACCCGATGCCCGGGCTTCGTTTTCAAAATCGATGCACCATTTTTTTGTATCACGGAAATCACCTTCGTACACCCGGCTATAAATCTTACCACTGATAGTAACGTTGTCAGCATTGGGAACCATACGGTCTGTCGCCACGTAAATATCCATGTTCCATTTGGAAGTATGATCCGATAAGCCCAACCAGTCGGGAGAGGTAGCTCCGGCGGCTTCCATTTTTGCCATCAGGCGTGTGATAACTTCCCCGAAATTCATGGGAGCATGTAATATGGTGCGCACATGGTCTTTTACAAACATTTTATTGTCCCACACATGTACCTGATTGTGCCAGTTTGATGGCTCAAACGGAGGACAACACTCCTGAAATTTGGTATTTTCGGTTGTCATGCTCAATTGTTTTTATAAGGTATTTTGTCGATACGCCGTTGATGTCGCCCGCCTTCGAATCCGGTATTCAGAAAAGCATCGATAATATCGGCAGCTTCCATCACGTTGACAAAGCGTGCCGGCAGCGAGCAAACATTGGCGTTGTTATGCAGGCGTGCCAGCGAAGCAATTTCGGGATTCCAGCACAGGGCAGCCCTTATACCGGCATGTTTATTCAGCGTCATACTGATGCCATTACCGCTTCCACATATTGCAATTCCCAAATCACAATCACCTCTTTCGATGGCCAGGGCCAGGGTATGGGCAAAATCGGGGTAATCGCAGCTTTCTTCGCTGTGGCAACCAAAATCGGTGCATTCATGTCCGGCTCCTTCAACATACCCAAACAAAAACTCCTTTGTCTGGAATCCTGCATGATCGCAGGCAAATCCTATTTTAAGTTTTTCCATTATGCACTATTTAATATATGGTGGAGAATTGTTTTAAAAATCGGAGGTCGTTTTCGAAATACAGCCTGATGTCGTTTACACCAAATTTCAGCATTGCCATACGTTCAACGCCAATACCAAAGGCAAATCCCGTGTATTTATCAGGATCGATACCTGTGGCTGCCAGCACGTTAGGGTCAACCATGCCACATCCAAGAACTTCGAGCCAGCCGGTGTTTTTGCAAACACGACATCCCTTTCCCCCGCATAAAGTACAGCTCACATCCATTTCGGCCGAAGGCTCGGTGAATGGGAAATACGACGGGCGAAGCCTGATCTGTGTTTGTTCCCCAAACATTTCTTTGGCAAAGTACAACAGCGTTTGTTTCAAATCGGCGAACGAAACATTCTCGTCGATATATAAGCCTTCCACCTGATGAAACTGACAATGCGAACGTGCCGAAATTGCCTCGTTACGGTATACACGTCCGGGTGAAATGGTACGGATGGGTGGTTTCAGTGTCTGCATTTCCCGTGTTTGCACCGACGAAGTGTGGGTGCGCAGCAAAATGTTCAGGTCGGGCGTAACGAAGAATGTGTCCTGCATATCGCGGGCAGGATGATCCGGGGCAAAATTCAGGAGGGCAAAATTGTGCTCGTCGTCTTCAATCTCAGGCCCATAGCTCAAGGTATATCCTATACGGGTAAACACCCCGCAAATTTCGTTAATCAACAGCGAAACCGGGTGACGGCTGCCTATATCGATGTTGTCGGCAGGCAGTGTAAGGTCAATTTGCTTTTCGGTTTTTTTACTTCCGGTAAAACTTGCAGTAAGCATCTCGAATTTTTCGGTTGCCAGATTCTTCAGATTGTTAATGAGCTGACCTGCTTCGCGTTTATGCTCAGCCGGCAAGTCTCTGAAAGCATCAAACAATGCACTGATTTCGCCTTTTTTCGATAGATATTTAAGACGGAAATTTTCAACATCGTTTTGACCGGAAGCCACGAAAGCATGTATCTCGGCCATTAGTTTTTCGATTTTCTCTTTCATCAACACAATTTTAGATGCAAAAATAACAGGGATACTTATTCGTGGTGCTCTTTAAGGAAGTTTTTCCATTCTTTTTTCGTCATCACCCGGGTCGAAAGTATATATATATCCTTGCGTGGGCGGGAGTGGAGGCCTGTGTTTACCTTCGTCATGGCTTCTACTTTATCGAGTCCGAAAACAACACGGCCAAAAACAGTATAACTCCCGTCCATATCGGGTAGCCCTCCGTTAGTGGCATAAATTTTTTGCTGTTTTTCCGATAATGCGTAGAGGTTCACCCCATCTTTTTCCATCCGTGGCTTTACAATGGCCATAGCTTCGATATACAATCGCCGGTAATCATCGTTTTTCCTGTATTGTTTGTAATAGGCCAGACTGTCGCGAAGTATTTCGTGTCCGGGCTCAGCAAGCATCAGGTCGATATATTGCTTGTACACCGGGGCATTTTTCATATTTATAAGTTTGTTGAACTCCGCTTCGTCGAATTTGTCCCCATATACAATGTAAAAAACTGAAGTATGTGACTTCTTTTCCGGATTCATTGCATCAGGTGCTTTCATGGCTCCTACGGCACCGCGGGCATTGATGCGTGCGGGGTGTATTTCTGCCGGAATCGAGGTGTCGGTTAGATTAAGCCCTATTACGTCGGCAGGCGCTGCTTTTTTTGAAGCCGGATCCCCCGTTACCAATATACCTGAGGGTGTGGCTTTATGAACAAGCAGGCTGTCGTAGAAATTATTGTTGCATTTTTCGATGAAATTGTCGCGATGCAGTGGTGTTGATTCATACAGACCAATTACAATATCGCCCATCGAGGTTTTTACTTCAACGTAATTTTTAATGGTTAAATGCCTTCCACCTGAGCTACAGGCAGCGAGAAAAGCAAAAAAAATCATACTAAAACCGATATTCAACTTCTGCATTGCAATTAAATTTTGAAATATTTAAAATAGTTCGTATAATTGTGGGTTACAAAGTTAAAAATTTTATCGAGAATGAATAAAACTATCTACACCCTTATTGCAGCAAGCCTCGTAGCAAGCTTGTTTTTTGTTGCCTTTTCGTGTAAGGAACCTGTGCCCCCCAAGGCAATTGTTATTGTGGAAGACGAAGACGGACTTCCCGTTGAAGGCGCTATGGTAATTGTCAAGGCTGCTTCTTCCGACAGTTCTCATACCGTTGTGTATCTGGCAAGTGGTCCAAAACTGGTTGCCGACACTTCGTGGACAGGCGAAGACGGGCGGGTAAGCTATGATTTCAGGTACACTTCGATTTACAAGGTTGAGGTTACCAAAGGCACCGACCGCGATCATCCGTTTGTTCGCAGGGGTATGGGTGTGCTTATGCTCGAAAACGATAAAACCTACACTGAAACGATTACCATCAACGAGCAGACTGTTTTCGAATAGTCCGTTATCATAGGTGATTATTTATTAAAAAATAACCTGAATCATGAAAAGATTTTTTCTGTTTACCGCCTTGTGCATTAGTGGCTTGTACCTTCAGGCCCAGGTAGTTTATAATCGTCCGGACTTTGCTCATGTTGGCGATGAAATACCGGTTGCCATTTACTCAAATACCGATGGTGAAACGGGTATGGATATGTCGGCATTTGGTACCGAAGACAATATGTTGTTTTCGAATTTTACATTTGAGCAATGCATTTACGATACGATGCGTTTTAAGCCATCCTCAGAATATGACCCAGCCGGCACCTTTCCCGGAGCAACACTGGCGTTTATTAACGAAAATGGCTTTACCGTTTTCCTTAAAATCAGTTGGGACGATGCCCGAGTAATTGGTATGATGGGCGAAATACCCATGGTTGGAGGTCAGGCAAGCCTGAAGTCAACCGACTCTTTGACAGTTATGGAGTTTCCTTGTTCGGCAACCCATGAATTTGAAGATAACGGCAGTTTTGAGCAAAAAATGCCTATCAGTGCATTTCACGACATCATACCCGCCGATTATTATCAGATTGTGGCATCGATGTATGACACCATAAAATTTCAAGTAAATCTGTATCAAAATTCAAGTTTCGATTACAACACTGCCATTACCATTGACGACACAATTTCATACAACGCAACCCGTGAAGTGATCCGCGAAATGCGAGAAGAAATTCAAATGACCAATGTGTTTATCCGTTCCACCTTTGGAGCCTACTATCAGCTTGATGAAGCACCACTTATCGGAGATCAGATACCCATTGAGTTACCCATGCTCGACAGTACTTACAGTATTAATTTCTGGGCATACAGCCTTGGAATACCCGTAGTTTCGATTCAGGTAACCCCCGACAGGCAAACCGCAAAAACGGTCAGATTATATAATGGAGAAAGCCTTGCAATTAACCCTGTTCAGAATATGTCGTGGTCGGTATTTCCTAATCCGGCAAATGATGTCGTAACATTTCGCAGTAATTCGTCGCAGCCATCAAATATAAAAATTTACAGTGTCGACGGAAAAATTGTTTTAAATGATGATTTTTGTTCAGATATTTATATCTTTGACGCCCTGAAAATACCTCAGGGATTGTACCTGTACCAAATCAGCAATAACTCCGACAGTGTTGTTGAAACAGGCCGACTCGAGGTAATCAGATAGTTCTTCAAAATACCGGGGCATTAGCTCAGTTGGCTAGAGCGCGTGACTGGCAGTCACGAGGTCAGCGGTTCGACCCCGCTATGCTCCACAGTATAAATCGAAAGGAGTTCATGATGAACTCCTTTTTAGTTTAATTTAAATGTTATGGATACATCAAAAAAAGGCTTTAACACCAAACTTATCCATGCCGGCGACGTGGAAGACAATTACGGAAGTGCAGTAACGCCCATTTATCAAACTTCAACTTTTAAGTTTAAAAATGCTCAGCATGGGGCTGATTGTTTTGCAGGGAAGGACCCGGGTTACATCTACACCCGCATTGGAAACCCCACCATCAATGCCCTCGAAGACAAAATTAATGCCCTGGAAGGGGGAGTGGGATGCATAGCTCTGGCATCGGGTATGGCTGCTGTTTCTACAGTTTATATGGCGCTGCTGGGTAAAGATTCACACATGATTGGCACCAGCGCTATTTATGGTCCAAGCCGGGGTGTGATGGAGCGTGACTTCTCTCGTTTCGGTGTAAGTTTCGATTTTATCGACACCTCCGATATTGAAAACATCGGTAAGTTTATCAGGCCTAACACAAAATTGTTGTACCTCGAAACGCCGGCCAACCCAACCATGCAACTCACCGATATCCGAAAAGCATGCGAGCTGGCACACAAACATAACATCCTGGTGTGTGTTGACAATACTTTTAGTTCTCCGTATCTGCAGCGCCCAATCGAACTGGGAGCCGACATTGTGTTGCATTCACTGACGAAATTTATCAATGGTCACGCCGATATCGTAGGAGGTGCACTGGTAGCTGCCAACCATGATATTCACAAAAAACTAAGACAAACCATGGTGTATATGGGTGGAAATATGGATCCCCATCAGGCATATCTTGTTGCACGTGGTCTGAAAACACTGTCGCTTCGAATGGATCGTTCACAACAATCAGCGCAGGTAATTGCCGAATACCTCGAAAAGCACCCCAAAGTTGAATGGGTGAAATACCCGGGATTACCATCTCATCCGCAATATGAACTGGCTAAACAGCAAATGCATGGCTTTGGCTCGATGATCAGTTTCGAGCTGAAAGGGGGTATAAAAGCGGGAGAACAACTGATGAATAATGTGCATCTTGCCATTCTCGCAGTGTCGCTTGGAGGTGTCGAAACGCTGATTCAACACCCGGCCTCGATGACACATGCCGGGATGAGCCGCGAAAACAGACTGGCTGCCGGTATCTCCGATGGGCTTGTTCGATATTCGGTTGGCATCGAAGACGTTGAAGATTTAATCGACGACCTCGATAATGCATTTAAAACTGTGTAACAGGGCAATATTTTTTTGCATAAACCGTATTAAATAGCATGAGTAAAAACCGGCACAAAATAAAACGATGGTTTGGACGAAAGTTCCGTCTGGTTTTATATTTGTCGGAAAGTCTTGAGGCAAAAGCAAGCTTTAGATTTTCTCGTTTGGGAATTATTCTGCTGAATCTGGCTTTGCTGATATTGCTTTTTTGGGGGTTCTGGATGTTGATAAGCCGGACTTCGTTGAAAGAAGAAATACCGGGTTTTCCAACAAACGAAGCTATCGAACACATGTACACCAACAAAGTCAGAATCGACAGCCTCGAAGAGGAATTGCGCCTGCGCGACCAATACCTGAATGCAATCAGGAATATGCTGCTGGGAATAGACTCAATTGACAACAACTTTTTATATACAGCCCAGGGAACTCCTGCCGATAGCTTAATGCAGGTGACAAACGAACAAAACAAAGGAGGTATCTGGGTAAATCAGGCATTTAAAAACCCATTTCCCAATAGGGCAGTTATACATTTATTTCCGCCATTACAAGGCATGATAACCAATAAATTTAACCCGGGAATGGGCCATTTTGGCACTGATATCGTTGCACAGACCGATGTTGTGGTAAAAGCAGCCCGTCAGGGAACTGTTATTGCAGCCAATTTTACAGTTGAAACCGGATATACCCTTATTATACAGCATGATATGGGAATTATTACCATTTACAGGCATAATCAAAGTATTATGGTAAAAACCGGTGAAAAGGTTGTGGCCGGTCAACCGGTAGCTGTAATGGGTAATACAGGGGAATACAGTACCGGAGAACACCTGCATTTTGAGGTTTGGATCGAAGGTAAACCGGTAAACCCCGAAGATTATACGGCTTTCTGATATGGCGAAAAAACGAATAGCAATACTCGGATCAACTGGTTCAATTGGTACACAGGCTATTGATGTAATCCTGAAAAACGCTGATAGATTTTCGGCAGAAGTATTGGTAGCGCTAAGTAATAGTAAGCTGCTGATTGAGCAGGCAAAACTACTGGAACCCAATATGGTGGTTATTGCCGATGAAACAAAATATCCGGAAGTAAAAACTGCGTTGGCTGAATATCCCATAAAGGTATTTAGCGGTGCCGAATCGGTGAAATATGCAGCATCGTGTGGTTCTGTCGATATTGTACTTACTGCCATGGTAGGCTTTGCAGGACTAGAACCGACTATTGCAGCCATCGAAGCCGGGAAAGTGATTGCTCTTGCCAATAAGGAAACCCTGGTGGTTGCCGGTGATTTGATTACCCGCCTTTCTAAAATGTATAAGTCACCGATCATACCTGTCGATTCGGAACACTCAGCCATTTTTCAATGTATTGTGGGTGAAAAATATCGTTCAGTTGAAAAGCTGATTCTAACCGCATCGGGTGGACCATTCAGGGGTATGAAAACTGAAGCATTGAAGAAAGTAAGCGCAGCAGAGGCATTGCAACACCCTAAATGGAACATGGGCCCCAAGGTCACCATCGATTCGGCCAGCCTCATGAACAAAGGCCTCGAGGTAATTGAAGCACACTGGCTTTTCGGAATAACACCTGATAATATCGAAGTGGTAATTCACCCGCAGTCGATAGTGCATTCCATGGTGCAATTTAACGATGGGTCAATAAAAGCGCAACTCAGTCTGCCTGATATGAAGATGCCCATTCATTATGCTTTTTCGTTTCCTGAGCGCATTGCTTCCGACGTACCCAGACTTGACTTTGCATCCGGATTGACCCTCAATTTCGAAAAACCCGATACCGACACGTTCAGCAATCTGAAATTGGCTTACGAGGCACTAAAGCAAGGCGGCAATATACCCTGCGCTATGAATGCAGCCAACGAAGTAGCCGTTAGCAGTTTCCTCGAAGGTAGGATTGACTTTACACAAATATCCGAAATTATCGAAAAGACAATGTTACGTACCGATATAATAGAAAATCCCGATTTAAACGAATATATAGCTACCGACAAACAGTCGAGGACAATTGCACTTGAAATAATAAAAACAAAATAATATGAATGGATTGATCATGGCAGCCCAGCTGATAACCGCACTGGCCATACTGGTACTGGTGCACGAATTCGGCCATTACATTGCTGCACGCGCTTTCAAAATCAAAGTAGATAAGTTTTATATCTTTTTCGATATTGGGAAATTCAAAATCTGGAGCCGTAAATTTGGTGACACCGAATTTGGAATTGGATGGCTTCCGGTTGGCGGGTATTGCAAAATTTCCGGGATGATTGACGAATCGATGGATAAAGAGCAAATGAAGCAAGCCCCGCAACCCTGGGAATTCAGGTCGAAACCGGCCTGGCAGCGTTTCATTGTAATGATTGCCGGAGTGGTAATGAATGTTATCCTTGGGATATTGATTTTCACAATGTCGCATCTTGTCTTCAACAAAGCCTATTTACCCCTCGAGAATGTTCCTGATGGCATTCATGCGTATGAGTATGCGCGACTGATTGGCTTTAAATCGGGAGACCGGATTATTTCGATTAACGGAAAAGATGCTGTCCGGGCCGAAGATGTGCTTTCGACACGCATGTATTTTGGTGGAGAGGTGGTCGTAAAACGGAATGGTGATATGGTTACCGTTGATGTACCTGATACCGTATATAAATATGTTGGCAAAGGAAACCTGTTTATTGGTTTCGATAATTACCCTTTAGTAATTGACAGTGTAATTGACACTTTGTCTGCGTATAAAGCCGGTTTACGCAATGGCGATCAATTTCTGACGATGGATATTACGCCTGTTAGTACCTATGGAAATTTCAGAGAATTTATATTGAAACACAAAAATGATACTGTCGACTTTTTAATTAATCGGAAAGGTGAAGAACTAAATCTTTCTATCCCGATTGATTCGAATGGTATGATCGGAATAAAGATAAAAAACAATTATAAGGCAAAAGACTACACCTTTTTTAGTGCGATGCACTATGCTTACAGCGATGGTTTCGAAGCCATTTATTCCAATATTAAAGGATTCAAAATGATTTTTAAAGGTGCCGAAAAAACACGAGATTTGGCCGGCCCCATTGGTATTGCCAAGATTTATGGACCACAATGGAATTGGGCCAGATTCTGGTACATAACCGGTTTGCTCTCGATGATTCTGGCATTTATCAATATTCTTCCCATACCTGCCCTCGATGGCGGTCATGCCCTGTTCCTATTGATTGAAGCGGTTACTCGCAAGAAGTTCTCCGACAGGTTTATGGAAATTGTGCAATATATCGGACTGGTAATTATTTTGCTGCTGATGGTATTCGTTATTGGCAACGATATTGTGAACTTATTCAGATGATAAAACCCGGGCATATAGTTTTTATTGCTTTGCTTTTTGTGCAATCGCTGGCTTTTGCCCAACTGGAACCCGTATTTAAAAAAGGACCAGCCCATAATATAAGGATGCTGATTGTTCCATTTGACCCGCGGATATATTTGAACGATGCAACACCCGAAATGGCAAAAAAGTATAATTGTACACACGATGAGCTGATGCTGTATTTCAGAGCCCAGTGGAACCGTCAGATGCACATGGCATTTGTTGATTCGTGCTATACCGTCGACTTGCTTACCGATAACACTAAAGAAGCCCGCGACGATATTAACGGGTTATATACGAGCATTAGCTATGTGATGGAAACCAAAATGCAAAACCGCCCCGAAGTTACCGAAGAACCGAGTCTTTTCCGCAAGGTTTTCCCTAAGAAAAATAAGAAAAAAGCCGAAGAGCCATTTTGGGGTGCACGTACCGAAAACGGAGAATTGGTCAGCCATACACAGTCGGACAAAAACAAATACCTGCACATTGTTTTTAACGACACCCTATTTCTGCAGAATTTGGCCACACGCCGTAATGTAGATATGTTTCTGTTTATTAATCAGTTCGAGATAAAAGGTAACTACGGGGATCCATATGCCAGCGGAAGATCCGATTTCAGCCGCAATTTCAAAGTGCATTTCAGTATTTATAATGCAAGCGGAGAATTATTGCACGGAAGCTATTCTTCGGTAGATATACCTTTCGGACTTTATGACCGCGAATTGATTGTGAACGAATATTTTCCGCCTGCCATAAGGCAAATCATACATAACATTGAATTTGAATACTGATGTTGTCGCTGGTATTTGCAACAAATAATTCACACAAACTTCAGGAAGTCCGACAAATTCTGGCGGATGTGGCTAAGGTAGTCAGTTTAGCCGAAATCGGTTGTCACGAAGATGTTCCCGAGACAGGACTTACTCTTGAAGCCAATGCTTTGCAAAAGGCGCAATTTGTGGCAACAAAATATGGAGTACATTGTTTTGCTGATGACACAGGACTCGAAGTAGAAGCACTTGACATGCGTCCGGGTGTATTTTCGGCCCGCTATGCCGGGGATGATAAAAAATCTGAAAAGAATATCGAAAAGCTGCTTCAGGAGTTACAGCCCTACGAAAATAAAAAAGCCAGGTTTCGTACGGTTATCGCTTTGGTCAGCAATCGGGGTAATTATTTATTTGAAGGGGTAATTAACGGACACATTATTGCTGAAAAGCGCGGCTCATCAGGATTTGGTTACGATCCTGTTTTTATTCCTGAACATCATACACAGAGTTTCGCCGAAATGAGCGAAAACGAGAAAAACGCAATAAGCCACAGAGCCATGGCTGTAAAAAAATTACTGCAATTTTTGCAGGATGTTGATGAAATAAAATAAAAGCCTTCCAATACAGTT
>Ga0116149_1001849_pt1 | contig 24655 bp, 19 predicted proteins | sample AD_UKC057_MetaG_FD_89787 | JGI IMG/M metagenome (GOLD analysis project Ga0116149, IMG submission 89787) | Active sludge microbial communities of municipal wastewater-treating anaerobic digesters from USA - AD_UKC057_MetaG | ecosystem: Engineered > Bioreactor > Anaerobic > Digestate | place: USA...
ATCACGGATGAGGAACAGGTAATTATCAAGAGAGATGAATTTTGATATATTAAAAATGAGCAGCTTTCTATAGAGGCTGAGATAGAAAACGTATAGGACCGGGTATACGGTTACCAGCGTCAGGACAATTAGCGCAGGCGCGACGTACCGGATACCCCCTTCTCTATCTTTCATGATCAGCCTCGAGAATATGTTCGATCTGTTTCTGTGCCGATGTCAGGGCCGCCTCCGGTGACCGTATGCCTGTTATTGCCGCGCTGAACTCAGGCTGCAGCACCTGGGAGATCATCATGTAGTAGGGAGTTACCGGCCGGGGGCGCGCCTTCATGAAAACCCGGAACAGCCCAGGCAAAAAAGGCTGCTTTGTTAACAGGTCCCGGTCGCGGTATAATGATTTCCGTACCGGGTAATATCCCGCCGCCAGCGAGAGTGCCTTTTGCGATTCCGGTGAAGTCAGGAACTTGATGAGTTTTCTTGCTTCGCCGGGATGTTTTGTATTTCTGTTTATTCCCAGCTGCCAGCCGCCGAGTGTGGAGCACGACCCGCCTATTTTAAACGAAGGGAGAACAGTTACACCGACTTTTCCCTTCACCGGGGAGCCTGCCGCGTTGAACAGGTTCCACGCGTAGGGCCAGTTTCTCATGAAAACAGCCTTGCCCTTCCCGAATATATGCCTGCATGGTTCTTCCGTCGCTGTCGTCACCAGCGAGGGTGAGACCCTGTAGCGGTATATCAGATCACGCATGAACCGCAGGGCATAGATGTTCTCCCTGCTATTGATCACCAGTCTGTCGCCATCGATAATGTCTCCATTATTGCTCCAAATAAACTCGAGGGCGTTGCATACGAGCCCCTCATATTGCTTTCCCTGCCATATAAACCCGTACAGTCCGGGGGCTCTGGACATCACAGCCCGTGAGATGACTACGAGATCAGCCCATTTTTCTGGTGGCGAATAACCGTATTTCGCGAGCATGTCTTTTCTGTAAAACATCAATCCCGCGTCAATATACCAGGGTATTGCGAATATGCGATTATCAAATGAAATGGCCCGGATCGGACCGGGAAAAAAATCGAGCCGTTCCTCCTGCGGGAGTATATCGGAAACATCCATCAGCCATCCCGCCCTCGAAAACTCGGGCACCCAGATGACGTCCATGCTGAACACGTCAAAATCGGCGCGCCCCCCCTCGAGGTTTGTCACATAGAACTGGTGCTGTTCATCGGTCGATGCCGGCAGCGTCTCATCCCTTACTGATATCCCGGGATTCCGTCTCTCGAAGTGACGCAGCAACAGCCTGAAATCTTCCGGGTCGCCTGAAATTTTACCATGCTTAAAAACAATCCGGACCCTTGATGCCGAATCGCCTTTTTCCGGTAAACAGTTCGGCATAACAATTAATACAGAAACCGCCAGTAATGCAAGATACGGCATACGTGCGTTCATGATATTTGCTTTTTTACGAATTGTCTTCCTCGACAGCCTGCTTGAATTTTTTCTGGAAACCGGGCAGCGCCGCGCGTATACGCACCCACCCGGGAAGCATGGGCACGCCGATCGGGTCTTCCATGAACTCAGCTACCCCCTGCTTGAGGGCCTCGACGAATATCTCGGTGTTGACCACTTCTTCGTGCCGATCATAGTTGAGATCGTTGAACATGGCGACGGCATTGTACTTCTCTATCGCAAAACGGGATTCCTGTATATACGTTGCGAGGAGCGTTCTGAAAAACGATCCCGACATGACGATCCCGTCCTGTGTAAGCACCTTAAAAAGAGTCTTCGCGATTTCATTGGACATGCGGAATAGGCCGGTATCGCGTTGCTGCTTTTCGATACTCTGGTGCTTATGGTCGTAGGTGTCCAGCAGTTCGACCTGAGCGACCCTGTTGACCGTTGTCTTGGAGTATATCTCGCTCAGCATGGAAACTTCGAGGCCCCATGTCGGTGAAATTCTGAGGCCCCGCGCCAGGGTGGCTATAAAGGCAAATTCACCGGAAAGGGCGAAACGAAAACTGTCAAGGAACTCAAGGAATCTGTTGTACCCCAGGATTTTCTTCAGCGAGCGTATAAGCGGGGTATAGAAAAGACGGGTAACCCGTCCATAAAATCTGTCCGTGACCCTGGCATAATACCCCTTGCTGAATTCATAGTCGAGGGCCGGGTGGACTACCGGATAAAAGAGGCGCGCCACCATCTCGCGGGAATAGTTCACGATATCGGTATCATGGAGGCCTATTGCGTAGGTGTCCCTGTCAGCTAGTATATAACCGAGCGTCATCCATACCGATCTGCCCTTGCCCACAGTGGTTATATCAAAACCAGCATCTGATAATTCTTTGTATAATAACAGCAGCCGCGGTCCGTCATGCCATACAACTTTCACATCACCGGGGATTACAGACAGTCTCTTCTTAGCGACTGCGAACTGATCGGCATCCGCGCGGTCCAGGGAAATGATTATTTTCGAAATATAGTCGATCTTTTTCAGCTCTTCAATGATCCTGGGCATGGCAGGCCCCTCGAACTCCGAAAAGAGCGCCGGCAGCAGCAAGACCATGTTGCGCATAAGAGAGAACTGGCGCAGTTCCTCCTCTATCGTTTCAGCAGGTCTTTTGCTTATGTTCTGCAACGTTGTTATTGTCCCGTTTTGAAAAAAATCCGCCATGACATCCTCCCGGTGATTTTTCAGCTAGTGACTGCCGCCAGCGTTCTATTAAATGAGCAGATTGAAAAAAGGTTTCGTGAAATTCAATTAGCAGCGCCTGCATAGACAGTGGCGTATTGTATTATCAGATTCGGCGCAGCCGTGATGTTACTTATGATAAAATTATATTCTTTTCCCAATTATTTGTCAATAGTTAAAATTAAGATTTCTTTATGTTCGGCTCTATCCAGGTGAAACCATTGCTCTGCAGTAAAAACACACTCCAAATATAACAGTGCATCATGCAGAGCACATCGGATATTAATAATTTTTATCTTGCCAGATATTACCGGTTCCGTAGCATTGTCATTGCTTTGCACGACGATGGATCTCACGCAGATAGATGAAAACGCGCGATACGAATGCGGCATGATAAAACAAATAACACGCGAGAGTCGTTTCCATGAAAAATTATAATATCCAATTCCCTCCGAGCAAGACAGGACATCTCGATCAGGACGAGGCGTATTTTTACCTGATGCGCGACAATGAAAAAGAAAAATTGCTATTCCATGATTATGACAAGATCTATCAGGTGCAGGGACTGTACGAACAGCTTTTTTATGACCGACTGAAATGTGTCTCCCCCAGGAAAGTTACCGATGCTCTCAAGCACGTTATCGATATAAATAGAGAGAATTTTTCCGAGATGCGGGTCCTTGATTTTGGCGCCGGCAACGGCATGATGGGTGAGGAAATAAAAAAGATCGGTGTCTCAAGACTGGTGGGAGTCGATATTCTTGAAGAGGCTAAATCTGCGACGGAAAGAGACCGCCCCGGCATATATGATGAATATTTCGTAAAAGACTTCACCGGTCTGACGGAAGATGACCGGGAAGAGATACGGTCATGGAATCTGAACACGCTGATCACCGTTGCCGCGCTCGGCTTTGGAGACATACCTCCACTGGCGTTCCTGGAGGCTCTGAACCTGATTGACGATGAGGGCTGGGTTGCCTTCAACATAAAAGAGACATTTTTGAGCAACGTGGATTCCAGCGGTTTTTCCAGACTGATCAAGGAACTCATCGTTTCCGATTACTTGAATATCAATCACCTGGAGCGCTACCGGCACCGTATCTCAATAGAAGGGCATCCCCTGTATTATTTCTCAATAGTCTGCAGGAAATACCGCACTATCCCGGAAAACATCATCAAGAAATTCAAGTACTGATATGCCGGACTATTGCCGAATAACTCACGGCTCGCTACTTCATGGCAGATATTTCTTCTATCCCGTCTAAGACAGGGGTCTCTCGTTATAATCTACCGTGATGCTGAACCGTTTTTTTCATTGACTCTCTTCAATAATCAATGGTTGCATATATATGCAATTCAACAATGTGAAGAAATGAGTTCCATGGAATATGATGTAATAATCAGCACAGTTATAATCACGATCATCGCCGGATCGGTCATCATTGACGCCGTCGGTGCCGGCATTATATCGTCGTATGGCGAGTACTCCATGCGCTAAGAGGTACAACCTCCAGGATGTTCTTTGAAAAAGTGATCCGCTCAATCAGATACACGCAAAATGTCTCCTGACATTAAAGACTATAAGATGGTGCGGAATATACACCCGTGATTTTTTAGTAATCCGGCAGGCAGAATAAGTTATGCTTATAGATAAAAAATATATCTGTTGATAATCACTACGATGCCAGATGAATATAGCTGTCTTTGATCGTGGCTCAAAAAAGGGTTGTTTGATATTTATTGGTAATCATCATTCAATTATTTGTGAAATTAATTCACTATTTACGCATTATTAAGATTTTTTTCCGCCTTTATATTTTTTACTGCTCTACCATCCAGATCATGAAATCCAGCAGGATATCATCAATCAGCTGGTTCGAATACTGTCTTCCCGTGGGAGCAGGTAAAAGCAACGTTCAATGATCGTTGCTTTTTTTATGCATATGGGAAATATTTTACAAACCATCCAGTAATCTGTATCCACGGGTAGATACGATAATTGTCATGTTAATTTCCTGAATACAAGATTTTCTCAGCACATCTCGCATGAATCCACCGGTTCATTAACAACATAGCGTCTCGCGGACCCGATAATAATAGTTTATCATTAAGAATTCAAAACGTGATCATTCGCGATCAATAGAGATAAACAAATAAAATCATGTACTAACGGATAAACTTACGATGACATTATTGACCCGACGGAATCGTGATTAATCCCGATTCCCTGAATAATCTAAAGTATCGGGAATTGCAGGAACCCCCGGCATGACTGGACTGCCGGGGGGCATATGGAAATCAGCGGTCAGGGGCCGATGGTTATTATGGTGAGTTCGACACAGTGGTATTAAAATAACCATATTGTGAGCATTAAAAGATAGTATCAATAAAAACAAGTTAGACAGGAGCCTAAACGTATAATAATAAAATTGTCAAATATCAGTCATTATATTTGACAATTCTTCATATCGATTGCTAATTCCACTTATGGCGTTACATGACAACAAAGTCGAGCTGCTAAGAAAAATCGATATCTTTTCAAAGCTCCGAGAATACGAGCTTGACAGCATAGCTCGTTACTGTGAATTCAAGGACTTTAAAAAGGGCCAGGCAATATTCAGCCATGGCTCGCCGGCAGAAGAGCTTTTTGTGCTCGAACGGGGACGGGTCGGTATCATAAGCCTGACAAGCAATGAAGATGTCACAATCGCCTCGATAGCTCCCGGGGAATCATTTGGCGAGCTCGATTACCTGGGTAGGGCCCAAAGGAGCGCCGCGGCGTTCGCCGATGAAGACTCAGTGCTGCTTGTGTTTCCTGCCGCCGGTCATGGCTCGCAGGGCATCTTCAAGGACCATCCCTACATTTCAGCGCACATGCTTTTCCGACTTTTCGGGGTATTAGCCGAAAGGATATGGCGGACCAACACCCTCCTTTACGAGAAATCGAACTGGCTCCATGAACTCCGCAAACAGTTACTGTGCGATAAAATGACAGGGCTCTATAACAGGACATATCTTGAAGATGATTTCATCAACATGCTCCCAGACCCCGGATCGCATGCGGCGCTTCTTATGATCAAACCCGATAATTTTAAGGATATTAACGACGGGTTCGGGCATGAAGCGGGCGACCAGGTACTGAATCTCATGGCGATATTTCTCCAGTCTGAGCTTGGCGAACATGATATCGGGATACGCTATCGCGGTGATGAGTATGCCGCCATAATCATGCATACGGACATGGCTGGCGCAGTTCACAGGGCAAAGGAAATAGGATCCACTTTTAATACCATGGACATAAGCGGTATTATAGGACCGGGAAACGTTAGGATCAAGGTTAGTATCGGAATTGCCATGTACCCCGATCATTCCGATACCAGCATGGGGCTTGTGGAAATTGCCCATACAAAGATGTTCAAGGCCAGAGATGCCGGCGGGAACAGGATATTAATTTAATCGGTCATGTGCATGAATGATATTTTGAGGAATCTGCATATCTTTAACGGCTTGAATGACAGCGAATATGCCCGGCTTGGGAAATCATTCGACCTTGTGTCCTTTGAAAAAAACGGCACCATATCCACGCAGGATCATGAAAACGGGCAATTGTTCATTGTCGTTGAAGGGACCGTTACAAGTACAATAAAACCCGCCGGCGGGATAGAGCGCAAGCAGGGCGAATTCCATCCAGGTGATTTTTTTGGCGAAATTTCGCTGTGCCCCCCACTCCCTTTGATCGTTACCTATCGAGCAATAGAAAACTGCCGGCTTATTTCCATAAGCCGGCAATCGCTCATGGAGCTTATCGATAGTGACCCCGATATTGCGATTCCGGTTCTTACCCGTTTCATCGGCCTGACCACACGCCGGTTGCGCAAATCCAGCAAGTTTCTTTCTGATGTCGTACAATGGGGAGAAATTGCAAGCCGCCGGATCATAACCGATGATTTAACCGGCGTTTACAGCCGCATATTCCTTGAAGACGCCCTGGAAAACTTCTTTTCCATCTCCAAAAGCAACAACAAACCCCTTTCATTGCTGATGCTCGACATTGACAACTGCAGAAAAATTAATGAAGAATTCGGACTCGAAACCGGAAACAGGATCATTGTCGAGATTGCCGGTATTATAAAAAACTGCATTAGCGATTACGGGATCATAGCACGTTATGGCGGAGACGAGTTCTCCATTCTTCTTCCCGAAGCTGACGTGGCAAAAGCCACCGGGATAGCATTGCGCATACTGCAGGAAATCGAGGGCCGGGATTTTTCTCGTTATTTTCATGGCCAGAGCATCACGATAACCGCGAGTATCGGCATAAGCTCTTTTCCGGAAACGGCCACGGACCTGTCCGAATTTAAAAAGAACGCTGACACATCTCTTTACCATGCGAAGGAATCCGGCAGGAACAGGGTCGAATGTATCAGGTAATCGTCCGCAGATTTGCAGGTGCCTTCACTGATTGCAAACATTGGAATATCTCCTGCGCTAATTCATATTTCAGGATTATTCTTTATAATTAATGTATAATCAGTGATCAAATATATATTTTTTTCAGCAGTCAAGACCACCCGGTTAGCGGGTGGTCTTGAACTTGCCCTATAAGGGCGATTACTTGCAGGGCTAAAGTCCTCTGAATAGCTTCCAACCGCATATTTTTCCGGGCAACCCCTGGAGGGGTTTATTTTTTGCCTTTGCTCACCGGCTCACCTGTGAACGGGTCCGTGAACTCCTTGAATGTCAGTTGATCCGATAAAACGTCCTCTTGCAATTGATTGCATACATATTCTGCAATCCGGTTCTCATTTTTCCCTACTGTATCAACATAATATCCGCGACACCAGAAATGTCTATTCCCGTATTTGTATTTCAAATTCTTGTGTCGATCAAATATCATTAAACTGCTTTTTCCTTTGAGATATCCCATTATTTCTGACACACTGTATTTTGGTGGTATTTCCACCAGCATGTGGATGTGATCCGGACATGCTCCCCCCGCAATTATATTTACTCCCTTTCTATCGCATATAGTCCGAAATATTTGCCCCATCTTTCTTATTCTGGCGGTATATTATTTGTCTGCGATATTTTGCCGCAAAGACGATATGATACTTGCAATTCCAGCTTGTATGAGCTAATGTGTTGTTATCCATCTGGATAAGCCTCCTTTTTTTTTGTGGATTCGGTTGGTTGCCGACACCATTCTAATTTGAGAGGTTTTTATTTTCCACTCATAGCTAAAGCTTTTTTGAACCACCTGCAGAGCAGGTGGTTTTCGTTGCACAAAAATTATTAACTATTATTATTTAATCTTATCTTGAACATTTTTAATAATCAAAGAAGCGAGCATAAAGCCGAAAATTGCGGTAATATGTACCAATGCTCCATTAACCTGTTTCTTTTTACTGCACCAGTCAATTGACTCTACATCATTCTCAGAACAAAAACGATTTCTGTCATGAACGCAGACGCATTCCCCGGTTCCACAGAGGGTATCAACAGCCGGGGAAACCGGAATTTCGTCGCTATAAACGCAGATGATGTCGGATGTCACGTTTTTCTCGCGCAACATTTTACGCACACGCCGTGCCAGCGGGCAGTTTGCCGTTTTTCGTATCAGGTCGGTTCTTATCATGGATGGATCGGACCTTGCTCCCGCACCCATCGAAGAATAAACCGTTGTGTTGGTTTTCACACATTGCTCCAGAAGGAGTATCTTGTTCTGGAGGCTGTCTATCGCGTCGATGACGTAATCATATGATCCCAGATCGAAGCTTTCACTTGTCTTTATATCGAAAGCCGCATGAATGGCCTGTATCCGGGCATCTCGATTAATGGCGACAAGCCTGTTTTTCATCTCTTCAACTTTTGAGTTTCCTATATTGAGGGATGTTGCTTCAGCCTGTCGATTAATATTGGTCGGACAAATTATATCAGAATCAACGATCGTCAGATTCAGGACCCCGGTTCTCACAAGGCTTTCAGCACACCAGCTGCCAACGCCACCGATGCCGAAAATTATTACATTAATTTTAGAAATGGCGTTCATAACCTCTTTGCCGAGAACCATCTCTGAGCGATGAGTGATATATTTATATTGTGTATTCATATATGGTGTTCTATTATAGAATTTTTTATATCCATAGTTGTCAATATGTTATTGCATATTCCTGAAGACAGTATCATCTTTCATTCATGTCGATAACTATCGAAAAACATTTGATGAGTAGTAATTATTAAACTTTATATTATCATATAACTAATTTTGTAAATATTTAATATTACATTTTATCATAAAATATAAAAAAAGCTTGCCAATTTAATCACTAGTAATTTTATAGTTTTACTAGTATATCATTTGGAGGATATGTTATGAGTAAGATTGACAATAAATTACGGATTGAATCCCTGGCGCTGCATGGCGGACAGGAGCCTGACCCCACGACAGGTTCCAGGGCTGTACCCATTTACCAGACGACATCATTTCAATTCAATGATGTTGACCATGCTGCCGACCTGTTTGCGTTGAAGGAATTCGGTAATATTTACACACGGCTCATGAATCCGACCAATGATGTACTCGAAAAAAGGATCGCCCTGATTGACGGAGGGGTCGGAGCCCTAGCCGTATCAAGCGGCCAGTCCGCGATAACTCTTGCGCTCCTCAACCTTGCCCGGGCCGGAGACGAAATCATCTCCGCGGACAATCTGTACGGCGGAACCTATACCTTGTTTCATTACACGTTCCCTAAGATGGGATTGAAAGTAAATTTCGTCAAATCGAACGACCTTGATGCGATGAGGAAAGCTATCACACCCAAAACCAGGGCAATATACGCCGAGTCTATCGGAAATCCCAAGCTCGATGTCGCCGATCTTGACGCAATCTCCGCGCTGGCGCATGAAAACGGAATTCCGTTCGTGCTGGATAACACCGTATCGCCCTATCTGCTGCGTCCGTTCGATCACGGCGTGGATATAATCGTCTACTCCGCTACCAAATTCATAGGCGGGCACGGCACTTCACTTGGCGGCATTATCGTCGATTCAGGGAAATTCGACTGGACCAACGGCAAATTCCCCGGTATCGCCGGGCCCGATCCGAGTTATCATGGCCTGAACTTTGTCGAGGCATTGAAGCCGATCGGTAACATAGCGTACATAGTCAAGGCGCGCGTCACGCTCCTGCGCGACATGGGACCCGCCCTCGCCCCGTTCAATGCATTTCTGTTTCTGCAGGGGCTCGAGACGCTTCACCTTCGCATGCCGCGTCATTCCGAGAACGCGCTCGCAGTCGCGCGCTATCTTGAGAAACATGCCTCGGTTTCCTGGGTTATCTATCCGGGCCTCGACTCCAGCCCGGAAAAAGCGCGTGCGGACAAATACCTACCCGGAGGCGCCGGTGCCATTATCGGCTTCGGCATAAAGGGCGGCATGCACTGCGGTAAAACGTTCATAAACGAGCTGAAGCTGGTATCGCATCTCGCCAATATCGGCGACGCGAAGTCGCTTGCCATACATCCTGCGAGCACGACCCACTCGCAGCTCAGCGGGGAGGAGCAGCTTTCAGTTGGTGTTACTCCCGATTTCATCAGGCTCTCGATCGGGATCGAGCACATTGACGACATTATCGAGGATATTGACCAGGCACTGAAAACTGCGACAGCCGGTTGCAGATAAACCAGACAGGAGTAATTCAATGGCACGAATATTTAACGACAACAGCATGAGTATCGGCAATACCCCGCTTGTTCGCATCAACAGGATTGCCGCCGGACTACCGGGAACGGTACTCGCCAAGATCGAGGGGCGGAACCCCGCCTACTCGGTAAAATGCCGCATCGGCGCATCCATGATCTGGGCAGCCGAGCGTGACGGCATCCTGAGCCCGGGCGGTTCCAGGATCGTTATCGAGCCGACGAGCGGTAATACCGGTATCGCACTCGCCTACGTGTGCGCGGCCCGGCGGTATCCTCTCATACTTACCATGCCTGAAACGATGTCAATAGAACGCCGGCGCATGCTCAAGGCCTTTGGCGCCGAGCTGATCCTGACCGAAGGTTCAAAGGGTATGCCCGGAGCAATCGCCAGGGCGGAAGAGATTGCCGCAGCCGCCCCCGAAAAGTATTACATTCCGCAGCAGTTCACAAACCCCGCCAACCCGGAGATACACTTTGCAACAACCGGCCCGGAGATCTGGGCCGATACTGACGGAGGCGTTGATATCTTCATTTCAGCCGTCGGCACGGGCGGCACCATAACAGGCGTGACACGCTATCTCAAGCAGCAGAAAAATAAAAACATCCTTTCCATTGCCGTGGAGCCTGCCGCCTCCCCGGTGCTTACCGCCATCAGGAAAGGCGAAAAGCCCCTTCCGGGACCCCATAAGATACAGGGTATCGGGGCCGGGTTCAAGCCTGACGTTCTCGACCTCGGGATTGTTGACGAGGTCGTTACTGTATCGAACGAGGAATCAATCGAAATGGCCCGGCGGCTCCACAGGGAAGAAGGGATTACCGTCGGCATATCAAGCGGCGCGGCCATGTCCGCCGCCGTAAAGGTTGCTGCACGCCCGGAGTCGGCGGGCAAGACCATCGTGGTCATCCTGCCTGACGCAGGCGAACGCTATCTCTCCAGCGTGCTTTTCGAGGATATCGGCGCATGAGGCTGTCAACCCGTTCCCGCTACGGCGTTCGTCTCATGCTGTCACTTGCGGTCCATGCCGGTCAAAGCCCCATGTTCCTCAAGGATATTGCCCGCGCGGAGAATATCTCGGAAAAATATCTGAGCCAGATTATAATACCGCTTAAGGCACACGGCCTGGTCCGCACGTTCAGGGGCGCTCACGGAGGGTATATTCTCGGCAGGCCCGCGTCCGGCATTACCCTGAAGGAGATAATCGAGCCCCTTGAAGGCGATCTCGGCCTGGTCGATTGTGTAAATAACGGGGCGGCATGTGACCGGTCTCTGGACTGTGTTACGCGCTGCATCTGGAGCGAGATGAGCGCCCGCATGACCGACTACCTCGAATCGCTGACGCTGGAAGACCTGGTTAAAAAATACACGCACTCCCCCGGTCAATCGGCCGGATCGGATTTCTCGATCTGACAGTGCCTGGCATGCTTGAATACGATCAGCTGTAAACAAGCTCCCCTGATTCGTTCTGCTCGCAGAAAATAATCCGGTTGCGCTTTTTCTTTGCCTTGTACATGGCTGCGTCCGCGCGGTTTATTATATGGTGGCCGTTCACGTCAAACTTGTTTATCCGGGCAACCCCGATTGACACTGTCACATTCCTTCTCTTGCCGTTCCAGTATACAAGAAGCTTGTTCTCGCATGCAATGCGTATTTTCTCGAGCACATCGTGAATGCGCTGGTAATTGGTCGAGCGCGGGAATATTATAATGAACTCTTCACCGCCATATCGTACCGGGATGTCCGTCGTCCGGATGGTTCTCTTCATTAAATCCGCGAAATCGCGAAGCACCCTGTCACCGACCGAATGCCCCCCCCAGTTATCGTTGACGTCCTTGAAATGGTCGAGATCGAGAATCGCGACGAAGAGATCGTAGCTCATCTTTGAATTTTCAAAATAATAGCAGTCATGCCATTCGCCGTGGTACTTGACGCTATCCACCGAGATCGCAGTGCTTTTCTTCAGCTCGCTGATTGCCTTGTCGAAAATGACCTCGTCCTTGTGCCGGTTTTTTATGAAAAACTCGTTTTTGACAATGGGCGCGGCCACGCCCTCCGATTTCATTATCATTTTCAGCAGACTATACTCCACCGGGCCAAGCCTTGAGAAAATATCCATGCTGTTGAATTCTTCAGTGAGCCGCTCCTGGAGGAATTTACGTGAATGGAGGCCGGTCAGCGCATCCTTGATCGCAAGCTCCTTGTTCTGTATTTCAATGATGCATTTTTCGAGCAGCCGCTTGGTTATGATGATCTCATTCTCGATCCTGTCGTGAAATTCTTTCTCTTTTTGCTTTGATTTGTACGGGTACCTGCCGATGATGATCCGGCCGAGTTTTCGCTCCGGGAGATCGATGTCTTCCAGGTCGAAATAATACACCTGGGTGCGATCAAAGTGGAAGCTGGCGGAGTCTTTCTGCTTTTTCGAGATGTTGATATGCAGTAAATTTTTCAGATCTTCGGTGATGCCGTTGCAATGGATGTATACGTAGCTGCAGCGCAAATCCTCGAGAAAGAAATGCCGGATGTTCTTGCCGTACTCTTTCAGCTTCTCAAGGCCTGGCGCCTGGTCGATATCGATATCAATAAATCTCGACTTGTATTGATTGTACTCGAGATCGGACAGGAGTTCCACGGAGGCTTCTGCCGAGATCTGGTAATTCCTGTTGATTTCCTCGAGCATCGTATTGAGGATTTCTATCTGCCCGTGCAGAGCGTCTATGTTCTTTTTGAAAATTTTGTTTTCTTTTTGGACCTTCCTGAGCTTATCGCTTGAATACTTCGCCGATTTCTCCATTTTATCCATGCTGTTCTTCAGCTTCTCATATTTCGTTTCCTCTTTTTCGAGGAGACGCAGGAGATTCTCGACCTTGGCAATAATCTCGTCGTCAATCCTGCCCGATTTTTCCGGCAGGTCGATTTTACGCGTATCTAAGGTATAGTGTATTTTCAATGTATTCTGTCTGTTATGATCACGGCGAAACAATGTCCATGTATAAAATACCTGCTGTCCATATTGGACCAGTTAATAATTCATTATTTCACACAAATACTAAAAATTGAATACCGATTGTCAAGCATTGTATCAAAAATTGAGTAAATACGGTATCAATTCACAAACCAGGATGTCTTGTAAAGAAAAAATATCAATTGACACTCCAGACTCCATAAAACAATAAATATGTGCGAAAGTTGCAGGTATTCCCGCCCTTTCGCGATAAATACCACCTCCAAAGGAGTTAGAAGACATATGAAACACATTTTCCCAATATTCATATTAATAATGGCCGTCACGATCGGAGTTTTCGCTGCCGATTGCAGCATTGTCGGAAAATGGGGTTTCGATATGAATGGCTTCCCGGCAACTGTGGACTACAGGCAGGACGGCACCCTGTCCCAGGACATGTTTGGTTTGTCCCTGACGGGTACCTATACGGTCAAGGGGAACAGGCTTACCACCATCGTCAGCGGAACGACTACTGTTTTTACGATAGTGTCGTGCAGCCCTTCAATCGTCACTGTCAGGCGCGACAGGGACGGCCTGACTGTGGTCTACTCCAAAAAGTAATCAGGGATTGTCCTCACATTTTTGACATCAGTAACTGGTGTTTTAACCACCCGTCCAGATGCCGGTGAAAGCGCTTCATGGATCATTGAAACGGCAGTGTCAAAAAAGAAATTGACATCCAATCATCATAACGTATAGTTCCATAACCAAATTATAATTTAATGGCAAATGTCATGACAGATCAAGCAGACAATATCAATAAACCGGTTAATCCGTTCTGGGGAAGCATTGCCTCAAAATTCAAATTCGCAAGGGCCATCGATAACGCCGAAGTGCTGAAGCTCTGTCCGATTTTTACACACCTGTCCAACAAGGAATTGAAAAAGGTTTCCGCCCTTATATACGAGAGGAGCTACCAGGCCGGCGAATACCTGTTCGAAAAGGGACAACCCGGTACTGCCATGTTCATCATCAAGACAGGCCTGGTAAAAGTGATCGTCCCCGGCCATGAATCGGAGGCCGAGCTGGCGACCATTTATCCCGAGGATTTCCTCGGCGAGCTGGCCCTACTGGACGACACCCCGCGCTCGGCATCGGCCAAGGCAAGCGAGAAGACCGAGGCGCTCGCTTTTTTTCGCGAGGACCTGAGCGAGCTTGTCGACACATACCCGGCCATCGCTGTCAAGATCATGCGTGACCTGGCCATCATCATTGGTCATCGCCTCAAGGCGTCCAACGAGCTGCTCATGTCACGGGGGCAATGACATGCCGGAAATCATACACGAGCGCAGAAACAACCAGCCAGTGCATCGGGTAAGCACCCGCATACTGACGCGGCGCATCATCTTTACCGTCACGGCTGCGGTTGCCGTCCTTACTATTATCGGGCTCGTGTGGGCGCTCAGCCCAATTGTACTTCCCTTTATCATCGGCACGCTCTTTGCCTACATATGCACGCCCCTGCTCAATATACTTACCAGACGAGGAATACCCAGGGGCGCAGGCATACTCCTCCTTTTCGCTGTTTTCTTCATCGCCGTTACCCTCATTGTAAACCAGCTCGGCTCCTTCATTCCGGACGAGCGCGACCGCCTGGTGCTTCGTACCCGTTTCCAGTTCAAGCTCAATGAACGATACCAGCAATACATGGGGATAGGCGCACCCGGCCAGAAGGGCACGTTCGTGTACCAGTATCTCGGCACAGACCTTGACGAATTCATGGAGAATATCAATGGCATGCTCCGGCTCAACAAAGACGAGCAGGAGCTGTTCCTGAAATACCGGGAAGGTTACAAGGGCCGGCCTCCCATACGGGACCAGTATTACGAGTATTTCCAAAAAAATATCGAGCGCCTCTCTGCTGCAGAAGAGCATATTTCCGCAGACAGGGATAAAGGCGGCGGCGCCGCCATCGGTGTCCAGCCGCCCCCATCACGCCTCTCATCCATGATGGCCGGAATCAAGATCTGGATAATAACGCCGCTGGTGTTCCTGTTCCTGCTCATCGACGACGGCGAGATCAAGCGGTTTTTTATCGGTCTCGTCCCCAACCGTTATTTCGAGGTTTCGCTCGCGGTGTTTGACAAGGTTAACAAGGCTATCGGGAATTACCTCCGCGGCATCCTGATAGAGTGTTCGCTCGTGGCAACAGCGTACATTTTTTTATTCACGCTCATCGGGTTCGAGATCAAGATGGCGGTGCTGATCGGTCTTTTTGCCGGGCTGGCCAACGCGATACCGCTCCTCGGCCTCGGTATTGCCATGGTTTCCGGCTCGGCCTATGCTCTCATTGCCGAAAATGTGACGTCGGTTCTCCCGTTTATAACTGCCGATAACATGATACTCGCGGTTGCCGGTTGTGTGCTTATCGTCATGATGATGGACAACGGCATATTCCAGCCGTTCGTTGTGGGCGGCGCGGTAAAGCTCCATCCCCTCGCCGTATTCATAGGCATCATCGGCGGTTCGATGATGTTCGGGTTCGCCGGCCTTATTCTCGCTATACCGACGATCGTCGTGGTGAAGGAGATGGTTTTTACCCTCTTCAGCGAGCTGAAAGACTATTATATTATCTGAGGCCGCGTTTACGCGGTCGGCTCCGGATCTTCGCCCTTGCGGAACTTGTTCTTCATGTCTTCCGCGAAGTTTTTTGCTTTACCGCCCATTTCTTTCGCTTTCTCGCTTACCCTGCCATACTCGGCCTTCGCATCTTCAGCCATTTTTTTCGCGTGCGCGCTTGCCCTGTCATACTCGGCCTTCGCGTCTTCCGCGAATTTGTCCGCGTACTTTTTGACATCGCCGCGCAGCTCTTTCCCTGACTTGGGCGCCATAAGCGCTCCGGCTATGGCACCGATGGCCGCGCCTGCCAGAAATGTGAATAATGTCTTGAACCCGTCGTTGCTGTCGCTCATTCTTCCTCCTTGTTTCTTTCGCGCATCATGCCGACCGCTTTCCACCCAAGAAGCACGGCCGGAATAAGCGCGATTAGCCATTGAAACTGCTTGATTGCAGGATTATTCAGCAGTGCGGTCGCTTTACCGACCGACGAGGTGAGCTTCTGGGCGTTTGCCATGAGCCCGTCGATACCCTCGAGCTTCCCTTCCACGTTCTCGCTTATCTTCCGCGCCTCGATCACCAGCTCGCGCGCCTCCGCGGACGTCTTTTGTAAATCCACGAAGAGGTTCTTCAGCTCGCGCAGCGCCGGGATGAGCGTAATGATGAGCGCCAGGAACCCCGCCGAAAACAGCAGGGCCACAATGAATATTATTACTTGGGTTGCCGGTTCCATGTGTCATACAATGGGATGACGCGCGCGGGAAGTCAAAGCATTTTTTTTGCATATTGAAGCTGAAACGACATAATGAGAAATAACCGGGAAATCCATAGGCGGCAGAGGAACCGCGCATGCTTGATCAATCATGAGTATGTAAGCATTCAAGGATTGTGCTGAATCAAGCTATTCTTCCTTTTCCTTTCCCTTCTCATCGCCGGTCACTTTCTTTCGCCACATATCGTGCATGTTGCACTTGGCCACCACATATACAGGTAACCTGATCTTATCGGTTACCGGGAAAATGGTCACGGCTTTCTCGCCGCGCTTGAACCGCACCGCTGCAAGCTGTTTGTTCTTCTCATCAAGGAGAGCAATACCTTCTACATAATGCTGTTCGTTCATTTCAGAGGCGAAAGGCACGGAGACCTCAATCCCCTTTTTCCCTTTCGCGTCCTCGATAATGGTAACTTTCACATCGTGATCGGCGGCCTGCGGCTCCCACTTGCCCGGCTCATCCGCGCTGTAATACTTCTGGCCCTTAGCTTTGCCAGTATCGTCGAACAGTCCGCCCGTGTCCAAGCAAGAAAATAACCCGGCACATGCAAAAATGGATACAACAAGCAACACTGTATGACGATTCATGCGATTAATCATATACAATATCTTATGAATTGGCACAGATATCTCCCCCCGCCATTTACTCGGCAGCTCCCTGAAAATAATCCGGTGACACCGTTGACGAGATATTCGGTTTCATCGGTACATTGGATCTGAACAGGTACTATTGCGCCTCCTCAGTGCCCACGGTAAAGAATGAGCTGTTGTTCACGTTCCTGTATTCGTTAGTCATCCAGTCAGCTGGACGCGCAACAGATGAAACACGCACTTCGTCTATAATCCCGTTAAAGTACGGATTGGTCATCGCATACTCGGTGAACCCTATGTAGAATTCGTTCGAACCAATCGACGGCTGACCGATTGTTCCGGATGAAGTCGTGCCATTGCTTTTCATCAGGAAACCCGTTCCCGCGTCTATCGCACAGGCTGAATAATAGGTCCCCGCAGCTGACATCGAACCGCTGGAATATCCCGTCTGTGGCGCTCCGCCGTGGGTGCGGATTTCCATGGTATTGGATGCCGGGTAGATCGCGAGCGCATACCCGATGGTGGATGCTGCGTCAAGGGTGGACATCAATGGCATCTCGCTCAGCCCCATTGATGTTGCATCCAGGACTGTCCAGGCGGACATGGTTAGCGGTCCGGATATATTAAGGCTTCCCGGGGGGATCTGGATGTAATTTGTGCCATCGCAGTCGTACCCGTTCCCGATCGCGCCCTCAATGAAATCGGCGGGAATCCCGTTCACCAGTATGCCGTCGTTGCTGTTGGCCGTTGAGTCATACACGGTACCGCTGCTGGTCTGCAGGTGCCACACACCGTTGAACCCGTTGGACCACACGTCCGTGCTGGTAGGGTCTGTTGAAGCGCTCGCGTTCCCGTAATAGATATAGAAACTCATATTCTTTGTCGAAGATACGGTCGGTGCCCTGAAATAGAGCTCGCCGCCCTCGCTGCCGCTGGTCGTGTTTATCCATACCAGTTCTACAGGTAAATTCTGCAGACCTGCCGTAACCCGTATGTCATATCCGTCAGACCGCACGTGCGTGAAGAATGAAGCCGGAAGCTTTGACAGATCGATGTAGAGCGGGAAATCGTTGAAGGTGCCCGTCATGTTCGCCGCGGGCACGGTCACCTTCACGCGATACAGCCAGCTGGTGTCGAACCAGGGCTCCATGATGAGCGTCTGGTCCTGCCGCTGGTTCTCATAACAGAGTTTGATCCAGGCAGCGCTACGCTGTGTGTTCTCAATACGTATCTCGTCCAGTGAGCCCTGGAACGTATCATATGTTGTTAAATTATTGAATCTGCCAAAGTAGACATCTGACGTATTCGTCAGCAATGAAGAAATTGTATTGTCCGCCAGGGATTGCACGGTCCCATTGAAATATATGGAACCTGTTGTGCTGTTATTGAGACGCACGACATAATAATCCCAGTCAGTACCGATGGTATCCGACAACAGGGTGTAGTTGGTATAAATGAAATTCGTGTTGTCTCTGCGCAAATATATATAATCGTCCAGGGTGCTGGTGTAGAATCCATACCCATAATCAGATCCGGTGTCGGATTGTTTTGTAACAATAGCCTGGTTTTCACTCATGGCGCCTTCGTAATGCTTGGCCCACACGGAAATCGTCATTCCACTCCCGCTGGTCCCGTTGAGCGTCGTATTGTGGGCAATCCTGATCGAGTTCGTGTTGTTAAAGTACTGCGCCCCTCCAATGAGTTCGTTGGCGCTTCTTGTTGTTGATCTGGCAACGCTGTTGTTTTTATTCGCGGTAGAATCCACTACCGTCAATCCATCCGCCTCGTTCATATGCCACACTCCCGCGAACTGATTGCCCGTCCCGAACACCTTGCCCGGCTCCTGCCGTCCCGGTACAGTATCGTTTGACTTGTCGTCGAAGTGCATGGTGATATAGTCGGTGTTGCTGTTGCCGTCTATCTGCGGTACCAGGACCCAAACCTCGGCTGCGTCAAGCGACTTGTCCCACCGCTCGATCTGATACGCGAGCGGAGTGCCGTCCGGGTCGCGGAACCTGATGTCCGGTGCACCGTCACGTACTATGTCGATAAGACCCGGATCGCTCAGCCTGACGAGCAGCGGGAAGTTGGAAACGGCTGCTGTAACGTTCGCGCCGGCCGAGGTGGTGTCGAAGCTGAGCTGCATGGACTGTGTCAGGCCGCGCAGAGTATAAACATTCGGCATGGCCGCATTATCAGCCGCGTCGCGGATGACCGATGCGGGCGGCATGAGCCCGTCGACGTCGATGTCGTTCGTGGTCACCGCGGTATTGGTGCGGATCACGACCGACTGGTCATCGCAAGCGTTCGAATCAAGAGACAGATTTATTATCGCACTCGCGTCAGCGCCGCTCGCGTTCTGGTACGTCAGGTTAGAAATCGACAGGGTCCCGCTGCACCCGCCTCCCATCGTCGCGTCAACCGGTTCGGTGAAGGTGACCTGAATGGTATCAGACCCGTCCGCTCCCACGATCGATTCTATGCGGGGATTTACGCCGTCAATTTCAGTGACCGTTGCCATGGCTATGGTATCCAGAATATTCCCGGTCATGTCGTTGATCGCTCCGGCGGAGGTGGTCTGGATGTCCGGCTTCGCTCCCGTATCGGGGAAGGACATCTCGTCGAATTTCAGGTATATGACATCGTCATTCGGTGTGTCAGCGCCGGATGGCGAAGCGGTTCCGTGTGCAAGCACGACGTTCGAATATCCCGCGACCGACCATATCGCCTGCGGGGTCCCCAGGCTGTTGGCTGAGTAACCCGGGAACGTTCCATCATTTACCGGTTCGCTGAACGTGATCATGTAGTGATCGATCCTGCCATCATTGTCGGTGTCCATGGTTGAGGCGGTGTTGATTGTAGGCGGCACCGCATCAATGACGATCAGATTTATATCGATATTTATAGGGATCGAGAAATCGGTCATCTGGTTGCCGGCCGAATCCTGTATTGTCGATGTGGTTACATAGAGACTGGTAACCGCGAGGTATACCGGACTGGTGTTGTCACCCGTCCCGATCGTGTAATTGATACTCACTGTGTCCTGACTTGAAAGGGTGTTTATGTGCTGAGCACTCGCTCCCGAGTTAAGGTCCATGTAGAGCGGCATTCCACCTACCTTGGTTACCGGTTCGCTGAAATTGACGGATATTTCAATCACCTGCCCGTTGCCGTAACTGCCGCCAGCGGTAGAAGAAGTCACGGACGTTATGGTCGGTGCGAAGGTGTCTATCACGATCGCCCGGTCAAAGGCCAGGTTGTTGTCCGGCAGAATGGTGAGGTCGGCGTCATTGCCTGCCGCGTCTTCGATGACCGCGCCTCCCATGCTGAAACCGGTTATATACAGGTCTGCGCTGTTCTGGCTCGCGGCCACCGTGTAGGTCCCGGTAGCGGTATCCGACAAGGTGAAATCGTTAATTTGCATCGAGCCTCCGCCGTCGAAGTTGACGGTTATCGGGCCGCCGGTGAGCGACACCTGCTCGCTGAAATGAATTGTCACATCCATGGCGGCCCCGGCGCCGTACGCGCCGTCGACCGTCGTGTCCGCGGTCACGTCCGCAATCGTCGGGATGCTCCCGTCGATCGAGATGGGATCGTTGTCTGACAGCCTGTTTGGCATTGACGGAATCGTAATAATGTTCGCGTCGTTGCCCGCGTCGTCCCTGAGTGACCCGGCCGTGAGCGTGACCGATCCGTTTACATCGAGGAGCGGCGTGGAATCGCCCGCGTTCACAACGTATGTTGCGCTTATGTCTACCCCCGATTGCGGTGCGGTGGCTATTGCCGTTCCGTTAGAATTCAGCGGTATCTCCAGGTTTCCAATGTTCAGGTTAACGCTCTCGGTAAAATGGAGTGTCACGTTGACGGACTGGCCCGCGCTGTATGATGACATGGCGCCGGAGGACCATATGTACGAGATCATCGGCTGAACGGCGTCAATGACGATGTCCGTGTTGTCGGCAAGGTTCTGCCCCGCAGGCGGGAACGCGGCAAGGTTCGCGTCGTTGCCCGCGGCGTCGCGAAGCGTGCCCGCGCCGGGGTCTATGCCGCTCGGAGAATACACGTTGAGCGACGCGGTTGCATCGCCGGAAGCGACGGTGTATGTGGCGTGTATGCTCGTTGCGAGCGGGAACTGGCCCAAATTCGCGGTCGTCGGGAAATCTGCGAACCTGACCGTCAGGTTGTCGCCGGACATGGTCACCGGCTCGGTGAAGTTCACCGTTATGTCCACGCCGTACCCGAGGCCGTACGTCCCGTCAGTGGTCAGAGAATCGACCGAAGCGACGGTCGGCTGCATGGTATCCACGATGATATTTCGTGCGAGCGGGTCCATCACGTTTCCATTCGTGTCTTCGAAACCGGTTACATTGAAAGTGCCGGTTGTGGCATCGATATTCGCGTCATCGACATCGTTGAAAGTAAACTGGCCGGTCCAGAGCGTATTTCCGGTCCATCCGGCGCTTGAAAGGGAATAGCTGCTGGCTGTGGATGGAATTGTCAGGCTGGCGGTTCCCGGGATTGACGTATTCATTGCCGTGTCGAATTGTACTGCAACGTCCACGACCGTGCCATGCTGCGACTTGTTCAGGTAATTGATCGCGATGTATCCGATCGGCGTTTGAGTGTCAACGGCTACGGTATAAGCCGAAGTCGGCGTCATGGTGTTTCCAAAGATGTCCTGAAAACCGGATATATTGTAGGTTCCGGTAGTATCTTCGTTGTCATCAACAAGAGCAAAAGTCCCTGTCCAGCGTGTATCACCATTTGACCATGCTGATCCGGTAATAGAATAAGGAGATGATGTTAGACCCGTAATCGTCGGAGACGGATTGGTCAGAGTGTACATCTGCCTGGAAAAATCAATTTGAACTGAAACAGTGCCCGCAGTCACGTCGGCATTCGTCAGGGTATTCGCGCCATTGACGTATACCTGCGTTATGGTCGGCTCTGCGTCCGAATAATATACGTAACTGCCGTCAGGGACCGCTGTTCCCACATTTCCGGCAGTATCCGTCACGCTGGTCACCGTGTAGGGAATATTTCCTTCCGTGTAACCGCCCGGCATGAGATACACCGCCTTCCAGGTATCTCCGGCGTCGGGAGATGGTGTGACGCTGGCGCCAGCAATAGTTACCGTGGGCTGGTTGATAGGTTCGTCAGGATCAACTATAACAGTAATGGTGTCGTTTCCCGTTGCGTATTGTCCACCTCCGAATCCGTTATTTGATCCTATCGACACGCTGCAGGTCGGTCCCACGCCGTCGACGATGAAGCCGGTCATAACCGGTGACCCGATAGTGAAATCAGTCATCTGGTTACCGGCCTGGTCCACGAGCTGTCCGTTAAACACGGCAATTGATGAAGCCTCGAGATCTACTCCGCCGGTTGTATTGCCAGCCTCAACCGAGTAATTCATGCATGTCGTGTTGGTAGTGCCGAAAGCCCCAAAAACGAGCGTTTTGCCCGAGTTCAATGCCACGTCCATGTGCTGCGAACCACCACCCGTCAGGGATACCGCGTCAGAGAAGTTCACGCGCACGATGATGTAGCCGGTGCCTGGGCCCCCGCCGTTGTAATAGGTGCCGGGCGTCGAGTCCAGGGCCGTAACCGAGGTGATGGTCGGCGGTGTTGTATCAATCGCGATATCCGCATTGTTATGAAGGTTTTGCAAAAATGGAATTGTGGTTGTTGTATCATTTTTTGCCGCGTCCTGCAACGTCCCGGTTACGGTTATGCCGGTAACCGAGAGGTCCCCTGCGTTCTGTCCCGGGCCCACCATATAGGTCCCGGTAAGCTCGGTAGCAGGATACGCGCCGGAGCTGACTGATACCGATCCGCCCGAATTTAGCGTGAGGTCCATTGTCCCTGTGAGGGTTACCGGTTCGGTAAAATACACGGTAACGTTTACCGGTGAGGTGAGTCCGTAGCTCCCGTCCGCAGTGGACGAGTCTACGAACGAAATTGAAGGCACGGTTGTATCGATTATGAAATTCTTGCCGGTAGAGATGGTTGTTGAAGGCCAGGTACCGAGAACAGTATTCCCGGCCGCGTCAACGAAAGGCCCGCTCGACCCGAACGTCGTTTCACTCAGGTGCGCGCTCGTCTCTCCCGCGCCTACCGTGTAGGTGCCGATTGCCGTCAGGCTCGGTCCGAACGCCGGGATATGAACCACGTTACCCGTGTCGAATGTTATATCGAGGGGTCCTCCGGTGAGCGTCACCGGTTCGTTGAAAGTGACTGTAACGTCGATGGCGTCGCCCTCCTTGTAGGAGCCGTCAGCCGTAGACGAGCTTATCGACGCAATATATGGATCAGTCGTGTCTATCGCGATACTCCGGGTCGAGTTGATCGTAACCGGCGGCATGGATATGTTAATGCTGTTGCCCGCCCGGTCCTGGAGCCAGCCGCTGAACCCCCATGTGTTTTCACTCAGGTGTCCTTCGTTCGCCCCTGCGCCTACCGTGTACGAGCCGCTTGCTACGGACGCGGGACCGAATGCCGAAATAACGCCGGTACCACCCGTGTTAAAATTCACATCTAGCGTTCCGCCGGATAGTATCACCGGCTCATTAAAGGTTGCCGTCACGTCAATGACGTCTCCCAGCCGGTACGAGCCGTCCGCTGTCGCCGATGTAAACGATGTCATCTCCGGAGGCGTTGTATCGATAACAATGTCCTTGATCATCGCGAGGTTCGATCCCGGGAGGGTCGTGTCCGCGCCGTTCCCGGCCGCGTCCGTCAGGGTGCCGGCTATGGATACGCCGGTGGCGTCAAGGTCGGGGCTGTTCTCGCCCGCCCCAATTGCATAGGTCCCGTTAAGGACCGTCGCGGGATACACGGCGGAGCTTACGGACACGATCGCTCCCGTGTCCAGCTGTACATTGCAGGCGCCGGCAAGCGTAACCGGTTCGCTCATGTTGACCGTAATATCTACCGAGGACATATTGTTGTACCAGCCATTCGCCGTAGATGACGTTATCGAGCTGATGGTCGGGGCCGTCGTGTCGATTACGATGCCGGCATTCTCCGCGAGGTTTTCCCCGGTCTCGATAGCAGTATCAGCGTCATTCAGTGCGGCGTCGCGCAAAGTGCCGGTCAGGTTTATGGAGCTGACAGTAAGGTCCGGGCTGTTGTCGCCGGCGCCGACCGTGAAGCTGCCTGACAGCATCGTGGTCGGGTATGAGCCGGTCACGGAAACGACATCGCCCGTGTCAAGAATAAGCTCCAGCGTGCCGGCAAGGGTGACCGGCTCCGTAAAATTGACGTCCATGAATATTGTCGAACCCAGCCCGTATGAGCCCATCATGGAAGAGCTTATCGACGCCAGACTTGGCGCGGCTGTGTCGA
>Ga0116149_1001852_pt1 | contig 24616 bp, 21 predicted proteins | sample AD_UKC057_MetaG_FD_89787 | JGI IMG/M metagenome (GOLD analysis project Ga0116149, IMG submission 89787) | Active sludge microbial communities of municipal wastewater-treating anaerobic digesters from USA - AD_UKC057_MetaG | ecosystem: Engineered > Bioreactor > Anaerobic > Digestate | place: USA...
CCGCCCGGGCGGATGGAAGAACTGGCCAAGGCGATCCGGGAGAAGCTCTGATCTGCACCCCAAGGGGCAGGCTGCCGACCGGCAGGTCGCCAAAACCACGAAGAAGAAAGAAATCACGAAGAAAGCGAGCAATCATGGCTGAATCGAAGAACCCGACCGTCGTCATTCAAACCTCCGAAGGCACGATCAAGGCCGAGTTGCAGGCCGACAAGGCCCCCGAGACCGTCAAGAACTTCCTGAAATACGTGGACGAGAACTACTACGACGGCACGATCTTCCACCGGGTGATCGACGGCTTCATGATCCAGGGCGGGGGGATGACGCCCGACATGCGGCAGAAACCCACGCATCCGCCGGTGGTCAACGAGGCCGCCAACGGGCTCAAGAACAGAACCGGCACGCTGGCGATGGCCCGCACGTCGGTGGTCAACTCCGCGACGGCCCAGTTCTTCATCAACGTGGCCGACAACGACTTCCTCAACCACCGCGACACCAGCAGCCAGGGCTTCGGCTACGCGGTGTTCGGGAAGGTGACCGAGGGCATGGACGTGGTGAACAAGATCAAGGGCGTGCCGACGAAGAACGCGGGCATGCACCAGGACGTGCCCGCCAAGCCGGTGATGATCGAGTCGATCCGCCGGGCTGAATAGCCCCCGGGCCAACCAGCAGGAGCAGGATCATGCGAGCGACGCGAGCGACGTGCGCGTGGATGGTGATGACGGTGGGGGCGATGGCGCTGTGCTCGTGCGACAACGGGCAGAGCGGCAAGCAGCCCTCGCCCCAGGCCCAGGCGACCGCCACGGGCAATCCCGTGGTGGTCATCGACACCAGCATGGGCAAGATCCGCGTGGAACTCCTGGCCGACAGGGCCCCGCGCACGGTGGCCAACTTCCTGAAGTACGTGGACGACCGCCACTACGACTACACCATCTTCCACCGCGTCAACGACGAGTTCATGATCCAGGGCGGCGGGTTCACGCCGGACCTGAAGGAGAAGCCCACTCGCGAGGCGATTGCCAACGAGGCCGGCAACGGCCTGAAGAACCTGCCCGGCACGGTCGCCATGGCCCGCACCAGCGACCCCCACAGCGCGACCTCCCAGTTCTTCATCAACACGATGAACAACACCGAGACCCTCGACCACAAGGCGCCCACCCAAGACGGCTACGGCTATGCGGTCTTCGGCAAGGTGGTCGGCGGCATGGACGTCGTCCACAAGATCGGCAGGGTGCCCACCACCAGCGAAGGGTCCTGGCAGTGGAAACCCGTCCAGCCGGTCATTATCCGCTCCATCCGGCGGGAGGGCTGACCCGCGCAGAGAAGACGGCGCAGCCGCCCGATTCCTTCCCTTGCCGCACTTGAATGTTCGATTGTCCATTTCCTGCTTATTGCTCTCGACGGTTTGCCCGCCTCGGGACTGAATCGTAGTTTCCCCTCCGTGCCGTAATGTCACAACACCAGAGCGGTCGCCAGAGGCGGCGGCCGACCGTGCCCGGCCCGCGCTCGCTTGACAAGGGCCGGGTTGACCTGCGTTTGCGAAGGAGGACATCACGCAATAACGGAATCCAGCACATGGTCGCTCCGTCCGTCGGCCGGCCCCGACGGCGTCTGCGGAGCCTGTCTATCCGCCCCGGGCCGGTCGGGGAGAGTGTGAGCCTTTAGGAGGGCTGTCACATGACACGATTGAGGTTTGGATTTGTTCTGGTGCCGCTGCTCATGCTGAGCACGGCGGGTCTGGCCGACTACTACGAGTATGTCGCGCCGGACCTGAGTCCGATGTACCACAGCAAGGCCTACACGTGGGGCATCGACCGCACGTGGTCGGACCTGGAAGTGGTGCAGGCCGCGACGCTCTACATCACGGGCCTGCGGGACAGCACGTACAACGACCGGCTGTACATCAGCCTGTTGGACGAGGCCCCGCTGGGCGTGACGGAGCTGGACGACCCGGTGTACGGCAATGTCGACTACTTCGCCGGGCAGGGGACGCTGCTGCTGACGCTGGCCAACATCCCCTCCTATCCGGCGACGAACATCGCCTACCAGCTCACGGCCGACGAGATCGAGGCCCTCAACAGTTATGCCTCGAACTGGCGTTTCGCCGTGGCGTTCGACCCGGACTGCCAGTACTACACCGACTGCGCCATCAAGCTGGGCGTGTGCACGTCGGCCATTCCCGAGCCGACGGCCATGGCGTTCCTGGCCGTGGGCGGCGGGCTCCTGGCCCTGCGGCGCAACCGCAGGAACCGCAAGGTGGCCGCCGTCGCCTGAGCGGCACGGACCGCCTCAAACCCCACAACCACAGGCGAAGCCCACCCTAAGGGGTGGGCTTCTTTGTGCGCCCTCTACGCTCGCCCCACGCCCTGGTCGTCCTGCATGACCTCGCGGGGGTCGGTTATGTGCCCGGTCAGGGCGCTGGCCGCCGCCGTGAGCGGGCTGGCCAGGTAGACGCCCGCGTTCTTGTGGCCCATGCGCCCGGGGAAGTTCCGGTTGGTGGTGGCGACGACGGCGAGGGGCTCGTTGGCCCGCCCGAAGGTGTCGGCGGGCCCGCCCAGGCAGGCGGCGCAACTCGCCGGGCCGATGCGGCAGCCGGCTTCGCGGAAGATCGTCCGAAGGCTCTTGCCGCCCACGCTCAAGCGGTCGAGGTCCATGTCCACTTCCGTCGTCGCGGGCACGATGAACGTCTCGATGCGGACGTGGCGCCCGGCCAGCAGCCTGGCAGCCGCGACGAAGTCCGTCGTCTTGCCCCCCGTGCACGAGCCGATGTACGAGCGGTCGAGCTTGACGTCCGAAAGCTCGCGGGCGGCGGAGCGGTTGTCCGGCGAGTGAGGCCGGGCCACCGTCGGTTCGATGGAGGCGGCGTCGAACTCCAGCACCGACGCGTAGGCGGCGTCGGCGTCGGACGTCTGGACGGTGAAGGGCTTGTCCGTCCGGCTGCGGACGTAGTCCAGCGTGACCGCGTCGGGCGCGATGATGCCGTTCTTGCCGCCGGCCTCGATAGCCATGTTGCAGATGGTCATCCGCTCGTCGACGTTGAGTTGGAAGACGGCCTCGCCCGCGAACTCCATGGCCGCGTACGTCGCCCCGTCCACGCCGATCTGCCCGATGACGTGGAGGATGAGGTCCTTGGCCATCAGGTAGGGGGGGAGCTGCCCGTGGAAGACGAACTTCATGGACGCGGGGACCTTGAGCCAGAGCTTGCCGGTGCCCAGGACGAAGCCCGCCTCGGTGTTGCCGATGCCCGTGGCGAACTCGCCGAAGGCCCCGTGAGTGCAGGTGTGGCTGTCGGTGCCCAGCAGCAGCTCGCCCGGGCGGGTATGCCCGTTCTGGGGCAGGGCGGCGTGGCAGACGCCGCGGTAGCTCGTGCGGGCGGCGTCGGCGTAGGGCGGGGGGACGCCCTCGGCCGACGTGTCGATGAAGTCCGGGTCGTAGTAGTACGCCAACTCCTGGCGCCGCGCGAAGTCGCGAAGGATCGCCACGTTGCGGTGGGCCTTGGGGTCGGCGGTGAAGATGTAGTGGTCGGGGACGATCACCACGCCCTCGCGGCTGAACACCTTGGCCTGCGGCCCGAACTGCTGCTCGAAGATGCCGATGGTGGGCGGCCCGCACACGTCATGGGTCATCAGAACGTCCACGTCGCACCAGACGTTCTCGCCCGGGCGGACGTGGTCTTTGCCCGCGTGGGCGGCGAGGATCTTTTCCGTTATGGTCATGGCCATGGGGAACTCCGTTGGCCCTGAGGGCCAAAGCGCACTACTGTACGTATTCGGTCCGGCGGAATCAATTCTACAGTCCCGGACCGTTTGCCTGCGGGCACAATTCGCAGTGCTTATTTAAGACACCCCCCTCTGTCGCCGATGGCAAGTTCAGACAGCAGGGAGTGATCACCATGACGCAGATACAGGACGTGATTGCGGAACGCAGGCGGCATCCGAGGACCCAGCTCCAGATGACCCTCACGTGCATCCGGCTGGATCCCGATGGCGGCGACGTACTGGACACGTTGCACATGGTAGACATTTCACGCAGCGGGCTGGGGGCCTTCAGCGACCGCCCGTACTATCCCGGCCAGCGGATCGTGCTATGCCTGCCTCTGTCGCCCAACGGCGGGCGGCGCAACATCTACGCCAGTGTCGTACGCTGCCGCCAGGACCAGGAGGGCTACCGGGTCGGGCTCCGGTTCGACGGCGCGTCGATGTCGGCCTGGTACGGCTCATCCGCCGCGGCTGCCACCGCCGCCTGATTGCGACCGCCTTGGGGCTGTTGGGAGCGGCCTCGGGGGTCTTGGCGACGCCGGGAGGCGTCGATGCCGCCGGCAGGACGCGGCCTAACGCCAGCGAACGCCAGTGCGGCGAGCGGGGCCGATCCCACCATCGGCCCCCTTTTATTGACCATCGACCATTGACCATCGACCATTGAAGAGAGCGCCGACACGCCTGTATTCAATGGTCATTCTCAATAATCAATGTTGGATCTCTTCGCTGAGCTTCTCCCACTCCTCCATGAGTTCCCGCACGCGCTGGTCCGCCTGGGCGTATTCCTCGCCCAGGGAGGTCACCAGGTCCACGTCTCCGCTCTCGCCGGCCCACCCGATCAGGTCGGTCAACTCCCTCAGCCGCTGCTCCAGTTTGTGGACGTCCTGCTCGACCTGGGCCAGGCGGCGCTGGAGACGCTGGAGTTCGTTGGTCCGCCGGCGCCGCTCGCGGTAGTCTTCGATCCGTTCCTGGCGGGCCTGCTCGGCGGCGACGTCGGCGGCCTCGGCGTCGGCCAGGCCCAACCGCTCGCGCCGCCACTGGAGGTAGCTGTCCCAGTTGCCCCGCAGGGGGTGGACCTGTCCCTCGTGGATGGCCCACAGGTGCGTGGCCAGCGCCTGGATCAGGTAGCGGTCGTGGCTGACGAAGAGGATCGTCCCGTCGAAATCCGCCAGCACGTCCTGGAGCACTTCCTGCGAGAGGATGTCCAGGTGGTTGGTGGGCTCGTCAAGCACCAGCAGGTTGGCCTGCTGGAGGATCAGCCTGGCCAGGACCACGCGGCTGCGCTGCCCGCCGGAGAGTTCGGCGACGCGTTTGAACGCGTGGTCGCCGTCCAGCAGCAGGCTGCCCAACAGGTTGCGGGCACGCTCCTCGCTGACGCCCGGGTCGGCCTGTCGGACGGCCTCGACGGCGGACCACTGCCCCTTCAACTCCGCGTGCGTCTGCGAGAGGTAGCCGATCTGCACGTTGGCCCCCAGCTTCGCCGAGCCCCCCAGCGAGGGCAACTGCCCCAGGACCGTCCGCAGGAACGTCGTCTTGCCGCAGCCATTGGGCCCGACGATGGCCACGCGCTGCCCGCGAGTCACGTCCAGCTTCTCCGCCTCCACCAGGCACTTGCCCTTCTCGTAGCCGGCCCGCAGGTCCTGGATGCGCAGGGCCTGGTCGCCGCTGCGCTGGGCGGCCTTGAGGCGGACGGTGATCCGCGGGTGCTCGCGGGGGCGGTCGATGGCCTCTTCCTTCAGGAACCGCTCCAGGCGGGTGCGCCGCCCCTGGGCTTCCTTGGACCGCTGCCCGGCCAGGAACCGCCGGATGAACTCCTCGGTCTCGCGGACGTACTCCTGCTGGGCCTCCCAGCGACGCATCCGCTCGACGAACCGCTCCTGGCGCTGGCGGACGTAGTCGCTGTAGGCGCCCTTGTAGCACTCCAGGCTGGCGAAGGCGATCTCCCACGTCCGCGTGGTGGCGCGGTCCAGAAAGTAGCGGTCGTGGCTGACCACCACCGCCGCACCCGCATAGTCCGCCAGCCAGCCCTCCAGCCACTCCACGCTGGAGATGTCCAGGTGGTTGGTCGGCTCGTCCAGCAGCAGCACGTCGGGCCCTTCCAGCAGCAGCCGGGCCAGGTAGCCGCGGGTCCGCTGGCCGCCACTGAAGGTCGACAGCGGACGGTCCCACATCTCCGTGGGAAACTCCAGCCCCGTCAGCACCTGCTCGATGCGACGGTGGTACGAGTAGCCGCCGCGGGCTTCGAACTCGTGCTGGAGCTGACCGTAGCGGGCGATGAGCTTGGGGTCGCCTTCGCTCTCCATCTGGTGAGCCAGACCGTGCAGCTCCCGCTCCATGCGGTGCAGGTCGGCGAAGACGTCCAGCATGACCTGCCTCAGCGTCGTGCCCGCCAGGGCGGGCGGGTCCTGCGGCAGGTAGCCCACCCGCAGGCCGGCCTTGCGCTGAATCGTCCCGCTGGTGGCCGGCTCGAGGCCGGCCAGGATGCGGATCAGCGTCGTCTTGCCCTCGCCGTTGGGCCCCACCAGGGCCACCCGCTCGCGCGGCGCAAGCGACAGGTGGACGTTCCGAAGGACGTCCTTGTCGCTCCAGCTCTTGCTCAGACCTTCGGCCACGATCAGGGACATAAGCCGCGCATTGTACCGCAAGATCCCGCAAGAACCACCGGAACTGTGACGGGCACACGCTGCGGAGACCGCACGCGCTCCGCGCGACCCGTGGCATTCAGCCGTTGACCGTCGGCCCAGCGTGTTGTACCATGGCCGGTCTTTGAGTCTTACAGAACAAGGACTAAACCATGGCAAAGCACACGGTAGCATTGATTCTCGGAGACGGAACGGGTCCGGAACTGGCTGAGGCGGCCCGGCGGTGCGTGGATGCCGCCCTGGCGGCGGCCCCCGGCGCCGGGCAGATCGAGTGGAAGCCCTGCGAGGCCGGCGTGGACGTGATGAAGACGGCCGGCACGCCCCTGCCCGAGGAGACCATCCAGACCGTCCGCGACTGCGACGCCACCCTCAAGGCGCCGATCACCACCCCCATCGGGACGGGCTTTCGCAGCGTCAACGTCGCCTTGCGCCAGATGTTCCAGCTCTACGCGTGCCTCCGCCCCTGCAAGAGCTACGTCGGCGTCCGCTCGAAGTACCAGGACATCGACCTGGTCCTCGTCCGCGAAAACACCGAGGACCTCTACGCCGGCGTGGAGTTCGAGTCCGGCCAGGCCGGCACGGCCGAGCTGATCGAGCACATCAACCGCCTCGCGACCGACAAGAAGATCAAGTCCGACCCGGCCGGCACGGGCGTGTCGATCAAGCCCATCAGCGTCGAGGGCACGCGGCGGATCGTCACCTTCGCCTTCGACTACGCCCGGGCCAACGGGCGCAAGAAGGTCACCTACGTCCACAAGGCCAACATCATGAAGTACACCGACGGGCTGTTCAAGTCGGTGGCCGAGGAAGTGGCCAAGGGCTACCCGGACATCGAGTCCGAGGAGCGCCTGGTGGACAACATGTGCATGCAACTCGTGCAGAAGCCCGAGCTGTACGACGTGATCGTCCTGCCCAACCTGTACGGCGACATCCTCAGCGACCTGTGCGCCGGGCTGGTCGGCGGGCTGGGCGTGGCCCCGGGGGCCAACATCGGCGCCAAGGGCGCCGTCTTCGAGGCCACCCACGGCTCGGCCCCCAAGTACAAGGGCCTCAACAAGGTCAACCCTACGGCCGTCATCCTCTCCGGCATGCTCATGCTCCGCCACCTGAAGGAAACCGCCGCCGCCGACAAGCTCGAACAGGCCGTCGCCCGAGTCATTGCCGAGGGCAAGAGCGTCACCTACGACATGAAGGCGGACCGCAACGACCCCACCGCCGTCGGCACGCGCGAGATGGCGGAGGCGATCATCGCCGCGATGTAGCGGCAACAGGACGAAGGGGGCGCCAGGCCCCCAAAGGACAACGAGGACCCACAACAGGTCCTCCTTGTCCTTTTCGTCTATCGGGTCCCCTGGAGAGCGGTCGAACGCCGGAATCGTTACAATAGGGTTTGGATGCAATGGCCGATATGGATATCGGACCACGGGAAAAGGCAGGGAGACTGCCATGTGCGGAATCGTCGGATATATCGGGAACAAGCGCGCCTGTTCGGTGCTGATCGAAGGGCTCAAGAGGCTGGAGTACCGGGGGTACGACTCGGCCGGAGTGTGCGTGTTCAGCGGCGAGGCGCTGCACATCCGCAAGGCGACCGGGCGGGTGGCCGAGGTGGAGGCCCTGGCCTGCGCGGACAGGGACATCCAGGCCGGCACGTGCGGCATCGCCCACACGCGCTGGGCCACCCACGGCGAGCCCAACGAGGTCAACGCCCACCCGCACTGCAACCACGACAACCGCATCGCGGTCGTCCATAACGGCATCATCGAGAACTACGTCACCCTCAAGCAGTTCCTGGCCTCCAAGGGCTGCGTCTTCCGCAGCCAGACCGACACCGAGGTTCTCAGCCACCTCATCAGCGAGTTCTACGAGGACGGCGCGGACAGCCTGAAAGAGGCCGTGCAGGCGGCCCTGCGCGAGGTCAGCGGCACCTACGGCATCGCCGTCGTCTGCAGCGACGAGCCGGACAAGATCGTCGTCGCCCGGAAGGGCAGCCCCCTCATCGTCGGCGTGGGCAGCGACGAGTACATCGTCGCCTCCGACGCCGCCGCCATCATCGAGCACACCGCCAACGTGGTCTACCTGAACGACAACGAGATGGCCGTCATCACCCGCGACGGCATGCGGACCATGACGGTGGACAACGTGCCGGTGACCAAGGAGGTCCAGCAGATCGAGTGGTCGCTGGAGCAGATCGCCAAGGGCGGCTACGAGCACTTCATGCTCAAGGAGATCATGGAGCAGCCCGAGGCGGTGCGCATGAGCCTGGGCGGGCGCCTGGACCTCCGCGAGATGCGGGTCAAGCTCGGCGGGCTGGAGAAGGTCTCGCGCGACCTGGTGCGGGCTCGCAAGGTCATCCTGACCGGCTGCGGGACCGCCTGGCACGCCGCCCTCGTGGGCGAGTACCTCTTCGAGGATCTCGCCCGCATCCCCACCGAGGTGGAGTACGCCAGCGAGTTCCGCTACCGCAACCCCATCGTGGACGACGGCTCGCTCGTGATCGCCCTCAGCCAGTCGGGCGAGACGGCCGACACGCTCGCCGCCCTGAGAGAGGCACGCGAGAAAGGGGCCCTGGCCCTGGGCATCGTCAACGCGGTCGGCTCGACCATCGCCCGCGAGACCGACGCCGGCGTCTATCTCCACGCCGGGCCCGAGATCGGCGTGGCCTCCACCAAGGCCTTCACCTGCCAGCTCGTCGTCGAGACCCTCATCGCCCTCATGCTGGGGCGCCGGCGGTTCATGTCCCAGCCGACCATGGACCAGTACATGCAGGCCCTCACGCGGATCCCCGAGCAGATCGAGCGGGTGCTGGAACAGTCCGGCCTGGTCCGCCAGATCGTGGCCGAGCACGTCGATCGCGACAACTGGCTGTTCCTGGGGCGGGGCTACAACTACCCGGTGGCCCTGGAAGGGGCCCTGAAGCTCAAGGAAATCAGCTACATCCACGCCGAGGGCTTGCCCGCCGCCGAGATGAAGCACGGGCCCATCGCCCTGATCCACGAGGGCATGCCGGTGGTGTTCATCGCCCCGCGATGCTCGACGTACGAGAAGATCCTGGGCAACATCGAGGAGGTCCGCGCCCGGCGAGGACGCATCATCGCCGTGGCCACCGAGGGCGATACGGGTATCGCGCGATACTGCGACCACGTCATCTACGTGCCCGACTGCCCCGTGCCGCTCCAGCCCATCCTGACGGTCGTGCCGCTGCAGTTGATGGCCTACCACGCAGCCGTGGCCCGCGGCTGCAACGTCGACAAGCCCCGCAACCTCGCCAAGAGCGTCACCGTCGAGTAGGCCGCCGGGCGATCAGCCGGCCTCGCCCTGGGACTGGAGCATCCGGCGCCGCTGCGTCCGGCGGCGGCCGGAACGGTACAGCCATCCCACCGACCCGATCACGATCAGCGTCACCGGCAGGAACCAGACGCCCAGCGTGAGCTTCATCGGCGGCGCCAACGTCACCGAGGTGGGGTGGATGTCCGGCATGAGGCGGACCGACAGCCACACCAGCGGCACGTCCAAAAAGGCCACGATCCCGTACACCGCCGCCACCGTCGCCCGCTGTCGCGGGGACTCGATCGACGAGCGGATGATCAGGTACACCGCGTACAGCAACCACAACAGCAGGCTGAAGGTCAGCCGCGGGCTCCACGTCCACCACTTGCCCCAGGCGTATCGCCCCCACACCATCCCGCTCAGCAGCACCACCGTGCACAGGACGACGGCGACCTTGGCCCCCGCCGTGGCCAGGTCGTCCCAGGCGGTCTTGCGCTGGGCGAGATAGCCCACGCTCGCCACGCACACCAGCAGGCAGGCGAAGAACGCATTGATGGCCGAGGGCAGATGAACGTAAAACACCTTCTGGATCGGCCCCATCGTCGCCTCGACGGGCGTGTACGCCATCAACATGGCGACCGCTCCAGCCAGCGCGGCCAAGGCGACCGTCCAGTATGTCTTTCCGCATATCCAGTCGAGCATCGGTTCGTTCCTCACGGCTCGAGGATCTTCTCAAACGTCAGCCAACTGCTGACCAGGTAGACCGCGTCGAAGGCCCCCAGCAGGCCCACGTCGTGCGCGGTCAGCGGGCGGGCCTCGCCGAACAGGCGGATCATGATCTGCGTCGACGAGACCACCAGAGGCAGGCACAGCGGGAACACCACCATCGCCAGCAGGCCCCCCTGCAGGCGCGTCGAACTGACCACGGCCGAGAACAGCGTTCCGATGGCGGCGAACCCCACCATCCCCATCAGCGTGACCGTAAAGAACCCTGCGGGATTGGCGGAAAGGTCGAAGTCGAACAGCACCACCGCCGCCGGCGTGACGACGGCCGCCAGACCCAGCATCAGCACCAGGTTCGTCACCAGCTTGGCCACGTAGATCAGCCCGCGATCCACCGGGGCGAGCAGCAGGGCCCCCAGGGCCGCGTCCTGCCGCTCCACGCCCATGGTCTTCTCGAAGCACAGCACCCCGCCGAACAGGTAGGCCACCCACAGGATCGCCGTCGCCGCCGTGGGGGAGGTCTTCTGCCCGGCGGCCAGGCCCAGCCCCAGCACCACCACGATCAGCAGCCCCAGCACGATCACCAGGGCCAGCGTCTGGCGGCTGCGGGCCTCGATCCGCAGGTCCTTGCCCGCCAGCAGCAGGATGGTTCGGATGGCCCGCATCATGGCGTGGTAAGCTCCTGGAGGATCCGCTCGCCGTCGAGCGCGCTGGTGGGCTGGTCCACGACCAGGCTGCCGCGGCGCAGCACGAGCATGCGCCGCCCCAGGGCCAGCCCCTGACCCACGTCGTGGGTGGAGAACAGCACGGTCCGTCCCGCGCCGGCCAGGCGCGCGAGCCACTCCTGCAAGGAGTGCGTGGAGGGCGCGTCCAGGCCCTCGAAGGGCTCGTCGGCCAGCAGCAGGTCCGGCTCGTGCATCAGGGCCCGGGCGATCGACACCCGCTGGGTCATGCCCCGGCTGAGCGTCCGCACCGGGTCGTCGCCGCGATCGGCCAGGCCGATCTCCCCGAGCAACCGGTCCGCCCGTCCGGCGGGATTGTCCACGCCGTAGAGCCTGCCGAAAAAGACGAGATTCTCGCGGGGCGAGAGGTCGCGGTAGAGCATGGACTGATGAGCGATGAGTCCGATGCGCCGGCGCAGGTCCGGCTGGTCCTTGGTCACCTCCTGGCCGAACAGTTCCAGTCGTCCCTCGTGGGCGATGAGCATGGACAGGGCCCGCAGGAGGGTGCTCTTGCCGGCGCCGTTGGCCCCCAGCAGGGCCACCAGCTCGCCGGGCGCGATCTCCAGGTTCAGCTCGCGCAGGACGGGGCGCTCGTCCAGGACCACGCCCAGGGAAGCGGCGCGAACGGCGGGGGCGCCGCACGTCTGGGAGGGGCAGTCCTGGAGAGCCGGCTCGCTCACCATTTCACCTCGTCGTCCTTCGCGCCGCCTTGATCGTCTGCCGCCGCGGCGCGGCGCTTGCGTTTCCAGGCAGCCGTTCCGGCCGCCAGCACCAGCACCAGCGCCACGACAACGACGATGATCAGGGCCTCGTGACCGGCAACCGGCCCGTCGCCGGCGCCCGCTCCGTCGGCGCTGCCGCCGGGGGCGGCGCTCACCACCAGCGAAACGGTCTGCCCGGCCTCCATGTTGCCGCCGCGGTACATTTGCATGCGGGTATCGCCTCGCTGGAACGGCTCGGAGGCCTGGAGGCCCTGGCTCTCGACGACGGCTGCCCCCTCGGGCAAAAACACCGACAGCGTGGCCACGGGCGCCGGGGCTGTCAGCTCCAGGCGGGCCTTGCCCTCCCGTGCCGGCACGACGTACCCCATCCGCACCCGGGTGTTGCCCGGCAACAAGGCCTGGGTGCTGGTGAGCTTGCCCGGCTCGACCTTGACGCAGCACTCGTCGAACATCCCGTCGGCCCCTACCTGCTCCGCGTTGGGGGGCACAGGCAGCGTGATGGACGTCCCCGGCCCACCCGCGTCGTCCCGGACGATGTACGCGCGATCGGTGGGGTTGTGGATCACGAACACTTCCATCGCCTGGAGGGCCTGATCGGTTGGCTGGAGCATCACGTGCCGCATGAGCACCTGCCAGGGGGGAGGCGTGGAGGTGGTCTCGTAGACGACCACCTCGACCGTCTGCGCGGGCTGGTCGGCGTGGAGCAGGCCGCTGATGCCCGGGTAGGGCACGCCGGCGTGGCGAACGACGACGCGGGCCTGGCTGGGGCCCTGGAGGTCCAGGTCGTTCAGCACAGCCTTGGCCTGGCCGTCCAGCTTGACGTTGATGTTGCGAACGCCGGCGTGGGTGAACAGCTCGATGGCGACTTCGTCGCCGGCCGGCGAGGGCCCGTCGCGGGTGCCCTGAATGGCCTGGACGGTCAACGTGCCGGTGAAGGGCCGGGTGCTGGGCTGGCTGGTCGGGCGCATCCGCCCCATGCCCATGGGCGGGTGGCCCGGAGGCATGGCGCCCGTTGGGCCCATTCCGTGCGGCGGCATCGGCCGACCCGCCGGCTGAGTGGCGGGCAACGATGCTTGCAGGGGCTGGCTGGCTGCGGGCTGCGTGCTGGGCGATGGCGTCGGCGCAGGCAGTGACGCCGTAAGGCGTTCAGGCGGAACAGGGTTTTCCAATGCCCTCACGGGCACACTACAAGCAGATGCCCTTGCGGGCACACTGCAAACCAGCGCGATCATCGCTACCGTCGCGGCGTGAATCTTCATCATCATCCTCGATGCGTCGGTCCGGGGGCCGGCTCAGGACGCGGAAGGCAGGTCCTTGGATTGGGCTTGTTCAGCTTCGCCCGTCGTCGCTCCCGGCGAAGCGGGCGGGACGACCAACAGACAGCCCAGGGCCGCCAGCATCAGCAGGGCGCTGCCCAGCCAGATCCAGATCACCAGCGGGTGGACCATGGCGTGGATGCCGATCTGGCGGGTGTCCGGGTCCCAGCCCAGGAGGCTGACGTACACGTCGTCCTTGGGCGTGCTGCGGACGTCGACTTCGCTGTTGGGCTTGTCGGGGTGCTTGTGGTAGATCCGCTTCTGCGGGCGGAGGGTACGGGTCGAGCCGTCGGGGGAGATCAGCGCGATGTCCGCCTCGAGCGCGGCGTAGTTTGCGCCTCGAACCATGCGGACGGCGTCGTAGCGGAGGGTGTAGCCGCCCAGCGAGATGCTCTGGCCCTGCTCGACGGAGGTGTCGCTCTTGACGGCGAAAGCGCTGCCGGCTAGCCCGAGCACCGCCAGCGCCAGCCCGACGTGGGCGGACAGGGCCCCCACGCGGCGCAGGCGGGCGCGGAAGGCCGCCTCGCCCAGCATCGTCGCCAGGACCAGTTCCCAGACGGCCGCCACGATCGCGACCGTGACGATGCCCGCCGTCCCGCCCAGCCAGAGGGCGCCGGTCAGGCGGTCCGAGCCGGCCGTCTGGAACCCGTGGCGAGTCAGGGCGGCCAGGTAACCCGTCTGGGTCAGCGTGACGGCCGCGACGATCAGCAGGGCGACCACGCCCGCGCCCAGGGTGACCGCCAGGCGCCGTGGCGGCAGGGCCGCCTTGCCGAACGGCAGCAGCGGGGCGACGGCCATCACGGCCGCCATCACGAAGCCCATGGGCACGATCAGCGTGTTGTAGAAGCTCGGGCCCTGCGTGATAGGCGTCTTGGTGAACAAGGCGCTGATCAGCGGGTACATCGTGCCGACCAAAACGCCCAGCAGCATGAGCATGAGCAGGGCGGCGCCCGCCCAGACGAAGCTCTCGCGGCTCCAGAGCCGCCACGCGCCCGCCCGGGCGCGGTGCATCTCGTGTCGCCAGCCCAGCAGGGCCCCCCACGCCAGCAGAGCCACGCCCATGAAGCCCAGGAAGAACCACCCCAGATTGCTCTGCCCGAAGGCGTGCACCGAGGCGATGACCCCGCTTCGGGTCAGGTACGTGGCGAAGAGGCACAGCAGGAACGACAGGGCGATAAGGATGGTGTTCCACCACTTCATCCGGTCGCGGTACCGCTGGATGATCAGCGTGTGCAGCAGCGCGGTGGACGTGAACCACGGCAGCAGCGAGGCGTTCTCCACCGGGTCCCAGCCCCAGTAGCCGCCCCAGCCCAGCTCGATGTACGCCCACTGCGCCCCCAGCACGATGCCCGCGGTCAGGAAGATCCACGAGGCCAGGTTCCACTGGCGCACGCGGTTAAGCCACCGCACGTCCAGCCCGCCCCCGCAGGCCAGGGCCGCCGCCGTCAGCGCCAGCGGAACGGTGTAACCCGCGTAGCCCACAAACAGCAGCGGCGGGTGCAGGATCATGGCCATGTCCTGCAGCAGCGGGTTCATGCCGTTTCCGTCCATGGGCGACTGGGGCAGCAGTTCGAAGGGGTTCATCGCCCATCGCAGCAGGGCGAGGAAGTAACCGATCGCCACCAGCAACACGCCGAGGAGGACGGCCTGCTGGCGCCCCGGGTCGCGCCGACTCCACCACGCCGCCAGAGACGCCAGCACGCCCACCAGCCAGGCCCACAGCAGCAGGCTGCCGTTCTGCCCGGCCCAGAAGGCGGCGATCTTGTACCCCACGGGCATGGCCCGCTCGGAGTAGCTGGCCACGTACTCGACGCGGAACTCGTTGTTGAGGAAGGCCAACAGCAGGCGGATCGACGCCAGCGTCAGCAGCAGCGCCGCGCCGTAGACGGCCGAGCGGGACGTATCCAGCAAGGGCGAGGACTTCTTCCAGGCGGCCAGCACCGCCGCCGCCGCCCCCAGTCCGCACACCAGCAGCGCAAGCAGGAGGGACCAGTTGCCGAGCAGATCGTATTCGTTCACGAAGCGGACTCCGCCTTGGCCCGGGCTGATTCAGGCATGTACTTGGACTCGCACTTGGTCATCAGGGTGTCGGCCTGGAAGACGCCGGCTTCGCCGAGCCGTCCCTCCACCACCACCTCGATGTCGCTCTTGAACGAGTCGGGAATGGCCCCCCGATAATCCACCGGCATGTGCTTGCTCTGGCCCCGCAGCGTGAACCGGGCTCGCAGGCCGCCCGAGTCGGCTTGCAGGCCCTCACTGTCCACCTTGCCGTGGAGGCGGACCCGCGCGGAACGGTCCATCGGCGGATTGTCGTCGGCGAGGAAGGCGTCGACCGACAAGTAGTACGTGCGCCCGCTCTGAATGGCGGCGTAGGCGAGATAGCTGACGGCCGAGACCAGGATCACGACCGCAGCCAGGACTTTCCATGTTTTCTTGCTCATCCACGCTCCTCTGGGCGCACGCCAGTAGCTTCAGCATAACAAACGCAGTGCCAAAACAATATATGCATCATAGGCCGCATGGGGCCATGTTTTCTGACAACCCCTGACTTTCGTGATTCCCGGCGCCAGAAGGCGTACAGGCGTGCGGGCCGGTCGCCCTGGCCGACCGATGACAGCGCGCGCCCCCGCAGGAAGGCAGCCGATCGTTCTCATTTCTGAGAACGGCGAGACCTATCACTTCTTGCGCATGGGAGAAGCTGGATCAACCGGGGGCGAGCGGCCCGGGGGAAGAGCCCTTCTTCCCGGCGGCATCTCCTGCCGGACCTCTGGACAGAGTCGATTCAAGTCCCTACCAGGACAAGTGGTTAAGGGAATCTCCTCAAAACCTGTCGATTCTCTGGTCCCGATGGGCTGTTCCTGGCGCGCTGGTTGCATTGTGGGAGGGAGTAAAGGCTGTTCGGCTGCAATTTGTCTTGTCCCTGGTAGTCCACCTTGCGAAGTACCCCAACTGCCTCAAGGAGGCAAAAACAGGAGCATCGAATGAAGAAAGTCATCGTTACAGTCGGAATCCTCACTGTGGTCCTGGGGCTGTGGGTCAGTCAGAGCTCCTACGCCGCCCATAGCGACCGTCACTGCAACGGTTGCCACGTCCCGCACTGGGCGGTGCCCGAGTCGGACACCGACTACGGCGTCCCGCTGTGGAGCCCGGTCAATACCAAGGACGGGCTGGCGTACACCTACACGATGTACAGCAGCAAGGGCATGACGGCCATGGGTGTGCAGCAGGCCGCCCAGCCGGACGGCCCCAGCAAGCTGTGCCTGGGCTGCCACGACGGGTCGTACGCCCGCATCGGCGACAGAATGGCCAACCCTGACCCGATCAAGTATCCCGATGGTTACAAGGCGGGCTTCGCCGCCGCAGACCTGGCCCGGTCCCACCCGATCTCCTTCGTGTATGACTCGGCCTTGGCGACCGCTTCCGGCACCCGTCTGAACAACCCCCTCACCACCAACGCGGGGTTGGGCGATGCGCGGACCATCAGCGAAGCGCTGCTGGATTCCAAGGAGAAGATGCAGTGCACCTCCTGCCACGAAGTCCACAAGGGCGGTTACGACCAGTACCTGCGGTGGGAATGGCGCACGGCGGACGTAGTGGTCGACAACGGCGACGGCACGACCACGACGCTTGCGAGGAACGACAACATCATGTGCCGCATCTGCCACAACAAGTAAACCTGACAGACTGCCTGGAGGCTCGGCCGGGGCGCGCAAGCGCCCCGGCCGGCTGTTTCCGCAGCCATAGAGGGCGCTTGATATGAAGAAGGCAATAGCGACATTGATCGTGAGCTGCGCGGCTCTGGGCCTCTGGCTCGGCGGCAGTTCTTACGCCGCCCACAGCGACCGCCAGTGCAACGGCTGCCATGTCCCGCACTGGGCCGTCGCGGAGTCGGACACCGACTACGGCGTTCCGCTGTGGAGCCCGGCCCACACCAAAGACGGGCTGAAGTACGCCTACACGATGTACACCAGCAAGGGCATGACCACCCTCGAAGTGGTCCAGGCCCCCCAGCCGGACGGCCCGAGCAAGCTCTGCCTGGGTTGCCACGACGGGTCGTATCCCTACCTGGCCGGCAAGGTCCAGACCTTCGGATGGTATCCTGCCGTCTTCCAGGGGGAGGACCTGGCCCGGTCGCACCCGGTTTCGTTCGTGTACGACTCGGCGTTGGCTGAGCGTTCCGGCGGCAGGCTGCACAATCCCGCCACCACCAACGCGGGACTGGGCGACACCCGGTCCATCAGCCAGGCGCTGCTGGACTCCAAGGAGAAGATGCAGTGCACCTCCTGCCACGACGTCCACACCAGCGGCATCGGCGAGGCCATGCTCCGCTATGATTGGAACAGCACGGGAATGGATGAGTACGGCAACAGCGTTCCCAAGACCGACAACATCATGTGCCGCGTCTGCCACAACAAGTAGACCCGACCTGATCGCCTGGAAACTCACCCGGGGCGCCCCAAGAGGCGCCCCGGTTTCTTTTGGGTCTATCCCGCCAAAGCCCACCGACCTGCTGCCAAAGGCAGCCCTTCCGTGGGCGCTGCCGCCGCCTGCTTGCGACGCTTAATCAAGTCTCGCTCCGTTTCGGCCGATCAAAAGCCCAGTATCGAGGAGGTCCGCACAACTCCCTGTAAAAAAGGAGCAGCAGAATGTCTCGTCTGGCTCTATTGGCCGCCGGTCTGGTTTGTGTTCTGGCCGTCACGCAGGGCACCCATGCCCGCCACGACAATTTCGGGTGCTCCGAGTGTCATGTGATGCACCGCAGCGCAGCCGAGGGGGCCGGCGCGGATCCCCTTTGGAGCACGGCCAACACGGCCGACGGTCTTCCCGTCTTCACGATCTACAGCAGCGAGCGGTTTGACGCCCTGAACACGGACATCGGCCAGCCCGACGGGGCCAGCCGCCTGTGCCTGGGTTGCCACGACGGGAGCTACGGTACCATGCGGGAAGGAACGGTCTTCAGGCCCGGCGACCTGGCCGGCTCGCACCCGGTCTCATTCACGTACGATAGCAGCCTGGCCCAGCGGTCGACCGGCCTGAAAGACCCCACAACCACCCAGTCCGGACTGGGCGGGACGATCACCCGCGACCTGCTGGACGGGCGCAGCAAGGTGCAGTGCTCATCCTGCCACGACATGCACACCAGCGGGGTGGGGCAGTACATGCTCCGCTTCGAGTACAACGTGGCCAGCGGAACCGACGTCGCCTTCTGCCGCACCTGCCACGATCGCTGATTCACCGGGTGGACGGGGGGCAAGGGCCCGCGGGCCGAAACAGGACGGGAAGCGTGGGATGCCGGATCCCAGGCTTCCCGTTTGGGTTGTCGGGTCTGCAAGCGTCAGGGCTCGCCTGGCGTCGCCGGCTGAGTGGCTACCGGTCGCGAGGCCGGCTTGGCGGCCGGGCGGGTGGCCGCTATCGCCTTGGCTTTCTCAGTGTTTCCGAACGCGTAGACCAGGATCTTGTTGTTGCTCCGCCCCTGCTGGTTGCAGACGAACAGGAGGGTTTCGGCCTGGAATCCCGGGTCGACGAAGGAGCGGAAGTACTCGAGGGTGGAGTTGTCGAAGGCAAGACCTGCCGGCATGCTCATGTCGTGAGGGGCGGTGCCGGATTCGCCGAAGCTCAACAGCACGTGGCCCTGCGGCGCGAAGACCTGGACCGCTTCCCATTGCGCGTCGGCGATGAAGATGTTGCCGTTGGGGCCGACGGCGATGCCCTTGGGGCGGGCGAAGAATCCGGGGCGGTCGCCCGGGGCGCCCAGCGAGCGAAGGTAGCGCCCTTCGCGGTCGTAGACGTTGACGATGCTGGCGAAGGCGTCGGTGACGAAGATCTCGCCGGCCGGGTTGATGTCCAGGAAGAACGGCATCTGGAGTTCGCCGGGCGCTCGCCCTTTTCGGGCGATGGTCTTGAGCAGTTTGCCGCTCTTGTCCCACACTTCCACGGTGGAGGCCAGGCGGTTGGCCACCACCAGCGTCTGCCCGTCGACGGCCAGATCGCTCGGCACGGCCCGTTGCGGATCCCCGATGTGGCGGACGAACCGGTCCTGGGCGTCGTAGATCGCCACCTTGCCCAGTCCGGTGTCGCAGACGTACCGCGTGCCGTCGGGGGCGATGGTGATGCTGACGGGGGTCCGGATCTGGTCCTTGCCGCCGAGCTTGCTGTAGGTCCGTCCGGACAGGTCGATCACGTGGACCACGGATCGCCCGATGTCGCAGATGTAGATCTTCCCGTCGCGGGCGGCTATCCCGTAGGGGCTCTTGATGTCCCTTTCACCGGTCGGCTCCGCCCCGACGATCACGTCGGCGAACGAGGACTTCTTCTTTACCCACACCTCGGGGTCGGCGAAGCTGGTCAGGAACTGGAGGCGCGGCAGATCAGGCGCCGGAGGGTAGAATATCGCGGCGGCCTTGGGCTGGGGCTTCTGGCATCCCGCCAGGAAGGCCGTCGCTGCGGCCATCAGGGTCAACGACGCGACGATTCGGTTTCTGGTCATAGGTCGGCTCCAGTTCTCATGCACGAGCGAACGTCAGCAAATTCTATTCCTGTCGCACAATAACAGGCCGCCTGCGGCAGAATAAAACGTTCCGAAAGTCATCCGGGGGCTCCCGGTTTGCCTTGGGGTGGCTCAAGAAGTGGCCTGCTGCCGAGGGTCGAGTTTTTTGGGGCGTATAATCACCTATTACATCTTCGGATGGGCCCTTGGGCACGTAATTTGCTGGAATTCCGAGGAATACAGTCCGGTTTTGGCGCCTGGAGAGACGTTTGCCCCGCAATAGCAGCTCAGCCGATGGACCGAGCCGCCTCGTTCGGCGCGCATTTGCGCGCCTGCCTTTTGCGCTGTTGGCGCTGCTCGTGCTGTTCATGGGATGCGGGCCGGTCGCGAGATATCGGGTGCTCTCCTTCTTCTTCGACGGCGTGCCCGTCCCCCCGCAGGTCGGGGTTCCCTACGGCCCGCCCGACGAGGATGAAGAACCGGGCACGGTCCGCGTGGCTCGAAGTCGTCCGGCCACCAGACCGGGCCAGGCGGAGGAACTGCCCTTCTCGTTCCTCCACGCACCGTTCGAACGCCGACAGTGCACCCAGTGCCACGTCCGCGAGACCTCCTTCACCGGCGAGACCGCCTGGGGCACCTGCCGCACCTGCCACGCAGACTATTACAAGCTGGCCGCCAACGAGTGGATGCACGGGCCGGTTGCCGCCGGGATGTGCAACTTCTGCCACCAGGCCCACAAGGCCCAGTATCCTCACCTGCTCAAACGTCCCGAACGCGAGTTGTGCTTCTCCTGCCACGAAGAGAAGCCGACCCTGGCGGCGCCGTACCATCAGGGGATCCGGCAGTGGGCTTGCGCCAAGTGCCACGACCCGCACCTGGCCGGCAACACGCTGCTGATCGTGGATGCCGGCACGTACCAACGGCGGCGCAGAAGCATGCCGTTCGTCGGGATGGCCCACACGGAGTGGACTCGCGCCCAGTGCCAGAACTGCCACCAGTCCGAGCGGTCGTTCGGCCTGATCGGCGACGTCGAGGGCAAGTGCGTCTCCTGCCACGGCGGACCCGCCGTGGCGACGACGGCGCCGGCCTCCCGGCCGGTTGCCACCCGGCCGGCCGCCCCTGCGCCCTCGGGCGGCGAGCGGGCGATCGAGCCGCTTGTACCCAAACCGGGCTCGCCCCGCATCCAACCCCCGCCGGGGCTCAAGCTGCACAAGCCGGTGGCCGAGGGCAAATGCACGGCATGTCACACGGCCCACAAGTCGCCCCTGCCGAGCCTGGTCCGCCCGCAGGCCCAGAAGCTCTGCGACGGCTGCCACCCCTTGAACAAGCTGTCCGAGAAGCACCCCAAGCTGTCGGCGGCCGAGTGCCTGACCTGCCATAAGGGCCACTATTCACAACGGCCGCACCTGCTCCGCGAGAGCGGGCAGCCTTTCCTGTTCTCGACGAGCCAGCCGACAACCCAGCCGGCGACCCGCCCGGCCATCCAGCCGAGCACGGGTCCGGCGACTCAACCGGCTCGCGGGGCTCCTCGCCTGCTCGGACCGAGGCCGACAGCGACCCGGCCCGCCGAAACGGGAGATACGCCATGAGCCCCCGCGGCGCCGCCGGGCGCTGGATCGCAGCCGCTGCTCTGGCCGCCGCGTGGGCGATCCCGCTGGCCCAGCCGGAGATCCTGTCTGCGGGGCAGTCGCGCGTGGCCGCGCAGGTCCCCATTCGCAGCTTCTACATCAACCGCGTGGGCGGGGAGTTCTTCCTCGACGGGCACGCCAAACGCCAGAATCAGGACAGCCAGGGCTTCGAGACCCGCGAGCGGGAGTTGTACCTTCGCGAGGGGGTCGAGCTGAAGACCTCGGGCTACGCCTATCACCCGAACTTCTGCGACTGGCACGCGAACTTCCGCCTGGGCGCCATGCAGGAACGGCTCACGATAGACCAGCAGGATTTCGCCACCGACGGCGTCTTGCTCGGCTACAACCTCTCGGGCTTGTTCCTGAAGGAGAAGACCTTCGCGTTTCGCCCCTTCGCCAGCTTCGACCAGTCGCAGCAGGACCGCGATTTTGCCCAGAGCGTGGAGACGCAAGAGGCCCGCCACGGGATGGAGGTGATGTACAAGACGCCGATCTTCGCTTCGCTGCTGGGCGAGCAGGTTGACCACAGCGATAGCGGCGGCCTGCGCGAGACCGACCGCAAGAGCAATCACCTGCGATTCGAATTGAGCGACAATCGCGACCGCGACTGGCTGACCAAGTTCAGCTACGACTTCATGGATACCGACGAGACGTCGGAGTTCATGGGCGCCGGCGGGGGGAGCACCCAGGTGGACCTGCCCGACACCAGCCACGAGCTGACGCTCAACAACATCTGGAAATTCGGGCCCAAGACCCGGCAGAACAACCTGTCCGGGCGCATTCGGTTTCTGGACCGCAAGGGGTTCTTGAACAACCAGGTCTTCTCCTTCGACCAGAGCCTGGACCTGGCGCACACAAAGACCTTCTCCACGTTCTACCGCGTGCTGTACGATCAGGACACGTTCGACGACGACGAAGACCGGTTGGCGCAGGGCGAGGTCGGCTTCCGCAAGAGATTCTACAAGAGCCTGGACGTCACGGGCCGCCTGCTGGCCGCGCGACAGGAGTTCACCGGCGGCAGCCAGGACTCGCTGGGCGGGTCTCTGGACCTGGACTACCGCAAGAAGACCGACATCGGGCTCTACACGTGCAACCTGGGCTTCGGCCTGGAGCGTACGAAACTCCAGAACGGCGGGGGAAATCGGTTCATCCGCGGCGAGACGATCAGCCTTCCCGGCATCACCTTCGTCCGCCTCGCTGAGCCCAACGTGATCGGCGCCCTCACCGTCTCCAACCTCGCCCGCACGATTGTCTACGTCGAGGGAGTGGACTTCCTTACCCAGCGGATCGGGGCCTTCACCGAGATCGCCCGCATCCCCACCGGCGACATCCTGGACGGGCAGGCCGTCCTGGTGGACTATGCCGTTACCACGACCGGCCAGGCCGAGTATGAAACCGGGCTGTTCAACTGGCGTCAGAAGCTCCGCCTCAAGGATATCCCCGTCTCGTTCTACACGGACTTGCGGCTTCAGAGAGAGACCCTGCGCTCGGGCATGGACCCGGGCAACCTGGAGAACCAGACGGACATCCTGGTCGGGTCGGAGGTGGACTGGAAGGGGCTGACGGTGTCGGTGGAACACGAGGAAATGGACCTGGAACTGTCCCCCCCGTGGACGGCCGACCGCCTCCGCGCCAACTACCGCACGCAGTTGCACCGGGACCTGGACCTGTCGGTCGGGGCCCACGCCGGGAGGACCAACTACCAGAACGTGGAGGAGTTCAAGCTTGGGCCGAACCAGGACCGCTTGACGATGCTCGGCTACAACGCCGCCCTGACGGCCAAGCTCCACCGCAACCTGCTCGTTCGCCTCCGCAGCGACCTGACGGACAGCAGCGGGCGCCAGAACTCCATGCTGTGGCGGAACGGCTTTGTACTGGAGTGGCGATACGGTAAGCTGGACTTCACGCTGGAGTACCGCCACGACATGTTCGAGCAGGAACAGACCACCGGCGACGCGGACTCGGTCTACGTCACGGTGCGACGAAGATTCTGACATGACCAGATCACGCCTCATTGGGACTATCGCGGCCGGGCTTCTGACGGCCTGGCTGGTCGGCTGCTCGCCGGCCAAGGAGGAGTTTCATCCGATCTGGCCGCCTCCCCCGGCGGCGCCGCGGATCCGCCACGTGCAGAACGTCAAGGGCGGCGGCGACCTGGGCCGCCCGGACTTCTTCCGCAGCATCGGGCACCTGATCGCCGGCTCCAAGGGCGTGACGCTGCTGCGGCCTCACGCCGTGGCGGTCCTGGAGGGCAAGCGGATCTTCGTGACCGACCAGGAGCGCCAGGCCCTGGTCGTGCTGGAGTACGGCGGGCGCCGGGCCAGGCTGGTCAGCCGCATGGGCGACACCTTCCTGGTCTCGCCGGTCGGCGTGGCGATCTGCGGGCAGAGCGTCGTCCTTACCGACAGCTCCCTCAACAAGCTGTTCGTGCTGGACCTGGAGGGCCAGTACGTGCGCACCATCGACAAGCCCGGCGGGTTCGGCCGGCCCACCGGCCTGGCCTATGACCTCACCCGGGACAGGCTGTACGTGGCCGATACGCTGGCACACGAGATCTGCGTGTTCGACTTCTCCAGCGGAAGGCTGACCCAGCGGATCGGGCGGCCCGGACCGGCCGTCGGCGAGTTCAACTTCCCCACCCACCTGGCGGTGGACGCCCAGCGGCGACTCTATGTGACCGACTCCATGAACTTCCGCGTCCAGGTGTTCGATCCGGAAGGCAAGTACATCTATCACATGGGCCGCCAGGGCGACGGATCGGGCTACCTGGCCGTGCCCAAGGCGGTGGCGATCGACAGCCTGGGCCATATCTACATCGTCGATTCCTATTTCGGGCGCATCTCGATCTTCGATCTCCAGGGCCAGTTCCTGCTCGCCATCGGCGACATCGGCAGCGAGAACGGCATGTTCCAGGTCCCCGGCGCCCTGGTGATCGATTCCGCCAACCGCATCTACGTCTGCGACACCTTCAACGAGCGCATTCAGGTTCTTCAATACGTAGGAGGCCCCGGCAATGTCGAAGATCTCAAAGCCGCTTCGCGACCCGCGGCCCAAAGACAACCGGCCACCAGGCCCGCCCAGCCGTAGCCTGCTGGCTCTCGCGGGCGGGGTGATGATCGTATGGGCGGCGGCCGCTGCCCAGCAAGGTTCCAACGTCTCGGCGACCAAGCACAACCTGACCTCCAGCGGTCCGGGCAAGGTCAAGACGACCGAGGGCGGCAGCGTCTGTCGCTTCTGCCACACGCCGCACGCGGCCAACCCCATCGCGCCGCTGTGGAACCGCTTCGACCCGGGCACGACGTACAAGCCCTACGCCAGCACGACGCTCGTCTCGCGCCCGGGCCAGCCGACCGG
>Ga0116149_1001853_pt1 | contig 24615 bp, 13 predicted proteins | sample AD_UKC057_MetaG_FD_89787 | JGI IMG/M metagenome (GOLD analysis project Ga0116149, IMG submission 89787) | Active sludge microbial communities of municipal wastewater-treating anaerobic digesters from USA - AD_UKC057_MetaG | ecosystem: Engineered > Bioreactor > Anaerobic > Digestate | place: USA...
CAAAGGCAGATGGGACGGTTCCTTTATCCCGGTTCTGGATATCCCTGGTCAGTCGCACTATCTCATTGCGGCATGGACGGACGGCCGCATCGAGATAACATTCCAACATATGAAGAGCCGCCCTTATTTCGATAGAGAGGAGAACCGGCACGAATTGCGGCGGCACCTCAATGCCATCCCGGGCATTGCCATACCCGAAGACGGAATTGCCCGGCGCCCAACCATTCCTCTCTCCGCGCTGGCAGAACAGGACAACCGCAAGAGATTTCTGGAAGTTTTAGAGTGGGCGCTTGAGCAAATCCAGCAAGAGATGACCGATGTTGGCATGCAAGGCAGTTGATTTCAGTCGGAAATTCGCCTAATTTACTCAATAGCTATATTTGGGGGGAAAGCCGCCCCCGGTACGCGTGTCATCTCTGGCATGTTGGGCGGATGACGTCCTCCCGATCAGCGGCGGGATTTCGAGTGAAACAGGATCTTCAGAAATGGTGCAATTACAATGTGATAGGCATAGCGTGCCTACGCCGTTTCCCCGGAATAAGTAAGGTGCAGGGATAGGAGCACGAATGGCCAGTACTGAAGTTCAGACAATCAATCCTCAAGCAGGCATGCTCGCCATCGTCCGCAGACGCCGCGGCATCATCACGGAGGTCCGCGAATTCGATGGCGACAACGGGCGTTACCACCTCGTACGCGTTGACTACAAGGATGACGCCCGTCCCTCGAGTGAGGAACTACTCTGGGAACTGGAACCGTCAAAACGGCTTCTCGAGCCAAGCGCGCTGCCGAATGCCTCAGACCCGGTGATGGCTCCCCAAGACTTCGATGCACTCGTTCGGGCGGCGCGATGGACGGCCATCACGCCGTATCTTGACCCCGATGAGCAAGGCCCTCTCGAGCGCCTGCCAGTCAGTTCCCCCTTCCATGGCTCCATCGAAGTGGAGAACTATCAGCTCGTACCGCTTCTCAAAGCACTGTCCATGCCCCGGGTGAATCTTCTTATCGCCGATGACGTAGGCCTTGGCAAAACCATCGAGGCCGGTCTTGTCTTGAGCGAACTGCTTATCCGCCGGCGCATCAACCGCGTGCTCATTCTGACGCCCGCGTCGCTCCGTATTCAGTGGCGCGACGAGCTATGGTCCAAGTTCGCCTTGCCATTCGATGTCGTCGACCGCGACCACACCATCAAGCTGAAACGAACGCTCGGCGTTGACGCAAACCCGTGGCGCTGCTCTTCACGCGCCATAGCGTCCTACCATTACCTCCGGCAGCCCGACGTCATGGAACAGTTCATGAGCGCCTGCCGGACACCCGAAGGCTCCCCACACCTCCCGTGGGACCTTCTCATCGTCGATGAAGTGCATAACATGATGCCTTCGCCATTTGGAGAGGACAGCCAGCTCTGCCGCACACTGAAACTCATCGCTCCCCAATTCGAGCATCGGCTCTTTCTGACAGCTACCCCGCACAATGGCCACACGCGCGCTTTCTCCGGCCTTTTGAACTTCTGGACCCCGTTCGATTCAGCAGGACCGACGAGCTGAAGCAGGCCGAGCGCGAGCGCATAAGACAAGTTGTCATTCATCGTTTGAAGCGCGAGGTGAACGAACGGACCAGCCCGCCGCGCTTCTGCACCCGCAAACCACCCCAGGCGCTGGTTCTTCACTTCTGGCGCGAAGAGCAGAACCTGATTGCTGCCTTCGAGCAATTCCGAAGCAAAGTGCGGTCCCTGATAGCGGCCAGCACCCGGAAACGGCGTCTGGCAGGCAGTTTTGCAATTGAAATCCTCGGCAAGCGAATGCTGAGCGGTCCCACGACCTTTCTCGAATCCTGGCGCCGCTGCAAAATGGGTCTGGAACTCGAGGCGGCTGCCAACGACGACGAACTCAAGGCCGCAGGGGAAGCGACGCGCGAAGATACCGATGATGACCGCGAAGCCGAACAGCGCGATGCCACCGCGGCAGGCGTCATTGGCGCGTGGATGCAGCCCCTGGCCAAGGATTTGAAGCCCGAGATCGCTGCCATAGATATGGCCGCGGCCAAAATGGACGTTTCGTTCAAGCAAGATGTGATTACCCAAGACCCGAAAGCCGACGCGCGGTTCGACGCGCTCATGACTTTTGTCAATCAGCACTTGCGCGAAGGCAAGCGGTGGCGGAACGACGAGCGCCTTGTCGTGTTCACCGAATATAAAACCACTCTCGACTACCTGTTGCGCAGGTTCCGTGAGGCGTTCCCAAAAGAGGAAGACCGTTTTCTCTGCCTGTACGGCGGCATGGACGACATCGACCGCGAAAGCATCAAAGACGCGTTCAACGACCCCGCCAGAAATGTCCGCGTTCTGTTCGCAACGGATGCGGCATCGGAGGGTCTGAACCTCCAATGCACGGCCCGCTATTTGTTGCACTATGACTGCCCCTGGAACCCCTCCCGTCTGGAACAGCGGAATGGACGCCTCGACCGCCACGGCCAGGCCCGCGATGTCTTCATATACCATTTCGCCAGCGAACAAGCCGCCGACCTGAAATTCCTTGCTTATCTCATTTATAAGGTGAACCAGATTCGCGAGGATCTTGGCGCGACAAGCGAGCTGCTTGACGAAGCGACGCACAGATGCCTGGTCCTCGGCGAAGATCCCGCAGCGGTTCAGAAAGGCCTGGACATCCAAATCGAGCACGCTAAGGATGCGGCGCGGTTCGACGCCGATAACACGGTGGTGGGTGACAACGGAGAACTCGCCCTGGAGGAGCGCCTGCGCGCGCTGTCCCGCGAGCTTGACCTGGACCCCATGGCCGGCCACGCAACGCTCGAAGCAGCCATGGCAGCGGACGCCGGCCGGCCTCAGCTGACGCCTCCGGATGAACACGGCTGTTTTTCCCTGATGAACCCGAACCTGCCCGGATGGAAGGACACCATTGACGAAACCATCCGCAAATGCGTCTCCCAAGGCGTGCTCGGACCCGTTCCCAGATTGACATTCAGCCCCAAACCTTTCCTGGTTCCGGTCGGGGAACGAACCGTTTTCCGGCCTCGCACAGACACCGTAATGCTTCATCTCGGGCACCCGTTAGTGCAACGCGCCACCGGCCGTCTTACCCGGCACCGGTTTCCGGGGCCGAATGCGGTCTCTCGGTGGACCGTCACGCTGGGAGACGTGCCCGCGGGAACGGAGGCCCTCTTCCTATTGCACCTCGAAGAACTTGCCGTGAACCAACTCCGGGAAACGTTTCACCACTGGGTCGAGACTGTATTGCTGCCAGTAAAGAAGGGGGAGCTTGATGTTCCATTGCATCACAAGCCCGCCATGACGCTGCGCGACGCGCAACCCTGCCGGGACGCAAATCTGCTTGAGAAGGCGCGCGACCTGCTGGGCGATCTCGAGCCTGACATACAGACGTTCGTCAAGAGGCACCGAGAAAAACTCACCGAACGCCTGCTTGCGCAGCTCGAACTAGATCTGCGGGAAGCCTTGGAAAAAGAAGAGAGCCACTTTCAGAGCCGCCAAGGCGAGGTTTCCGCCCTGATCGCGGAGAACACCCTGGCCAAGCTCGAGAAGGAGATCGCCCGTTTCAAGGAAATGAAACGCGACCAGCTTTTCGAAGACAAAGCCTTCTTCGAGGACCTCGAGCGAAGGATCGAACTGAAAGAAGAAGAATTGCGGCGGCGCACACAGCATTACGAGGAAGTCCGCCAGCAACTGGCGCGCGAGCGTGAGCGCGTCCTGAAACGCCTTTTGCCCCGCCGCTACACGCTTCAGGGCACTGCCCAGGTGTTCCCGGTGGCCATTGAGGTCCGCCTGCCGCTCGCGGAAGGAGGTGCCCGATGAACGCCGATCACCTCCAATGGTGGAGCAACCTACGCCACGGCGGGCTCCTGCTCGACCTGCAACGCTTGAGCGACCTCGTCCCCGAGATGCCGCGTGCGCTGCCGGAATGGAAACAGGACCGGCTCCGGCGCGAAATCCTGTCTTTCGAAGACGATCCGGAAGGCAAACGGACGCATTTCATCGCGTATGTGCTCGAAGATGTATGCGGGTTTTCCGGCGGCTGCGGCCACTGGCATCGCGGGGGCGGTGTGGCGTCCGCTTGGACCCGCCGCGGACTGACCGGCGAAAGCCTCCGGCCTAACCACCTCTGGCTTAGAGAAAACGGGGCCACGCTTCCCGTGTTTATCGACACCGAGAAGCGCATCGGTATCGGGCGGGGCAAACGCGTTACGTCGCGCGTTCTCCAGTGGCTACGGCAAGGCGAAGAACGGCTCGCCCTCATCACCAACGGCTACCAGTGGCGCGTCGTATTTGCGGGCCTCGACTACGACGCTTGGTCCGAGTGGGAGTTGGAACAGTGGCTTGCCGAGGGGGGGCTCTCCGAGGAGTTCTCCGGCTTTCGTGCGTTCTTGTCCCCTGAGCGCTGGGCGCCGCGGGCAAAGGGCGAACCCTGCCCCCTTTTGACCGCCATCAACGAGAGCCGCAAAGGCCAGGCCGATCTATCGCAAGTCCTCGGGGAACGCGTGCGCCAGGCCGCGGAACTCCTCATCGATGGGCACGCCCTCGCACTGAATCCGCGCCACCACGATTTCGACCCGCAGGATATCTATCGCGCGGCCGTTCGTCTGATCATGCGCATGGTGGTGATCCTTTTCGCGGAGAGCCGGGAAGGCCTGCTGCCGCGCGACAACCCCATATACCACGGTTCCTACAGCCTTCAGGGCCTGCGCGATCTGCTCGAGCGCAGCGGGCTCTCGCGCCTCGTGGCAACGTACAGCGCCTGGCCGCGCATTCTCGCCCTGTTCCGCCTCATCTTTCTCGGCTCCAGCCACGAAGCGATGCCGGTCCCGCAATACGGCGGTGAACTGTTCGCGCCCGGTTGCGACAGCGACGCTGACGGCATGAAACGGGCCCTCCACCTTTTCGAGAACGCCTGTTTCGGGCAGGACGTGATGAACGATGCCCTCGTGCGGCAAATCCTCGAATTGCTCACGCGCACGAAGATCGCCATCCGGCAAGGCCGGTCCAGTTCCTGGATGATGGCCCCCGTGGACTTCTCGAGCCTCGACAGCGAATACATCGGCATCCTTTACGAGGGCTTGCTTGATTTCGAGTTGCGCTGCGCCGTGGATGACCAGCCCATCGTATTCCTGGCCGTGGGCAACCAGCCCGCCCTGCCCCTCGCCACACTCGAAGCCATGGACGACCGGGCCGTCAAGAATCTCTTCGAAAACCTCAAGGATACCTCCGCCGGAGACGAAGACGAGTCCGGCGAGGAAGGCGACGAAGAAGACGAGCCGGAGGATGAAGAGGTGGCCGGTGGCCCGTGGCCGGTGGCTGGTGAAGAGCAAGAAGATGTGGACGGTGGACGGTGGACGGCAAACGGTGTGGAAGAGGTGGACAGTGGCCAGTGGACGGCGGGCGGTGAAGAATTAGAAGATACGGAGGGGCCCTCCTCACCAACCAACAGCCACCAATCACTAACCACCGACCACCAATCCCCGGCCACCGACCTCCGATACACCCTGCGGGCACGGGCGGAACAGTGGGCGCGACATGCCGTCGAGGCCGCAGGACTTGTCTCCAAACCCCGAGGCAAGCTGACGCCCGAAAAGAAGATGGATTACGAGCGCACGCTGAATGCCAAGGCCCGCCAACTGGTGACCAAAGCCGTCATGCCCGGCGAATGGTATCTCGTGCGCTGGGGCGGCACCCGAAAAGGCTCCGGCACCTTCTACACCCGCCCGCAGCTGGCCATCCCCACCGTGGCGCGCACGCTCGAGCCGCTGTGCTATGAGGTGGGGGTTGGGGATTGGGGGTTGGGGGTTGGGGAAGAAGGGGAGGATGCGCATGACCGTCAGGAATCACGAAGATCTGGAAGTGTGGCAGAAGGCGATGGACCTCGTAATGCTCATCTATCAGACCACGCGGAGGTTTCCCCGAGACGAGATGTACGGATTGACGAGTCAACTCCGTCGCGCAGCAGTATCGGTCCCCTCGAACATCGCGGAGGGACACGGACGGAAGTCAACAAAGGAGTATCTGAATCATCTTTCGATGGCCAAGGGTTCACTTATGGAGATGCAGACGCAACTGGAAATAGCGAGACGGTTAGAGTTTCTGCCACTGGAGACCTTTCAGGAGACGAGGCAATTGACGGAGACCGTGGCGCGTCTGCTGCACGGATTGATTCGCGCCTTGCAGCTCAAGCTCTAACCCCCAACCCCCAACCCCCAACCTCCAACCTCCAACCTCCAATCCCCAACCTCCAATCCCCAACCTCCAACCCCCGACCCCGAATCCCCAGGCCACCCGAGGCCATCCTGTCCCTCAAGGTCTGCGACCCGGCCTGCGGGTCCGGCACCTTCCCCTTGTCGGCGCTGCGCTACCTGACCAACGCCCTCTATGAATCCCTGCTCTACCACAACCGCGTGCAGGACCACGGCGGCCATACGGTCCTCGAACTCATCTATGACACCGAGGGCAGAGAGCTGCTCGCGGGGGAAGCACTTCCCTGCCGCCCGGATGACGACGATTTCGAGGTGCGCACCAAGGCCGTTCTTCGCCGGTATGTCGTTGAGCGGTGCATCTACGGCGTGGACCTCGACCCCCTGGCAGTCGAACTGTGCCGGCTCAGCCTGTGGATCGAGACCCTCGACCCCCGGCTGCCGCTCACGTTCCTCAACCACAAGATCAAGTGCGGCAACTCCCTCGTAGGAGCATGGTTCGACCAGTTCCTGCACTATCCCGCCATGGCCTGGGCGCGCGAAGGGGGCGACAAGTCCCACTCCAACGGCGTCCATTTTGAAAAGGAGGCATGGACCAAGGCAATCAAGGCCCGATTCGGCGAGGTCAGGTCCGAACTCAAGGATTTCCTCGACGGACAGGTGCTTTATTACCCCGTCGACCTGAGCACGGTCCGCACCGAACACGACGAGGCCGTCCAGGCGTTGCGCGAGATCCACGAGTACGGCATCACGCAGGTCGAGGAACGCGCCGAAAAGTACGCCGCGCTCGTGACCAACCCCGACTTCGTTCGGTTGAGAGAGGCGTTCGACCTATGGTGCGCCCTGTGGTTCTGGCCGCCCGGCGAACTCGACTACGCCCCCATGCCCCTCGAATTTGCCTCCGATAAGCTCACCGACGAAACCCGGAACCTCGCCCGGCGCGTCGCCGCCCAACAACGCTTCTTCCACTGGGAACTTGAATTCCCCGACGTCTTTTCCGAATCCCCTTCCACCTCTTCTTCTCCGGCCACCGGCCACCGGCCACCGGCCACTGGTTTCGACGCCATCCTCGGCAACCCGCCGTGGGACATTGCGAAACCGATCAGCAAGGAGTTCTTCTCCGCCGTAGACCCGCTCTACAGGAGCTATGGGAAACAAGAAGCGGTCCGCATCCAAACCGGTCTTTTCGAGCGCGAAACGAGCGTTGAAGACCGCTGGCTTCAATACAACGCCTCTTTCCGTGCCATGTCGAACTGGGTCAAATACGCTGGCCGCCCGTTCGGCGACCGCGTTACGGCGGACGCCAATGGCAGACCGAAGCACGACCTCAACCTCGGCGAGAGGGGCCGCGACAGCTTCGAAACGTCTGCACACCGCCACGCGCGCTGGAAACGCAAACGCGAGGAGACCACTGGCTACGCCGACGAGGACCACGCCTTCCGGCACCAGGGCTCCGGCGATATCAACCTCTATAAGATGTTCCTCGAACAGGCCCACGCGCTGCTCAATTCTGGAGTGGCGAAGCTTGCTTCGCATGAATCTGGAGTGGCGAAACTTGCTTCGCATGAATCTGGAGTGGCGAAACTTGCTTCGCATGAATCTGGAGTGGCGAAGCTTGCTTCGCCAAACAGCAGAGCAAGCTCTGCTACTCCAGATTCCCCCAGCCCCCATCCCGGCGGCCGCCTCGGGCTGATCGTGCCGTCCGGCATTTATAGCGACCACGGCACCCGCGCGTTGCGCCGCCTGTTCCTCGATCAATGCCAATGGGAATGGATCTTCGGATTCGAGAACCGGGAGAAGGTCTTCGACATCGACAGCCGATTCAAGTTCAACCCCGTCATCGTCCAGAAAGGCGTGCCCCGGGCCGAAGAAGTGGCCAGTGGCCAGTGCTCAGTGGATGGTGAAGATCCCTCCGGCCACCGGCCACCGGCCACCGGCCACCAATCACCGGCCACCGGCCCCCATCCCCTGAAAGTCGCCTTCATGCGCCGCGACCTCGCCGATTGGGAGCGCGCCGAAGACTTCGCCATCGAATATCCACGCGAGCGCGTAGTCCAGTTCAGCCCTAAGAGTCTCGCCATCCTCGAGATTCAGTCCCAGCGCGACCTCGACGTGCTCACCAAGATCTACAGCAACAGCGTTCTCCTGGGCGACCAGGGTCCTGACGGCTGGGGCATCCAGTATGCTCGTGAGTTCGATATGACCAACGACTCGAAACTCTTCCCGCCGCGCCCCATATGGGAAGAGTGGGGTTACCGCCCCGACGAATACAGCAGGTGGATTAAGGGCCCGTGGAAACCGGTGGCCCAACTCTGGGAAGAGTTGGGCGTGGCCAGTGGGGGAGAAGTGGCCAGTGGCCAGTGTTCAGTGGCCGGTGAAGACTCCGACTTCCAGGCCACCGGCCACCGGCCACCGAACACCTCTTCCGGCCACCAGCCACCGGCCACCGATCACCGGCGGTTGCGCGTCGCGCAGCCGCCCTACGACCGCATCCCCATCCCCCGCGCCGACATCCCCGAAGGCATCATCCTTTCCCGCGAAGCCACCCACTGGCTCCGCGAAGATGAAATCCCCACCGTCACCTTCACCGACGCCAATGGCAAAACCCTCAAAATCAAGGTCGAGAACGAGGAGGGAAAGAAGGAAGAGGTCGAGGTGCGGGGACCGGCTATAGCGTTGCCGCTGTATGAAGGCCGGATGGTAAACCTCTTTGACTTCGGCGAGAAGGCGTGGATCAGCGGCAGAGGGCGAAAAGCTATCTGGCAAGAAGTCGGATGGGAGAATAAGCAACTTCTACCCCAGTACCTAATGGCACAGACAGGCTATCAAAATACTCTAGGGGAGAGACGTGTCAAACTCGGCTTTCTGGCGATTGGGTCCGCCACGAACAAGCGCAGTATGTATTGTTCCGTCTTGCCCAATTACCCATGTGGAAACTCTGTTGGTGTTCTTCGTCCAAATCCGTCCAAAGCCAATGTTCGCGAGCTGCTCTCTGCAATGGGATCGTTTGTGTTCGACTATGTTATTCGAATGCGATTGACCGGCCTCAATCTAAACTACTTTGTGGTCGAGGAAGCGCCACTGTTTCGAGTTGGAGAAACTTCCCACGTTGCATACGTTACGAACGCACTTTCAATTTGTTCGCCGATATTCTCAGAGGAATGGCTAAGAGGACACTATTCGAACACGGCCAACTCAAGCTGGAAAGCTTGGTGGCGCATTACGGAGGCTGCCCGCACCTCCGGCATGTGTATGCTGGAAGCAGTCAACTTTGCCAAAGCAGGGTTTGACTGCCAGGATTGCCTCAGTATCCTCTCCGATTGCGCCTATCAAGAGGTTGAAAATCGCAGAGTGAACCCCAAAGGCTTCTGGCGCGTGGACAAAGACAAGCCCCCGGAGCACCGTCACACGGTGTTGACGCTGGTGGCGTTTCATGATTTACAGGAGAAGATCGCGGCGTGCAGCGGGGCCGTGGAGAAGGGCATCGAGGCGTTCTGCACGCAGAACGATGGCGAGGGTTGGATGCTTCCCGAAACCCTGCGCTTGGCGGACTACGGTCTCGGCCACGACGACCGCGCCAAAGAACACCAGCCCGTACGTGAATGTTTCGGGCCCCGGTTCTACGACTGGCAACTCGCCCAGACCCCCGAAGAATCCTGGCGCGAATGCCGCCTCCACGCCCGCAACCTCCTCGGCAAAGAGGGCTACCAGGTGTTATTGGACGAAAGTCTGGAGTCGGGAAGCTTGGTTCGCGGGGCCGCAGGCAAGGGGAAAATGAGCGGAGCAAGCTCCGCTACTCCAGATCGCGGTGCGGGCAAAATAAGCGGAGCAAGCTCCGCTACTCCAGATGCCTCCGGCCAACTCCATCTCGACGGCCGCGGCTTTGATGAGGATATACCGCTGCTGGCAGAGGAGGATGATAATGCCCGGGAAGAAAAGTAGCCCAGAAAAGAGGCAAAGCAGGCAAAGCAAGCTTTGCCACTCCAGAAGCAATGATCTGGAGTCGCGAAGCTTGCTTCGCGAAAAGAAAACATGCAGAGCAAGCTCCGGCCCAGAAGATCAATGCGGAGCAAGCCCCGCTACTCCAGAGTGTGAATACGTCGCGTGGCCACACCGGCCGGCGCACTTGTTTGTCCCGGATGCTATGTACAGTTTAAGTGCGGGAACCATGCGCCGGCAAACATTCATCGATACTCCCGCAAAGAAGTCATTTCTTCTTGAGACGCTTTTCGCGTATGGCCTGCGGTTTGGCTGGTGTTTCGAGGCATGGGCTGTACTCGACAACCATTACCATTTTGTAGCTCAGGCTCCGGAAGATGCTGGATCATTGCGGCGTCTGCTCCAGGCGGTGCACTCGTTCTCGGCGCGTGAGTTCAACCGGCTTGACGGAACGCCCGGCCGAAGGGTTTGGTATCAGTACTGGGACACCTGCATAACAGGCGAGCGGAGCTACCGTGCCCGGCTGAAGTACGTGCACGAAAATCCGGAAAAACATGGCGTGATAAATGATGCCGCAGCGTATCCATGGTGCTCAATGTGGTGGTTCCTTGAAACGGATGACGCCGATGCGGATCGTATTTTGGGGACGGCAACTGACCGGGTAACGCTCTATGACGACTTTTGACCGCTTGACAACACAGTGTGATGAGAGGAAAAGGATAACCCCGCCAGAGGCCTTTCGGCTGGTCCGACGGGGGGCAAATACTTACCAATTGTAGCGCGCAATCCTGCCTGCGTCAAGATCTCTTAGGAGGAGCAGGAGGAAGACAGGAGGCAGTAACGCAACCGAGCATCTGGCAAAGGAGATTCGCCGGGGCGGACTCACAGGTGCGGAAATTCAGGAGGATAGGAATGGCGGCGAAGAAGAACTTGTTACACAGAGATCCCATTCCGGTTGAGTCCTTTGGCGAATTCGTGGAGTATCTAGAGGAATACTGCCGTGAGGAGGAGATACTTTTTCGTGGCCAGCGTAATTCGTCGTGGACGCTACTCCCTAAGATCGCCCGGATCGTTAAGGATCTCAATGTCACCCCGAATCACAAAGCCGAAAAGAAGATGTTTGACATGTTCAGGCGAAAGTGTATCCCGTATCTCGACACTCGGGTTCGGGAGGTCTTCTTGGACCTTTTGACTGTTGCACAGCACAACGGCCTTCCCACACGGCTACTTGATTGGACGCGTAATCCACTCGCGGCCCTGTGGTTTGCCGTTCGCGAGCCTGCCAGCGGCGGGAAGTGCGGTGCTGTGTGGGTACTTGATCATTCAGACGAAGCGTTTCAAAGCCTGATGATTAGTGAACTGAATCTTGATTCATATTTGAAAACTAAGGGTGTACGACTATATTGTCCATCCGATGTATCGCAGCGACTGATAGCACAGTCTGGGTGGTTCACCGTGCACGGGGTCTCTCCGGAAGACAAGGACGAGTACACGTCATTGGAGGAATCAAAGTTCGCCGCTCATCTTCAGAAGTTGGTGATCCCAGCCGAGTCGTTTAAACAGATGAGGTTCCAATTGGACCGGTGTGGAATCAATGAAGAGACTCTTTTCCGCGATTTGGGCGGACTGTGTCGATATGTTGAGTGGTACCATACGTATCTGGTGGATGAGAAGGATTGGGACCAAGAATGAGAGAAAGAGTCAGACCACACATTCTCCGCTCATGCTGCCACGGAAAGAAACAGTCCGAATCACTGGGCTAAAGAAGAATATGGCCGGAGAAACGCAGCATAGAGAGGACAATCAAAGGGAACGGGTCGCACGCTCCGGTCATTGCCTCCTTGTATCCAGATAGCTCGACCTTGTTAAGCACGTAAGGAGCTTCTTCCAGTTGTCATGCTGAGCGACGACATTCAGACGCCGTCTCTGCTAGAAAAGGTGTGCGACAGATGAGGAAAATGAGCCGATGACCATAGACAAAGACAGCCCAAAAGCGAAGGCTGCGGCGGACCGCCTGCCGGAAGACCTGCGCGAGGTGTACTGGCGGATGGTCGAGGAATACGCGTTTCTGACGCATACACGCTACGGGCGCGGGTACGTGGCGTACGACATCCTGGCGGACATGGTGCTCGCGGGATGGCGCCCGAGCGCCGAGCGCAATCCGAAGAGCAAGATATAGGTGTAACCAAGTTTGTGTAGTAATTGGGAGGGGTGAACATGCCAGCGAATGTGGGTGAGATGTTTTACACGGGGGAGGTCCCGTGGCATGGGCTAGGCCTGGAACTGGCCAAGCCCGCGACCATGGAGGAAGCCCTGCGGGCCGGAGGTCTGAACTGGGAAGTGGGCAGCGTCGACCTGTGGACGGCGGAAGACCCTCCGTCGCCCGCGCCCAAACGGAAGGCCCTGGTGCGCCTTGACCGGCCGCCGGGACACGAGGGGCGCGTAGTCGGCGTCGCGCATCGGGGGTTTCAACCGCTTCAGAATCGGGACGGCGCCATGTTGTTTGACGCGATCTTCGGGCAGAACCGGCCCGTGTACCATACTGGGGGTTACCTCGGCGAGGGCGAGGTGGTGTGGCTCCTGGCCCAGATCGACCAAACGCTGAAGATCGGCGGGGACGATATCGTAAAACCTTATGCACTGTTCGCTAACAGCCACGACGGCTCGATCGCGTTCAACATCAGCCTGACGACGGTGCGGGTCGTGTGCCAGAACACGCTGCAGATCGCCATGGACCAACGAGGATTTGGCCGCCAATTCCGGCGCGCGCATCAGGGCTCCTTCCAGGACCACGCTGAAGCCGCCCGGGAGTTCTTCAGCGCCACGATGGCCCAGTTGGACCACGTGGCTTCCCGATTCACGGCCCTTTCGGAGAAGCGCTGCGATGACGAGCAGTTCAAGGAGATAGTGAAGACGCTCCTGCCGAGACCTCAGAGGCCGAAGAACGCCGACAAGAATCCGGGACTGCTTAGGGCCTGGGAGAATCGGCTGGCTGAGGTTGAACTTGCCCGGAAACGTATCGGCGAACTGCGCGGGTCCGGCAAGGGCGCGGACCTCGATACCGCGAGGGGCACGTTCTGGGGAGCGCTGAATGCCGTGCTTGAGTTCGTGGACCACCACAAGGAAATCAAAGGATCCAGAGTGTCCTATGCCGTCTTTGGCGAGGGCATGGAACTAAAAACGAAGGCTTTTCAGCTGATACAGGAAATGGCCGCCGAGGCTGCGTAAACAGGGCACATACGGAGGTTTTGAATAGGGTCTGACTGAATTCAGGGAGGCGGAGGAAATGGCGACATCACGATACCTTGCAGCATTATCACGTGAGCAACGCGATGAGCTGGAAAAGAGACTCTTGAGCAGTCAATCCGGGCGCTGTTTCATCTGTAACGAGCCGATTGACTTGACGTTGCAGGTCGGGCAACTGGATGTCGACCACATTGATCCGTTGATAGAAGACGGGCTGGACGCGGAGAACAACTTTGCCTTGACCCATTCGAGCTGCAACCGCAGCAAGGGCGACTCGGATCTTCGGGTAGCGAGACGTCTGGCGGAATTCGAGCGGCTGCAACAGCGTGCCAAGGACGAAGGAAAGCGCGGCGCCAATCTCGGCGACATCCTGGGGCGTTATGGTGGCGCGCAGGAGCTCTTGCGCATCGAACGGGTGGATGGCAAGGTGCGCTTCTCTTTCGGGAAATACGACGGCAATCGTATCCATGAAGTTCCGCTTTACACCGACAAACTGAGCCAGATGGACTACTTCTTCACGACGGTCCCCATTGAATTCCTGCATCATGACGACCGCATCAACCCCCGGAGCATCGGCGCGAACATCCGCGGGCTCATCGAGGAGTTCATCAAGAAACGGCCCCAACTTCACGTAGGTTTGGCCTGGTGGGCCCCCGAAGAAGAAGAGGGAGCTGGAAAACTGAAGCTGTTCGACGGGCAACACAAGGCGGCAGCTCAGATTCTCCTGGGTGTTCAACACTTGCCCGTCCGCGTGTTTCTGAATCCGGACACGAACGTGCTCCTTCAGGCCAACACCAACGCAGGCGGCAAACTCCGCCAAGTAGCGTTCGATGCGGCGGTGATGCGGCATCTGGGCAGCACGCTGTATCTGGAAAGGCTCCGGCAGTATCAGAGCATGCGGGGGCTTCCCGAGACCGACTATTCGTTTTCGGAACAGGACCTCGTGAAGTTCTTCCGGGGCGAGCGACGGGAGATGGAACGGTACATTGTTGATTCCTGGCGGGACCAGATAACGCACAACCCGGACAACCGCCTGCTGGAATTTGTCGAGTGGGCAGGGAAAGGCACGGACCGTCCCCTCTCATATGCAACCCTGGAGAGGACATTTTTTGCCATTCTGCTCTACAAGAGCGCATTGGATTCGCCGATCGACGAGGGCATGGAACAGGGAACGAATCCCCGGATCCTCGAGCGCGATCAGATGGTGCGGCTGATGTCGCTTTTTGCCGAAGTCTTCTTCGTGAACAAATGGGATCCTGAAGTGGGCGGCCGCCGTTTGGAGAATAGAATGCAGAAGGGAGAGACTATTCCGGAAGACCACCTTCGGGCGTGGCGGGTCGCCCGCGAAGAGGTCCTGAGGAATATCGTGGAATGGGTGCAATTAGTCATTTCGAACTATTTCGCCTACATGGGGAAGAAGCTAAAAGAAGACAAGTGTCTGCAAACGCCCTTACCCGACACGCTCTGGCAAAGGATCGAAACATTCCTGCGAAACCTGGCCAAGTTGCCCTGTTGGATCGATACGAGCCTAAGCACGACGGTGTTTGGTCCGAAGCAGAACAGCGACTATTGGGCCAAGGTTTTCGATACAGGGTTAACACCGAATGGCATCCGTATATTGGCGCAAGGACTGGACCTGCAAAGCATGATTCAAGAGAACTCAGGGAGTTAACTTATGGCACACCTACCACAGTCCCGACAAGTCACCAAAGCCATAAAGGCCCTCGAAAAAGCCGCCAAGAGTTCTTTGTCCGCGCTCAACGAGCGGGCAGGGGCGATCATGGCGCACGGCGACTATGAAAAGGCGGCCGCCCTTGCCGAGCGCGGGCGCGAAATAAGGGAGTTCCTGGGCGAGGTGGACTTACTAAAGACGCGCTGGAGCCGTGTCAGCCGGGCGGTCTGCACGCGCGGGAAGAAGGTTCAAAAGGTTAAGAGAGGGAAGAGTACACCGCTGTGGGCCTATTACCAGCCGGTTCTTCAGGCTCTCATCGAGGCGGGCGGCGAAGCCAGACGCACGGCCCTCGAGCCGCTGGTGGAGAAGCGCATGGGGTCTTCCTTCCTGCCGGGCGATCACGGGAAATTCCGTGACGGGCGCGAAAAATGGAAAATCATGATCGCGCGCACGCACAAGCACTTGATCAGCGAGGGATGGATAGAACGGCGAGGCGCGCACTTCTGGCGAATCACCGATGCCGGCCGCCGCGCCGCTAAGGCGCAAGTACGCTCAACCGATGAGGGAAAGTCGTAGAAAGAAGGGAGCACTTGGATTGAATCCCGCCGAGAAGCAGTCGAATGCACACGTCGCGGCGAAAATCCGTTTTAGGCAGTACCGCGAACAGATGTCGAAATTCAAGGTCTTTGATGATTTCGAAGCATGCATGAAGCAGACTGAAAAGCGTGTTTCGGATGGGGACAGTGAACATGAGGTGTTCATCCTGACATACAGGTTATGGCATGTTTCTCGCAACTACTTCTTTCTCTTGCGAGTGATCGAGCATAAGTTTGATCGCCTCCTGCAAGCGATGGAGGATGTTCTGGAAAAAGAAAATGCCTTGTCGCTCGCGTTACACACGCGATCATTGGTCGAGCATCTTGGGGCTCTTGCACTTCAATTCAAGTTTTCAGAGCGGCTGTTAAATGGACTCCGTGGGCAGAGCAATCGAAAGCAGATTGAATCTGCATTAGCACGCGCTGAGGATGAACAGAAGCGGTTGTATTTCGGAGTGGGAGCCAAATCAAGCGAAAGCGAGGTGAAGGCTTTTCACGTAAACGACCTGTTGGAAGCAGCGCGCGCCTGGGTTGGTGACATGGATGATGTGTACGCTTACCTGTGTGAGTACGTTCACCCAAACCACGGGAGCAATCTCCTTGTCTCTTCAGGTGAACTAGGCGGGGGACGGCTCGCGCCTTCTGAGGAAGCAAGCGCTGAGGCGCTCTCTAGAATGTGCGGGTACGCCATTCTTGGCGTCGACCTATTAGAAGAGCTTTCAAAAAAATTCGGCGTGCACCTTGTATATTACGCGCACTTCATAAACCTTGGCTTGAGAGAAGAGACGAAATTGGCAAATTGGTTTCAGGAGCGTGGGGTTAAGATTACCGGAGACGGGAAGTCTAAAGATACGGCAATCTGCTTCGTCCGTGCCCGCAATGCATTCGAAGCCATACAGATGCAACAGAGATACATGAAAATGAACGGCATTGTGCCCCTCGGCAATAGGTTTCTTGGCGGTGTAGAGGGAGAACATATCTATGATGTGTATCCGACGGCCGAAGGGGAGCTCTGGTTCAAAGTACCAAGGGTGGAAGAGTTGCCTTGAAATTGTTCCAGGTGTTTTGCCTGTGTCCTCGAGTGCAAAACACAACAAACGGGTAGTTGGCTGACGTAAGGGGGTATGTACATGGCCCTTAACCCTATTGCCTATACCGAAAAAGTCGTCCGCAGCTTCTTGAAGTATCAGCTCACGGCGTACCCGTTTGCTGATCCGCGACTGCATCAACAGATGCGCCATCTCCTGAATATGGATGAGGTGCGCCGTACTCCCCTGCTGAAGGGACCCTATATCAGCCTGTCCCGCAGTTTTCGGGAGGGCGCGAGCGTGACAGGCCTGGCGGCTGAAGGCGTGCTGCATCCGCACATGCGCCACATTATCCCGCCCAGCATCACCAACGTCTATGGACATCAGGAACGGGCTATCCGGGCCGTCCATGCGGGCAAAACGACTCTCGTCAGCACGGGTACAGGCTCCGGCAAGACGGAGTGCTTCCTGTATCCGATCATCAGCAAGTGCCTGGAATTGCGTGATTCGAGCGAACCGGCCGGCATATCCGCAGTCATTGTGTACCCGATGAATGCTTTGGCGGAGGATCAACTCGAGCGCATTCGGGGGCTGCTCGCGGGCAGCGGCGTGACCTTCGGCATGTACGTCGGGAAAACGCCCGAACACGAACGCGAAGTGGGTGGACGCCGGTTAAAGGCAGGCAGCACCCGCGCGGACTATGAGGCCGAGCTGAAGAAATATCGCGATCAGGGACGGCCCGACGTCATCCATCCGTTTGAGGAAGTATGCTCGCGGGAGAGCATGCGCACCGAAGGGCGCCAACCTCGCATCCTTCTCACGAACGTCAAACAACTGGAGTTGCTCCTGACCCGTCAGGTCGACGTGGAACTCTTCGACCACGCACGACTGGATTACATCGTGTTTGACGAGGCGCATACCTTCACGGGAATTCAAGGCGCTGAGACTGCGTGCCTCATTCGACGGCTGAGGAAGTTCTGCGGCCGTGAATCGCAAGATACCGTATGTGTCGCGACGTCAGCGACCATCGTGGATGAACGCGACCCTGACGCGGCGCGCAAGTTTGCCGCGAGGTTCTTCGGAGTGCAGGCTGATCTGGTCGAATGCGTTCACGAGGAATATCAGGACGACATCTGGGGCGAGCCCCGCACGCTGCCCCCGGCGCCAGGACCAGATGAGCGCGAATTGCTGGCGCGTGCATTAGACGCGGTGGACGCAGAGCAGCCCGATAGCGAGATTCGGGGAGTCTATCAACGGTTGACCGGGCTCCCCCTGGAGGGCGAGCCCTGGCAAAGCGCCTTGCATGAGGCGTTGCTACATAACGAACTTGCGTATCAGCTTTGTCAGTTTCTGCAGCGGCCTTGGCCAGTCACCGCGCTCATGAAGGAGATGACCGAGCGTTTGGGACGCGCGCTCTCCGAGGAGGAGCTGCTCACCTATTTTGCGCTCGGTGCGGCCGCATTTAAGGACGGGCGTCCAGTGTTTCGCCCTGTCCTCCACGGCTTCATTCGGGGCATCTCAGGCGCGGTTGTTACGTTCCCAAAAGACAACGAGCCGCAACTTTGGCTGAGCAGTGAAGATGAAATCGCCACTTCAGGCGGCGAAGGCAACGTTTGGCGGGTCCCAATTTACACGTGTACGACCTGCGGGCAGCACTACTTTGTGGCTTTTCTCAAGGATTTCGAGTTTACGCGCGCTGAACCCGGCGGCGGAGAACTGGCCGAGGAAGGCAGCTGGTATTGGGCTACGCTTGATAAGGAACACGGGGGTTGCCGTGTTGTTCTTGTGGATCAGGTCCTGAGCCAGACCGAGGACGACGACCTCGAAGAAGAAAAATGGTCTCATCCACTGTATTTCTGCCGTCACTGCGGGTCGGCCCATCCGGAGGATGTCGGCCGCTGTCAGAACTGCGGCGCCGTCTCCCAATTGGTCAAGCTGTTCGCCATCCGGACAAAAACAAAGAACCTTGGAAACCTCAGCAGTTGCGTGTCGTGCAAGGCCCGGGGCAGACAGGCCGGTAGCCGTTTCCGGGAACCCATTCGTCCCGTGCGCGCCGTCAACGTGGCGGACGTCCATGTCCTGGCGCAAGACATGGTGCACCACGCGGAACGCCCCCGACTGCTTCTGTTTGCCGACAATCGTCAAGATGCGGCCTTCCAGGCGGGATGGATGAAAGACCATGCGCGCCGCTTCCGCCTTCGACGGCTCATGGCGGATGCGATGAAGAACCGCCCCGTCAGCATCGGCGATATGGCCATTAAACTCGACGACGAGTTGGACAAGAATGAGGGCCTTTCTCGTGCCCTCATTCCTGAGGTATGGCGTGTCGTGGCCAAGGAAGGCTCTGGGGGCGCCCATGAGCAGGAACGGCGTCATTTTCTCCGCATACAGGTGTTGCGTGAAGTCACGACCGCTGCGAACCAGCGCGTAGGTCTCGAACCCTGGGGACGGCTGCGTGTCAGTTACAGCGGACTCGATAGCGGTGATCACTTCTTCCAGGAATGGTCAAACAAGCTTGGACTGCCTCCGGAAGACCTCAAGGGCGGTGTGGAGGCCTTCCTCGATCAGCTGAGGCGTCAGCGCCTTCTTTACGATAACCAGCGGCGAATCTTCTCGCGGTATTGGAATGAGGGCGACCGGGAAATTCAGCGCGGTTACCTGCCGCATTTCCCTGACCCGCCTCAAGGGATGAAGCTCATGCTGGACTCTGGGGATGACAAGAAATACGTGCGTCCCTGGCTGACCGAACGGAACACGTTGGCACGCCAAATCGTACGGAAATGGGGGGTGCCGGATGATGATATCCCTGGCTTCCTGGAATCCCTCTGGGACCATCTTCGGAGCGATAGTGTTGGCGTCCTATGTCCCGTGAAGCTGACCGGCAGCAAGGGGAAGTCTCTTCCCAATTGCAGCGGCGTGTACCAAATCGACGCCACGAAGCTGCTGCTGAGCGAAAACCATGGTTACTATCGTTGCCTGACATGCCGCAAGAAGGTGTCTCGCAGAACCCCCAACATGCGATGCATGGGCTGGTATTGCGATGGCGAGATTCAGTTCGTCGCCGAAGATCCCGAGAACTACGACCTACAGCTCCTTGATCAGGGTTATTCCATGCTTCGACCCGAGGAACACACGGCCATGGTTCCGCAGGAGCACCGCGAGTATATCGAGAATCTGTTCAAAGGCGCCGGAGATTCGGTTAACACTCTTGTCTGCACGCCGACATTGGAACTTGGTGTGGATATCGGCGCTCTGGACTCAGTTCTTCTGCGGAATGTCCCCCCGCTTCCCGCAAACTACTGGCAGCGGGCAGGCCGCGCAGGCCGCCGCCATCGTATGGCGGTCAGTCTGTGCTATTGTCGTCCTGCCTCGCATGACCGGGCCTATTACAGCGAACCGTTGAAAATGCTCGAAGGACGAGTCGAGCCGCCAGCCTTCAACCTTCGCAACGAGGTTATGGTTGGCAAGCATGTCCATGCATGCGTGATCACCAGGCTTTTCCAGCTCGGCCGGGCTGGCTCAGGTTTGCCCGAAGACGAACGTCGTCATATCACGGATACACTTCGCGATATGCTTCCAACCCGTGTCTCTTCGTATCTATTCGAGCCTTCAGGGCAATTGCGAGTGAACCCGTTTGAGATCGTCCCATTGCGGGATTTGATCATGCGGTACGAAGATGATCTTGTAAACTACGTTTGTGACGTTTTTCACCAAGGCTGGCCCGCGACAGATGCGGAGGTGACCAGTATTGAGGCCTTGGGTGGGCATGTAGCACAAATGCCCGGCGAACTTGCGGGAGTCCTGAGCAGGTTAAGAAAGAGGTTGCTTTGGGCTCACAGTGAGATTCGTCGTTTGAATCAGGTGAGAGCACAGTACGGCACGTTGGACGAAGAGGACGACGCTCATTATCGTCGCTGCGACCGCATGATAAAAAAGCTCAAAGGAGTGCATGCACGCCAGCGGCGTGAGGCAGAGGGCATTGACGATATCAACACATATGGTGTCTTTGCCGCGGAAGGTTTTCTGCCGGGATATGGTCTGGATACCGGTTCGGTCGTCGGGATGGCGGAAGTGCCGTATTGGCAACTGGGAAGCATGGATTTCGATCTGCCTCGCCCGACCAGCATCGCGCTGCGTGAATATGTGCCTGGTAACTTGATCTATGCAAATGGGCACCGCTTTGTGGCCAGGCGTTTCCACCGTGATCCCGACGAACAACGCTATGAAATGCCCCTCTTTGAGGTCACCACTGAGCGCGAGGCCGTTGCTGAGACCAACGTGGGAAGTGGCGGGGGAACAATGGGTTCGACCACACTGCGCGCAATTTCCGTTTGCGACGTAGACCTTGTGCACCAGTCTCAGATTTCGGACGAGGAAGAGACCCGCTTTCAGATGCCGGTAGCCGTCTACGGCAGGGAGAAGGGACGTCACAATGGCGGGCAGGACCTAATTTGGGGCGGAAGGCAGTTGACCATCCGGCGCGGCGTCTACCTGCGCCTCGTCAACGTGGGTTCAGGGCCGGCTATAGAGCAGAGACAACTCATCGGCTACCCAATATGCGCCGTGTGCGGCCAGAGCGTTTCCCCCCTCGCCTCCGATCGTCAGATTCAACACTTCCTCGACTCTCATGAGGAACGGTGTGGACGCAAACCGGAGTTTCTGGGTCTGTTTGCCGACGTTGTGGCCGACTGTCTCGCATTGCCTGGATGTTCGGACCGAATTGAAGCATATAGCGTCTTGGAGACTTTGCGCATGGGTGCGGCGCACGTGCTTGATATGCATTTGGAGGACCTCCAGATTCTTGTTATCGGGCATGTCGACCGAGATGAAGTTGACGCGCTTCTTTGGGACCCCATGCCGGGCGGGTCGGGATTGCTGGACCAGATACGCGAGAACTTCGCCGAAGTGATTGAGGCCGCGGCGAAGCTGGCCGACAGTTGTCCCTCCGCTTGTGAGCATTCGTGCATTGACTGCCTTCAGACATTCCGGAACGCTTATTATCATCGTTACCTGGATAGGAGTATCGCTTTACAGAGACTGAACGAATGGGAGAGCACTCTCCAGCTTGGGCATGATATTCCTCCTTCGCAGCCTGCAGGTGCGAACTACAATCCTGATGCCCAGCCTGTCAACGACGCTGAAACAAAATTGAAGCACCTTCTTGAAGCTGCTGGTTTCGCTTCGGGAGAATTCCAGCAGCAGATCCGTTTTCGCCATCCGATCAAGTTGGATCATCTCATTGGCAGTACCACCCCGGACGTCTACTTTGCCGGGGATGAAGATGACGACGAGGACAAGGGGGTCTGCGTTTACCTTGACGGGATGAGTGCCTCGCTGCACGGAGACCCTGCCGTAGCCGCCCGTGATCGTGAAATCAGGACTTGGTTGAGAAACAACGGTTACCAGGTTATAGAGATCACCGTTGTGGAATTGGACGATCGCGAAGCCATGGTCAAGCATTTTCGTAAACTGGCAAAGTACCTCTCTGGCAAGGACATGGCACGGAGAATCGGCGAAGATACTGATTGGTTTGACGCAAGTTCCGAGAAACAATGAGCTGAGACAAGAAGTTGTCTTGCGAGTACCATTGAGCGGCTATTCTCCGTCTGGTTTGGGCGCGCTCTCTTGAGATTGCAGTTCCGCGGCACGTTGCCTCACCTTTTTAATGGCCTCGTTGTCGAAGACGGGGCTTGGACGGTTGGCGGACCTGTCGGGCTGGGTGCGTTTGGCGAGGGCGCCGGTCGGGTCGCGGTCGAATATCTCTTCGATAATGCGGAGTTTGGTCATTGGGGGCGTTTCGGGGTCGGCGAGCATCTTCTCCATGGCGTCGAGTGCAGCGTCCAGGAGTTCGTCGAAATCCAGGAGTTCGAGCGGAAGCCTCTTGGCGAGCTGTTGTGCCCGTTCAACCGCCGCGAACGAATCTGACTCCAGTATGCCGGCGATCTGGACTTCTGGGAGGCCCGTGACGCTTGCGATTTGGTCTGGGCGTAGTCCCAAGGCTCGCGCTCGGGCAATGGCGCTTAGAAGAGCCTGAGAAGGCTTCCGGGGTAGCCCAGGGTAGGTTGCCACGTCCTATTTCCTCATGATGCCAGGTACAATGCGCGCAAACGGCAGCACGGCCCCAGCCTTCGCAACCATGCGGTCCATTTCCCCGTGCAGTCGTGCGCGGCATTCTCTGCCCAGGCGGCTGTTCAGCACCCTGGAAACCGTGGTGCGGTGGACGCCCATTTCGGCCGCAATCTTGCCAACACGCTGCCCCGCCACGGCCCTGCGGAGCATCTCGAGATGCTGGTCTGTAAGATGCTTCAGTTGCCGTGAGTTGTTGTCTATGTCTGGTACACGTCCCATGATTCTCTGGCCTCCGCTGTGTCTGTAACTCATTGGCTGCAAATGGCTTCTATCTGATACGAAAAGACCGTGTTTGAGCCCTATATACAAGGCACCCCCTCGCGCGGAGGGTCTAGTGCAGTCATTGCCACGAAACAGGGGCGCCATTGCGAGGTTTCATCAGTCTAGCGAAGAAAACGACACCATGGCGGATGAGCCATGCGGTCATCGCAACCATCCGGTATAGGTCCATTTCGAGCATCCTGAGCAACTCATTTCTTGGGCCGCGCTATCCCTCTGGAGAAGGGCTGCTACGGCGCGTCCGCATCAAAGCGGACAGCGCCGGAGCCCCCTTTAGGGGGCGGCTTTGTTCCGATTCTCTAAGTCGCTGTCTGATAGTGCTTTATGAGAATCGGAACAGGGGATTTCTTGTTTCGTTTGTCCCGATTCGCTAAGCCCTTCTGTCCCAGTGCCTTGTGCATTGGGACACACCTCTTGTTCCGATGTGTCCGTTTGTTTCAACTCTTCAGAGAAGCCCCGCAAGAAATCGTTATTCTTGCGGGGGATCCTGGCTTTCCCCTTTTTCTCGACATTCAGAAAGCCCCGTGATTCTGCGCGGGCTAAGAGACCGCCAATAATCCTTGTTTTTGCCAATCTCGGGAACTTTCTTTCAAGCTCGTATCGGATATCAGCTCCTTTGTCCGACTTAGAGATCTGACGTGCGGTCAGATCATCAGGATTCTCTCCGATAATGACCGCCAGCTCGTTAGCCGCGCGGTCCATCATTTGCTCGGCAACAACCTGCTTTTCAGATTCAAGGTCGACCGCGCGAAGCACCCCCGACACACTTTTTTTGCTCACATCCCTCTTGAAGTACTTGACACCACCTGTACGCCCAGTCCAATTGCTCTTCAGGTGACCTAGCCGGACGTAGAGTGAACTGTCGCTGATCCCGAAATCCTCGATTTCTTTCCTTTCGAGGGGAGCAAGAGCAAATAGGGAACGAACAGCATCTCTGAGCGCCGAAGCGCCACGTCCCATCGCTGGGGAAAGATCGTCCTGCCGGTCCTTTGAGACATGGTGGTTCACCCAGATTGTTGTTTTGGTGTCTCTACCCAGCGCCTTCAGGAGATTCATGAAAGCGGCCATGACCACGTTGTCGTTCTCATCGCCGCCGTAGAAGTGGGAAAGTGGGTCGATGACGATCATATCCGGTCGCCATTCGCGTACGATGCTTCGGAGTTCGGTGTAGTGTTCCGTGGGAATCACGTTGCCGTTTTCGACTTTGACAAGTGGGAACGCCTCGCCTGCGTACAATCGGACATTCCGGGCGAACTGGTCGTGTTCTACCTGGCTGATGCCAAAGGCATGAACAATCTTTGCATGCCTTCGGTGAATCTCTTCGGGGGGGTCCTCCGACTCTAGCCAGAGCACGCTCATTGCCTCACTGGGTACAAAACCGTCCACCAATTCACGTCCGATCGCTAGCGACGTGATTAACTCCTGAGTCAACCATCCCTTGCCGAGACCGCCCTGAGCCACGATACCGGCGAGGGTACTGCGCGGTACCAGTCCCTCAAAGACGAATTCCAGC
>Ga0116149_1001862_pt1 | contig 24528 bp, 19 predicted proteins | sample AD_UKC057_MetaG_FD_89787 | JGI IMG/M metagenome (GOLD analysis project Ga0116149, IMG submission 89787) | Active sludge microbial communities of municipal wastewater-treating anaerobic digesters from USA - AD_UKC057_MetaG | ecosystem: Engineered > Bioreactor > Anaerobic > Digestate | place: USA...
AGTTCGCGGATGATAGCGTCGAGGCTGCGGGTGTCGCCGATCATGAATTGCTGGGTTTCTTCTTTTTGGGCGTCGATGCCTGCTCCGTTAGCCTCTTCGGGGAACGCTTCTTCGTATGCGCCGATTCCGACTCTCGTGTCTGCGTCGCGCTGGGTGCACATCTTGATGACCGAGCGAATCATTTCGGGTTTTTCGCGGTTGGTTACGATGAGCCCCGCGTAGGGGATCGAGAGTCTGATGACGGCGATGAGGTAGCGGAAGTCTTCGTCGCTGACGCGGTACTGGACCCACGAAAAGTCGGTGCCGGCCGCGGGTTCGAGGCGGGGCACGGATACGGTGTGCGGTCCGAGTCCGTATTTTTTCTCAAGGTCGCGGGCGTGGGCAACGAGACCCATGACTTCGAACTTCCAGTCGTAGAGGCCGAAGAGGGCTCCGACGGCGACGTCGTCGATGCCGGCGTCCATCGCGCGGTGCAGGGCGTAGAGCCGCCAGCGGTAGTTGCCCTTGAGCGTGCCTTCCGGATGTACCGACCGGTAGGTAGGGCGGTGATAGGTTTCCTGGAACACTTGATAGGTGCCGATTCCGGCTTCGTGCAGTTTAACGAGATCGCTTATCGGCAGAGGCGCCGCGTTGACGTTGACTCGTCTGATTTCTCCAACGCCGTTACGGGCGCGCATTCGGACGGAATAGACGCGCTTCATGCTTTCGGCGATGTAGTCGGCGTCGGTTTCGGGGTGCTCGCCGTACACCATGACGAGCCGCTTGTGGCCGATCTTCCCGGCGAGCACGCGGGCTTCGGCTTCGATTTCGTCCATGGTCAGCACTCGCCGCTCGACCGCTTCGTTGTCGCAGCGGAAGCCGCAGTAGGAGCAGCGGTTGACGCATTTGCTCCCGCAATAGAGGGGCGCGAACGTGACGACGCGGTTGTCGTAGACCTTGTTTTTGATTTCGCACGCGGCCGTGAAGATTTCTTCCTTCAGCGCGGGATCGGTGACCGAAAGAAGAGCGGCGACGTCCTCGCTGTCCATCAGTTTAATGTCGTATGCCTTTTTGATTATTTCGCGGATACGAGATGTCGAGGCATTCGTATTGCGCTGGATCGTTTCTTCGATCGCCCCTTCGTTGATAAAGTCATTCCCCTGGTCGTCGAGATATTTGTCGATTTCATCCTGGCGGATAATTTTTTTCTGCCATTCGCGGGCGCTTGTTGCGAGCGTGTCGTTTTTCATCTGCTGTTCCTGTTATTTGATTTTCGCGACGGTGGATTTGGCGGTGACGCCGTCGATCATGCCGAGTTTGCCGGTGAGCGCGCCGATTTGGTCGGTGGTCGCGTCCACGATGAGGGTGATGATGTTGAGATCGCGTTCGTGATAGGGAAGGCCCATGCGGCCGATGATGATGTGTCCGAATTGGGTGAGGATGTCGTTGACTGCGTTTGCTGCTTCGTTCCGTTTGGTGATGATTACTGCGACGACGCCGACTGCGCGGTTTTCCATGTCTGTCTCCTTGACCGGGTTTTGGGCCTGCGGGCAAGGAACGGACGGTTTTCGCGGGCAGCTGTTGCGCGATGCCGAGGGGGGTAGGGCAAGGCGCACGATCCGAATCTGTTTCGGACGCAGCGGTCGAGTGAAAATTGGTGTCCGTCCCTTGGCTTCAGATGCGACTCCTGACCGCAGGCGGTTGCGACCGATTAAAACGGGTGTTTTTTATCGATATCGCTGGGACATACAGTACCGCACCGATATAGTTTATGCAAGCCTCTTACGGCCGGAATTTTTATGCTGGAAAGTCGTAGCACCAAATTATGAAATCGTGCTATCATCCGTTGCTGTGGAAGCGATTATCGGAAAAGACATCACCCATACATACGAATCCGAGACTCGGCGCACGGTATCCCTCGACGGGGTAACGATTTCGGCGGCCGCGGGCGAGTTTGTAGCGATTTTGGGCCGGAACGGCTGCGGAAAGTCGACGCTTGCCAGACATGTGAATGCGCTTATTCCGCTCCAGAAAGGAAGCCTCTGGGTGCAGGGTTTTGATCTTTCGACGCCCGAAGCCGTACAGAACGTCCGCCGCGCAGTCGGCATGGTGTTCCAGAATCCGGACAATCAGTTCGTTTCGACCGTGCTCGGCGAGGATGTCGCGTTCGGGCTTGCAAACCATTGCGTGAATGCGGATGACATCGAAGGCCGCGTGCAGGAAGCTCTTGCGGGAGTCGGTCTTGAAGGATTCGCCGCTCGTTCCCCCGCGACCTTGTCGGGCGGGCAAAAGCAGCGCGCCGCCCTTGCCGGCGTTCTTGCTGTAGATCCTGAAATTCTGGTGTTCGACGAGGCGACTTCGATGCTTGACCCTGAAGGCCGGCGCGAGATTCTGGAGCGCATGCGCTTTTTGCATCGCGAACGGGGCCGGACGATTGTAATGATTACGCATTATGCCTGCGAGGCGGTGTACGCCGACCGCGTTATCGTGATGGACGGCGGGAAGATCGCCGCTTCGGGAACTCCGCGGGAAATTTTTGCCGACCGCGCTTTGCTCGAGAGCGCAGGCCTGGAGCAGCCGCTTCCGGCGCGCTTGTACACCGATTTGCTGCTTGAGGGCATCGCGCTTTCACGGTGCCCTCTGACTGATGAAGAACTCGCGGAGGAACTGTGCTTCTTGAACTGAAGGATGCGTCGTTTTCATATCCTCTTTCGCTCCGGCCTGCCGCCGAAAACCTGAATCTCCGCATCGGCGAGGGTGAATTCGTGGGCATCATGGGCCGGACGGGCTGCGGGAAATCGACGGTTATCCAGCTTCTTGCAGGATTGCTGTCTCCGGCGAGCGGCTCGGTTCTCTTCGACGGCGCCGACGTCAATGCGCCGGGACGCAGGGGTAATGCGGCGCGGTGCGCTTTGCGCCGGTCGGTCGGCGTTGTTTTTCAGTATCCCGAGACCCAGCTTTTCGGAACGACTGTCGAGCGGGATATCGCGTTCGGTCCGCGGAATCTCTTTCCCGGGGAAACAGAAGCGGAGATCGATTCGCGCGTACGCGAAGCGCTCTCCCTGGTCGGACTCGACTATTCGTACGTTGCCGGACATTCCCCGCTCGTGTTTTCGGGCGGCGAAAAGCGGCGCATCGCGATAGCGGGCGTGCTCGCTTCCCGCCCACGGGTACTGCTCCTGGACGAACCGGCCGCGGGACTCGATCCCGCTTCGCGAGCGTCTTTTCTTTCTCTGCTTTCCGGTTTGAACCGCGCGGGAACTACCATTGTTATGGTGTCGCACGACGCCGACGCAATCGCCGAACAGTGCTCACGCTTGGTGGTTATGGAAGACGGCCGTATATGCTCTGACGGGACTGTTTCCGCGCGGGCGCCTTCTTGCGTGCGCATCGTTACGGACAGCTCTGCACATCGGGCGGCGTGCGCGCTTGCCGACCGCGGGATTCCGATTCCGCAAGATATCTTCCGCTATGAAGAACTGCGTTCGAGCGTGATTGCGTATGCCAAAGGCCGCCGTGCATCGCTGTTTGCACCGGCGGAGTGTGTCGCGGGTTTGCCGAATGCGCCGGCGGTTTTGCACGGTTCGGCGGGGCGCGCTCCAGTATTAGCTGGCGCGTCTGTAATCGTGCGCGCGCAGCCTGGCCCTCTCGATCCGGCCTCACGTCGCAATTTGCTTGAACGGCTCAATCCATGCGTCAAGCTTGCGCTTTTTTTGTGCATCGCCGCAGCGAGCCTTGCCGTGGAATCTCCCGCTTCTTTCGCGCTTATCGCCTTTAGCTCCGTCCCGGCGCTTGCGTTTTCGTCCGAGGCCCGCCGTTCGGCCGCCGCGCAGATCGCAGGGCTTGCCTGGTTTGTCTTCTTTGTATGCGCGCTCAACTTTCTGTTTTTCAGTCCCGAGAGCGCCTTCGCCCGATGGTGGATTTTTTCCCCTTCGATCGCAGGAGCCGCCCAGGGCGCGCGCATTGCGGTGCGCATTGCGCTCATCACGGTGTTCTCGGCCGTGCTGACCTCGGCTACTACACCGGTCGACCTGACCGCCGCCTTCGAGCTTCTTTTGTCGCCTCTCGCTCTCCTGCGCGTGCCGGTCAGCGAGGTCGCGATGATCCTGGGCATAGCGCTCCGGTTTGTTCCGGTGCTGCAGGAAGAAGCAGACCTCGTGCGCAAGGCTCAAACCGCGCGCGGCGCACACTGGCGCCGCGCGGCCGGTTTTCTGCCCCTCGTGGTCCCGGTATTTCTCGCCTCGTTCGCGCGGGCGGACGAGCTTGCCCTTGCCATGGAAGCCCGCGGCTATCGGGGATCGCGCTACCGGACAAAACGCCGTCGCGCGCCGTTCGGCCTGCAGGACGCCGCCGCTATTCTCGCCTGCGCTCTTGTGTGCATTCCGGCCCTGCTGCTCTAACAGGGTCTTCTAAAAAAAACCGGGGTTTCCCCGATGCCTAACTTTTGGAGGAATTATGACAAACGTAAAAAAATCAGTTTTGACGGCGGTAAGCATCGCGCTCTGCGTAGTGCTCCCGATGGCTTTCCATTCGATACCGAACGCGGGTGCCGTGTATCTTCCCATGCATGTGCCTGTTTTGGTGTGCGGTCTCTTGTGCGGCTGGCAGTTCGGCCTCTTGTGCGGTCTTGCAGGCCCTCTGCTTTCTTCGCTGTTGGCCGGCATGCCCCCCGCGGCGATTCTCCCGATCATGATGATCGAGCTTGCCTCTTACGGTCTTGTTTCGGGTTTCCTGATGCGCACGGTACGGACGGGGAAAACCGCTCCCGATCTGTACATTGCTCTTGTAATCGCCATGATTGCAGGACGCGTCGTTTCCGGAATCGCCAAAGCGCTTATTTTCATGCCCGGCAAGATGACGGTCGCCGCCTGGGTTTCCGGATACTTCATCGTTTCCCTTCCGGGCATCGCCATACAGCTTGCTCTCGTTCCCGCCGCGATCTTCGCGCTGATGAAAGCCGGTCTCGTGCCTGTCAGGTATTCCTCACGTGCGGGCGAATAACGGTACTCCGGTTTCCGGACCGCATCTGACGCTTGCCGGCACCTCGGTCGAGCTTGCGGATATCATCGATTATTTCGACGTTCGCGCTTCAAGCTGGGACCACTCCCTCGTCCGGAACGAAGCCGTCCTTGCTTCGATTCTCGATTTCGCCGCGATCGGGAAGGGCGTCAGCGTTCTTGACGTCGCCTGCGGGACCGGCGTCCTCTTCGGCGACTACCTGTCGCGGGACGTCGCTTCGCTGACAGCGATCGATGTGTCCGCCAAGATGGCGAAAATCGCCCGCGCCAAACACCGCGATCCCCGGCTGTGCGTACTGTGCGGCGATGTCCTGACGGCGGGCTTCGACCGACTTTTCGACCGCATCGTCGTGTACAACGCCTTCCCCCATTTTCCCGAACCGGCGCGTCTGGTAGAGCGCTTGTCCTCGCTGCTGACTCCGGGCGGCCGGCTAACGATCGCCCACGGGATGAGCCGCGAACGGATCAATGCCCACCACGGAGGAAGCGCAAAACCAGTATCGATCGGTCTCATGAGCGAAACCGACCTGGCCTCCCTTGCTTCCCGCTGGCTCGACGTAGACATCGCCGTCTCCGACGACTGCAAGTACGCGGTCTCCGGCGTCAAGCGCTGAGCCGGGTTCTCAGCCGGTGTGCGATTCCTCTGCGAACACTCTTCCGCAGGACGCGCACCGGATGCTTTCGCTGGTCGTGGTTGCCTCGTATGAAACGGACTCTCTGTAAAAAGAATCCGCGGGGCCTCCCGCCGTGTGCGTCCATCCTCGTCTTTCAATTTCTATCTTCCCCCCGCATGCAGGACAGGGGCCGAGCTTTTCAACAATCGACTCTACGGCTCGGAACGGAAGCCGTTCAAGTATGTGCTTGGTTCTCGCCGCGATGTCTTTCGCCTCCAACCCGCCGAGAATTTCCGGCGCATACCATGAGCGGTTGATATCGGCTGCCTGCTCGACGAGCCAGTCGGCATCGTGAACGAGTCGGGCAAGTGCAAGCCATGCATCCTTGTCTCCGGACCACGCGGCTGCTGTCTTTTTTAGCCATGCGTCCGTCGCGCCCTTTCGCGCAATCGCAAGCATCGTTTTTTCATTCAGCCGAGCGGCTCGTTCCGGCGGTATCGATTCGCTCTGTAATTGATCCGGAAACCGCGCTATTATTCGTTCGAGAACTTCCACGGGGAAACAAGCCTCCGAGGCCAGCACCGCGATTCTCGCAACGACTTCCGGGCGATCCAGAAGAGAGTCGATTTCTCTATCCGTCCGCGCGTGCGCGAGAAGGCGCAAAAGCCAGGCGGGATTGTCGGTTTTGGCTGCTGCCTCGTCGAGCGTTTTAGCATTGAGCAACGCAAGAGGGATTTCCCTGCGGCTGTCGAGAATAGCCGGAAACTGCAAGGCCAGATCCTTGTCGGAAAGTCGTTTGACCGCTTCCCTCGCCACTTCGCTTTCCCGTGCATGCTTTGCCGCCCGGAGCAGGCCGCGATCCTTCAGGCCGTCGAGTGCTTTGATGTTTTTCGCAATAACGCGGGTATTCCGTTCCCTGTTTTCATCCCGGACAATGCCCTCGACATAGCGATGTTCCGGAACGTTCTCAAAGGCGCGTTTATTCCAGCCAGGCCGGAACAGATTCGCGAATCCCGATGCAAGACGCCTGAACGGCTTGATCCAGCGGGTAAAACTCCGGCAAGTTGCGGCGATCCGGTACAGAGCGAATCCGTAGAATCCGGCGAGCGCGATTCCGGGAGCCAGCTGCCATTTCAAGAAAAAGACGCAGAATGCGATCAGAGCGTACGCAGGAATCCCGAGTATGACAGCAAGAAGCACTGCCGATTTTATGCTGCCGGCATCCGGCATCCGTCTGTTGGTAAAATCTTCCTTTGCAAAGAGGGCAATGCTGAATAATACGGTAATCGGTATATATACCCATGGGTACGCGAAAGCTCTCGAAAGTGTTTCAATCATAGGAATGTCTCCATCTCGAGTGTAGCACGCGCCCCTCGAAAAACGCGCGTATTATGGATATACTGCTAGTTCAGGCAAATTTACTCAAAATAGGGTGTTGGACATGGTTTGTAGTAGTACTGTCAGGCGAAGCGCCGGGACGTGGGCGTTATTGCTTCTCTCCGCATTTTTCTTTCTTTTTCCAGTTAGCAGGAGCGCGGCCGAATCCGCCGGCGTATCCGTTCCGCTCGACGTATCATCCGTTAATTCATTCGACCGGCTGCTTATGTTTCCGTACTCGGAAGGTCCGGATCTTGCGTCGGAATTCACCCAGTATGCTTCGTGGCTCGCTCCGGCCGTATTCATGGCTGTTTCTCCGCCTGCAGGCTGGATAGAAATCGGGCTTTTGTACGCGGGCTCGACCGCTCTTTCGTTCGGCACCCGCACCGTCCTCAAATCGGTAATCGACCGCGACCGGCCGTACATGTACTTTGCCGATCCATTGGCCGAAGGAATCGAAAGCGGCGACAGCAGAAATTCGTTTCCATCGGGACATACGACCATGTCTTTTACCGGAGCCGCTTTCGCCGCGACTCTCTTCGCCCTGCGCTATCCTAAGTCTCCGTACCGCGTTCCCGTTACGGCGGCGGCTTTCGCTCTGGCAGGCACGACGGCGGCGCTCCGTATAGCAAGCGGAAACCACTTCATGACCGACGTGCTCGCCGGAGCGGCGATCGGATCCTTGTCAGGCTTTATCGTACCTTTTGCGCATTCGAAGATCGCTGACGCCTGCAGTCTCAGCGATGTAACCGTTTCTGTTACTCCGTTCGGCTTCTCCGTAGGGAAGAAGCTCTGAATACAAAAGTCTTTTGGAAAGGGAAAGGTGTTCGATGGAAAAGCGCTTTAAAGTTTCGTTATCTGCGGCCTGTATGTGTCTGGCGCTGTTCGGTTCCTGCAGCCGGGATCCTGTCGATGCCGTGCTTCGCGGCATCAGCCGGGGCGAAAACGCCACGATCCGCATCGAGTGGAAGGGCTCTGTGTTCTATGTCGATCCGACCGGTTCCGTTCCGGAAGAGCGCGCTGATGCAGTCTTCGTCAGCCATCGGCACAGCGATCATTACGATGCGCTCGCTCTTTCGAAGCTCGGATCAGGAGTTCCTGTCTACGCTCCGTTCGACGCGAAAGGCCTCTTCCGTTTTTCGGTCGGCGACAGGATTGAAATCGCCGGCATCTCCGTCGAAGCCGTTCCTTCGTACAACATCGTCAAGAAGCAGTACCATCCGAAGCAGGACGGCAACGCGGGCTTTGTTTTCACGCTCGGAGAAACCCGCGTATATATTGCCGGAGACACCGAACGCATCTCCGAGATGAAAGACATCAAATGCGATATCGCGATCGTTCCCCTCGGGCAGGTATATACGATGCGGTCCGTCGACGACGCGGTCGAAGCTGTGCTCGATACGGGAGCCTCGGTCGGAGTTCCGACTCACTACGGCTACGCGGAAGGGAAGGATGCTGATGCGGCCGCCTTCGTAGAGAAAGCCGCTGCCAGGGGAGTCCGCGGCGTTATTCTGCCTCCGTTATTGTAAGTACGGCTGTGCCTTCTTCGCCGTAGTCCCCGCCGCCGTAGAGCGCACGGTATTCGGGCAGGAGAAAATCTTCGACAGCGGCGCGCGGGTTCATCGCGTCGGCGAATCCAGCTTTCCGGTATGCAGCGACTGCCCGGCCGTTTCTGACCGACGGCCGAATAATGAATTGCACGACACCGAATTCTGCGCGAAGGTACTTGATAAGTTCCCTGATCGCTTCAGTGCCGTATCCATTCCCGCAGTGCTTACGCGTATTGAGCCAGATATCGAGCTCCGCACGGCCGGGTTTGAGATGAAAGCAGGCATAGCACAGGCATCCGAGTTCTTCGATTTTTCCGTCTTGAGCCTCATGTTCGATTATCATCACCGAACCGCGCCGCCGACCCTCCCCGGTATAATAGAAATCCTCGAAATCTTCATCGAACTGCTCCCTGTCCGGAACCGGGTTTTCAGGATAATCCGGCTCGCCCATGTGCATGCAAGCCGTATCCGAAAGGCACAGCCATTCGTACGTTTTTTGCTTTTCGTCGAGCCTGGCATGGCGGATTGTAATCATTTCGCGTACGCCTCTTTCAGCGCATCTCCCATCTTCTTGATATTGGCGAGCCAGTCGGGCGCGAGCGGATCGAGCGGTACGACGACAGCACCCGCCTGCTTCGCGACGGTTCGAGCCGCGGCGACCGGGAACTGCGCCTGCACAAACACGGCCGGAACCTTGTCTGCTTTTACCTTTTCGATCATCGCTGCAAGCGTTTTCGCGATCGGCTCCTTGCCCCCTGTTTCAACCGAGTTTTGAACGATGCCGAACTCGTCGAAAAAATAACCGAACGACGGATGATAGACCAGCACTCTTTGCCCCTCAAGATGCGCGAGCACTTTTTTCAGGGTATCGAAGGTCGAGTCTATATCGCGGACGAGAGAATCATGATTGGTTCGATAGAACTCGCCGCATTCAGGGTCGATCAGCGAAAGCGCGTCGCGCAGATGGCCCGCCATTATTTTCGCCGGCGTTCTGCCGAGCCAGCTGTGGCGATCGATATTCGAGCCGTGTTCGTCCTCGACGGCGTGTTCGCCGTGACCGTCTTCTTCGTCATGCTCTCCGGGAAGCTCTTCTTCGTATTCCTGCAATGTGCGGAAGTCCACGCCGTCTGTACCGTGCACTATTTTCAGATCCGGAAACTGAGCCGCCACTTTCGGTTCGAGAGCAATCTCGAAGTCCGTGCCGGAAGTAATCCATACTTTCGCCTTTGCGAGGCGCGCCATCTGGGCGGGAGTCGGATCGTACGAGTGCGGGCTCTGTCCCGGCCCCACCAGCACCAGTATATCCGCCTTTTCTCCGGCTATCCGGGATGCGAAATACTGCTGCGGCAGAATGCTGACGGCAACGACTGGTGTTGCTTCTTTACCAGGCGCTATAGCTTCGGCGTTGCCTCCGGCGAATACTGTCGTAGTCAAGAGGCACAGAAATGTCCCCGCGATGGTGTATACTTTGTGTTTCATAGTGTTTTCCTTTTACCGCGTATACAGGTTTCCCTTGTACGACCACAGTTGTGTAAACTAAAGGTACTGAAGGCGAACGAAAAATGCAAGTCATTTGCAAAAAAAAGAGGCGTTATGAACCGTTTATGTGCTCTGCTCTTTCTTTCCGCCATGCTGTTTACAGGTTGTTATTCGCAGCAGGTCGGGTATCTTGAAATAGAAAACGCTTCAGTCTCGACGGTTGAACGGTTCAATGCGGTTGTCGAGACCTCCGGCGGGCTGATGGATGTGCGTCTACCGGATATCGCTTCGGGTAGATCGAAAGAATGCGAGGTAGGCATCGCGCAAGGCGGTTTTTTCTCTCAAAGCTATGCTGCTCGCGTCGATATTTCGTATTATATCGGGAATGCCTATTTTGATATCCGTTACGATAAAAATGCGAGCATGTCATCCGATTTTACGTATTACAACAATGCCGCATTTCTGAGCGCAGGTTCCACGCTGCATGTTCGCATCTATGCCGACGGGTATGAGGTGTATTGACGGCGACCTCTTGCCTCCATGGTGATTTCATCACAGAAATGCATGCGTATTCTCCTTACACTAACAGTATACCGGTTCTATAGTGATGCATATCCGGTCAGAAATCGAGAGGAGAATACGATATGAAGAAAATACTGATTATCGGCGGTGTGGCCGCCGGAGCTACTGCAGCCGCCCGCGCGCGGCGCCTGGACGGCGATGCAGAAATCACTCTGCTGGAAGCAGGAGATGACGTATCCTTTGCGAACTGCGGGTTGCCGTACTACCTGGGCGGAGACGTTAAAAACCGTTCCGACCTTATTCTCTCGAGTCCCGAAACCTTCCGCGATCAGTATCGGGTGACGGTTCGCACCGCAACCGAAGCGAAATCCCTGGATCGACGGAAGCGCGAAGTAACCGCGGTCGACAGGAAAACGGGAATAGAAACCGTGTATGCCTATGATTCTCTTATTCTTGCACAGGGCGGCAAGCCGATAGTTCCGCCTCTTCCCGGGGTGGATCAGGACAACGTATTCCAGCTGTGGACGCTCGACGACATGGACAAGATTAACGCCTTTATAAAAGAAAAAGATCCTAAAACTGCCGTCGTCGTGGGCGGAGGCTTCATAGGTCTCGAAATGGTCGAAGCTCTCGTAAAGCGCGGCCTTTCGGTGCATCTTGTAGAGATGGCTCCCCAGATTATGCCGAACCTCGAAGGCGAGATGGCCGGTTTCCTGACGAAAGAACTTCTGGATTACGGCGTTCGCATTCATACGGGCAAAGCCCTGCAGTCTATAGAAGGATCGACTGTGAAAATTAACGACGGCTCAAGCCTGCCTGCAGACATGGTACTTTTATCGGTCGGCGTACGGCCGACTCTCGCTCTTGCGAAGGAAGCAGGTCTCGAAATCGGAAGTGCCGGAGGTCTTCTGGTGAACGACCGGCTACAGACGAGCGATCCGCATATTTTCTCGGCCGGAGATATGAACGAAATAGTGAACCGCGTCAACGGCAAAAAAATGCGTATTCCGCTCGCAGGACCTGCGAACCGTCAGGGCCGGATAGCCGCAGAAAATGCGCTCGGAGGAGACAAGGCGTATAAAGGCTCCGGCGGCACCTCGATTGTCAAACTTTTCGGCGCTGTTGCAGGCTCTACAGGTTTGAGCGTCAAGCAGGCGCGCGAAGCAGGATTCGACGCCGACGCGGTCGTCGTTCACAAAGCGAGCCATACCGCCTATTATCCCGGCTCCTATAAGGTGAGCCTCATGCTTGTGTACGACAAACAGGACGGCAAGGTTCTTGGAGCTCAGGCAGCCGGCCGCGTCGGGGTAGATAAAAGAATCGACGTCGTTGCGACAGCGATTGCAGGCGGGTTGACGCTTGCAGACCTCGAAGAGATGGACTTTGCGTACGCGCCGCCCTTCGACAGCCCGAACGGGCCTGTGAACATGGCAGCTTTCACTGCGGAAAACAACCGGAGCGGGTTCAGTCCGTCGATTCTGGCACAGCACGTTGAAGAGTTTGCTCTTAAAATGCAGCCTATCGCCATCGATCTTCGCGATCCGATCTCATTCAAGAAAGCGAACCTGGCGGGTTCCGTCAACGTGAGCCACAATGCGCTCAGGGACAACATGCCGCAGCTTCCGAAAGACCAGCCGATTCTGGTTATCAGCGAAGACGGTCAGAAGGGTCATGTCGCGCTTCGTATGCTCAAAGGCGCGGGGTTCGCCGAAGTGTACAATCTTTCGGGCGGGTATATCTCGCTTGAACGCCATGCTCGAGCCTGGCCGTTCGACAAAATTTCGGTAGGGCTTCTTCCGGTTGAACGAAAGAGCGTGTCCGACCTTGAAGGCGAAGACAGCCGTGCCGCCGATCATGAAACGCCTCATGCCGCCGTCGAGGCTCCGGCGACCGGTCTTCTGATTATCGATGTGCGCACAAGTGATGAATTCGAGATGGGCGCCGTGGAGGGCGCAATCAGCCTTCCTCTGGACGAGCTGGAGTCCCGTGCCGAGGAAGTTATCGGCGATAAAAACAGGGAAGTGATCGTGTACTGCGCTTCGGGCGCCCGCTCGGGCTATGCCCGCCGCGTACTAGCATCGATGGGATATACCAATGTGGAAAACGGCGGCGGACTTCACGACATGCTGGCTCGATATTCGGCTAATTAATGGGCGATCAGCCTTGTTCTCCCTCGATCGTATCAAGACGGCTTCTGAGCTTGTGGATGTTCAGTTCGTTATCTTGCCCGATCGAGCGGAGCTTTGTAGCCTGTTCATTTAGATTTGTAGCCTGATCGCGGATCGCAGTAATTGCCTCCGCGGTCTGCTTCGAACTGTGCTGTATGCTCTTGAACGCGTCCCGTGTCGTTGCGATTACCGCATTCATATTGTGAACCGACTCATTGACGTTTTGATGAATAGTTTTTAGCTCGCCGATCACTGCATTTATTTCTCCGGTTCCCTGAGAAAGTTCCGACATCCCCTGAATGATTTCTTCAAGCGCATTGCTTACGTCCAGGCTGAGCCTCTGTATGGTCTGAAAATGTTGTTGGCTTTGTTCGCTCGCTTCAACGACATTTCTGATGTCCTGGTTGTTTCTCGTCAGAATTTCGCGGCTGATCTTCGAATTCGCGTTCGTTTCTTCGGCAAGTTTTCGGATTTCGTCCGCAACTACGGCGAATCCCCGTCCGCTGTCCCCAGCATGAGCCGCTTCGATAGCCGCATTCATTGCCAAAAGGTTAGTCCGGCTTGCAATTTCTTCTATTACAGAGATGACGTCCAGAACCTGTGTCGATGACGTTTCAAGTTGCTTCATCGACTCTATCGTTTCCTGGAACGATTCTTCCGTTTCGGTAGCGGCGTTGGTCAGGGTCTTTACCGCAGCCGATTTGTCGACGGCCGACCTGCTTATTTGGACGATGGATGCTCCCATTTCTTCAACGGCGGCCGACGAGCGTTCGACGGAGTTCGTTTGAGCCTGCATGCCTGATCGGACTTTGTCTCCGGCGCGCGCGAGCTCTTCCTGATCCCTGTCGTTTTTTTCGACGGTATTCGAAAGCGATGCCAGCGTAGCGGCCGCGTCATCGCTGCCTCTTCTGATCGAATCGATTCCTCTTGCGGATGCTTCCGCAACCGTGGTCAATTCCTGCCCGATCGAAAGAGTGTTCTGCGCGTCTTTCACTATGAAATCGAGCCGCTTCATCCGCTCTTTCGTGCTGGTATTGTTGATTTCCAGATCTTCTATGATCGATTTCTCTACTTTAAAGCTGAGGCTTAAAAAAGCAATGGCAAGCGCATGGAAAATGAGCGCGAAGAAAAGACCGTTCGCAACCCGGGCTGCGTCGTACATCCCCGGCGCTACTCTGAGCATATAGTAGGGAACGAAAAGAATCGTATTGATTGCCGCCGAGGCGAACAACTGGGAACGGCGGTACCCGATGATGATCGAGAGAATCAGTATCGGACCGGAGAAAAAGAAGTACATGTAGAGATCTCTGTACCCTTCGGGCTTTTGCGCGAGCACCATAACGATCGGTATAGCTGAAAGGAAGATAATGAATCCGGTGCTTGCCGCTTTGTATTTTCCCTTTGCGAGCGCCCATAAGGCGATTAGGCTGATGAACACCGTCGGCAGTGAACTGGACAAATTCCCGTAGTTTCCGGAAACCAGATTTATAAGCGTCATTAACACTGTCGCTCCGCATACGATGAGCAGAACAAGCGCCAGGTTCCGGCTTTTAAGCCTGATCATTACGGGTTCATGCGCGTACGGCCCTGTTAAGCGGGTTAAGAGATTCATCGATGGTTCCTCCGGAATAGTAAAGGACTTCCTGTTGCGCCGCCGGTCTTGCCGGACGTTCTGTATTCAGGGCACCTTTACAGTATAAGGCACGGGGATAAAAACTCAACTGGAATGGGGTTTGCTTCCAGGTGCAGGAATATACTTGCTGCCGTTCGCGCCTGTCTTGCGCCGCGGCTGCACGGCCTCGCCATTCTCTTTCGCGCGGTCGCGGAATCCTGATTCGGATTTCTTTCGTCCTTTTGAAAATGGCGCGAGCGTTTCGGCGGGCTCTTCCGGCCGGTACTGACGCTTCTTGTCCGCCAATGCGGCAAATAGAGACGGTTCCGGCGTTTCGAAGCGCTTGAATTCGCCCGTGTACGGATGGGTGAATGCAAGGATTCGGGCATGAAGCGCAAGCCGACCAGCCGCGTCGTTCGGTGCGCCGCTTGCAGAGCCGCGTTCGACAGCGACTGATCCGTATATGTCGTCGCCGGCGATGGGGTGGCCCAGATGCTTCATGTGCGCGCGGATCTGGTTTTTGCGACCGGTTTCAAGTTCGCACTCGACCAGATCGAAGAGCTCGCCTCGTTTGATCACCTTAAAATGGGTCACCGCGCGTTCGGCTTCCTTGAGCGCTTTTTCGTCGTCAGGCCGGGGTACGAAGGCTACATGCGCTTTATTGTAAGCGAGCGGGGCGTCGATGGTGCCCGAATCGGGCAAAACCTTTCCTCCCCGGCAGGTCGAACGATGTTCGCACGCGCAACGGTACGTCCGCTCGCTCACGATTTCATGCCAGTCGTTCATGATACGGTCCCGGACTTCGCTGCCGAGCGCGAACATCATGACGCCGGAAGTTTCCCGATCGAGCCGGTGCACGGCTTCGACGCGCACCTTGCCGAGTCCTCGCCGCATGTCTTCAAGAACATCCTGTACGGTCTTTCCCCTGAAGCCGGGATACCCGACCGAAAGCATTCCCGCAGGTTTCGAGACGACTATGATCCAGCGGTCTTCAAAGAGAATTTCGAGTTTATCCTTTGCCACCTTATGCGCTCCTGAACCGTTCGACGATTTCCGAAAGAATCGGCATCAACTGTTTTTTTCTGGATACGACGCCGCGCATAATGTAGATCGATTCTTCCTGCTTCGGCAGCGTGACCGACTGTTCGAAATTGCGGTCGGCGGCGATTATAAGCAAGCTCGAAAGATCGGTGATGTCGGTAACGAGAAGCGCCGAAAAGAGCCGTCCCTTTTTTTTGCGCTCTGAATCAAGCACTTCGATGAGCTCCGCTTTCCTTCCAAGGATTTCGTGCGGGTCTTCGACTTCGATCTGGCTGACCGTAAAGGCAAACTCGCCTTCGGTGTATTCCTTCATGTCCTGTCCGATCAGGTCGGCGGCTGTCCTGCCGGAGATGTTGCTCGCGGCGGTCAGAAGGTCCTTGCCGAGTTCAGCGATATCGAGATTCGTGATGTTGGAAAGATATTCCGCGCAGGCGCGGTCTGTTTTTGTCGTGGTTGCCGACTGCAGTACGAGCGTATCGGCAAGTATGCCGCACAGGAGAATGGAAGCGATTTCTGCCTTGATCGGGATGTGGTTTTCCTGGTACAGCGTTGTAATGATAGTGCTCGTAGCCCCGACCGGCTTATTGATGAACGTGATCGGATTTCTCGTTGGTGGATTCCCCAGGCGATGATGATCGATTATCTCGAGTATATTGTAGTGCTCTATTCCTTCTATAGCTTGAGTCTGTTCGTTATGGTCGACCATTATCACTTCGATATTCGCATCCCGGTACAGATCGCTTTCGGACACGACTCCGATTACCACGCCGTCGTCGTCGACCACCGGCAGGCTTTTCCCCGGCGCATCCGCCAGAATTGCCGCAACCTTTCGTGAAGGGTCGTTGCGGTTGACCGGCTTTACCTCTGTGTTGGACATGCACGAAACAGGCATCGAATAAATGATCAGCAGGGCAGTTGACGCGGTATCGTACGGGCTGATGAGCACCGAAACGTTTTTCTTTTCGGCTTCTTCGCGCAGTTCTTTCGACAGGATGTTCCCGTTCGTAATGATCAGCGCGCGCACGCCCGAGTCGATGGCTTTTTTCTGGATGTCCAGGCGGTTGCCGGAAATGACGATGGTGTTTTCGGGGATGTGCGCTCCCAGGTGCTCGCAAAAGGTGTCGAATTCGGCTGCTGCGATGACGATCGGGCTCTTTTTAATTTCTTTTTCGCGATGCACTACCAGCGCCTGCGTGTGCAGCACGGAGGTAAGCAGTTCTATGCTGGTTTGGATCACCGTTTTTTGCTGCGGGTTGATCATCTTGAGCACTTTCTGGGCAAAGGAGCTGTAGTGGAGGAGCGAGTGGTACCGGCCGTTCGAGTCGATGACCGGCAGCGCGCGGATTTCGTTCTTTTCGAGCGTTTCCATCGCCTCCCACAGGGATGTTTCCGCATTTATCGTGAGGATATTCGGGTTGTAGTAGTATGCGACTTTCGGCACGAGGTCGGGGATGAATTCGGGGAGCGGAACCTTGAATCGGTTAAAGATGTAATCGGTTTGCGGGGTGGGTTTGCCGGCGCGCGCGGCAAAGCAGTTTTTCTGGCCCTGGGCCTGCTTGAGTGCGGTGTATGCGGCCGCCGAGACTATCGAGTCGGTATCCGGGTTGCGGTGGCCGATCACGTAGATTTTCTTGTCGTTTTGTTTGTTTTCCATATATGTTGCCGTAAGTATATACTGTTCGGCAGGGAAAAGGAACAGCCTGCTGATGCAACGTACCCGCGCGATCTTGTTTCCGGACGTTCCGGATGTTCCGGATGGTTGCCGGTCTTCCACTGCGATCGTGTTTTTCGGTAGAATAGCGCGTATGATTTCATTGGTCGCATTTCTGGGCAATCACGGTAAAAAGTATGAGGGAAACCGGCACAACGCTGCCTGGCTCTTCGCCGATTCGTTGCCGCTCGTATCTAGCCTTTCCTGGCAATCCAAATTCCGCGGAAGCTTTGCCCGCGCGGATATCCCCTCGCCGGACGGAACGACCCGTCCCGTGTACTTCCTTAAGCCGGAAACTTACATGAACCTTTCAGGCGAAAGCATTGCCGCCGCCTGCGCCTTTTACCGGGTCAAGCCCGAAGAAGTGCTCGTCGTGCACGACGAGCTCGAGCTTGCGCCGGGGTATGCAAGCCTGAAATGGTCGGGCGGCCTCGGGGGCCACAACGGGCTTCGTTCTGCAAAAGCGTCGCTCGGCACCGCCGATTTCTGGCGCTTGCGCTTTGGCATCGGCCGCCCCGAGCACGCCGACATTGCTGCCTACGTGCTGTCCGACTTTGGCAAGGACGAGCGCATTAGTATGTCCCTCGTCTGGCAGGAAGCAGGGAAACTGCTTGAGCTGGTATTGAAAAACGGGCCTGAACCCTACCTTAAGGAATGGGCCAAGAAAAAGATAACCGGGTAAGATCGGTGCATTGCGTTGCTTCGGCCGGGCTCACCCGGCGGCTGCGCCGAGATCGCTTCAGTTTTATAGGAGAAAAATATGCCGACAGAAACTCAGACCGCCTTCGAGCGGCTTTATCAGACTATAATCCGCCTCCGCGGGCCTGGCGGCTGTCCCTGGGACATCGAGCAGACACCGTTGACCTTGCGCGAAACGCTGATCGAAGAATCCTACGAAACCGTCGAGGCGATCAACGACGGAGACGCGGCCCACGTGAGCGAGGAAATCGGCGACGTATTTTTGAACGCGGCAATGCTTGCCTATATGTACGAACAGGAAGGCGCTTTCACGGTCGCCGATTCGCTGAACGGCATTTCCGACAAGCTTGTCCGCCGCCATCCCCATGTCTTTGGCGAAACTGACGGCTTTGAAGGCCCGGACAGCGCTGAGCGCACCGATACCGCCGACAAGGTGCTCGCCCAGTGGGACGTGATCAAGCGCGGAGTCGAAGGCCGCAAGGCGGACTCTATTCTGGACGAGGTTTCCCGCGGCATGCCCGCGCTCGAGCGGGCGCACAAGCTGCAGAAAAAGGCGGCGAAGGCGGGCTTCGACTGGAATGCGCTCGACGACGTCTGGCCCAAGGTGGACGAGGAGCTTGCCGAACTGAGGCATGCCGTCGCCCAGGGCGAAAAGACCGAGATCGAGGACGAACTCGGCGATTTGCTCTTTTCTATTGTGAACGTTGCGCGCCACCTCAAGGTCGACCCCGGCGTCGCGCTTACCAGAACGAACGCAAAGTTCACCGCGCGCTTCAAATACGTCGAAAAAACCATGAAGGAGGCCGGCATCCCGATGGACAAGGCCCACCTCAAGGAAATGGACGTCTTCTGGGAAGAGGCGAAGCGTGCGCTCGCTGACTGACCCGGGCAGGCCGCCCGGCCGGGTCACTGCCTGCGACATTACCTGCGACACTACCTGCGACACTACCCGCGACACTACCCGCGACACTACCCGCGACACTACACGCGACACTGCCTGCGACACTGGACAGCGCCTGATGCCGAAAGCGCGCCGCAGTTCGCGCAGTTCGCACTGTTCGCGCAGTTCGCGCAGTTCCCACTGTTCGCACTGTTCGCACTGTTCGCGTTATCGGCGCCTGCCGTTTGCCCTTGTCCTCGCGGCGCAGTTGTGCGTCCAGTTCGGCGTCCCTCTCGCCTCCGCCGCGGCTTTCCTTTCCTGCGCGATCCTCGCGTCGTGCAATTTTAACATCGACGACAATCCTGTCGACCCGAATACAGGCCCCGCCGACCGGTGGGAAACCAAACGGTTTACGGTTGCCGGCGAATCCGGGGTCTATCTTTCCAGGACGTACAAGAACGACGAGTTCCAGTACTACGAAGAACTCTATGCAGATCCAGACACTACAACGATGCCTGTAATCGAACAGGTCAAGCGATTCTCTGCCTTGGGCGAACTTCGCTACATCGAGCGATACTCGATTTCCGATGATGGAACGGTTCTCAGGGTGTTCCGGTACACTGCCGAAGGCGAGCTGCTGTATTCGAAGGCGTATGTGTATGACAGCTCCGGTGATTCGGGCAAGCTGGTTCGCTGGTATTATTTTGGTGCAGACGGTCTTGCCTCGAGCGCGCTTGCATACAAATGGGAAGAGGATGATTCGGGCCGGCTTCTTGCCGTTGTTTCATTCGCGCCTGTCTCGGACACTTATTCTACACTCGAATCCAAATCCTCCGTAAGCTGGTTCTACCTCCCCAATTCCAAAGACTGGAGTCTTGAAGCCAGACGCGGTGATGATCCCTGGTCTCTTGGTTCGGATCCTCCAAACTTGAAATATCCTGAAGCCGGCAGAGATACCGAGGTAGCCCATACCTTGAGCGATGAAGTACCGCTCGCTTCTGTGGCCGACCCTGAACTGGCAGACCTTCCGGTTTAGGAAGTGCTGGACGACAGCCTTGACCTGGTCAACTACCGCCTCGCCTGGAAGGACACCGACGGCTCGTCCCTGGTCAAGGTTGAACCGCTTCCCGGCGGAAGCATTTTCCGTCCGGTCAGCATGGAGCGCACCGACCGCAGGCTCGGCAACAGCACCGTCAGGATGACTCTTTCCTACGACGCCGAATCCGGCCGTATTTCCGCGAAGGAAACGTACTACGGCAATATGCTTGCGCTCCGCATCGCAATGACCTACGACACTGACGGATTCCCGACCTCCATGGACACTACCGGCGCGGCGCTCCTGCTTCCCCTGAAATACGACATCACGTAGGGAGACGGCCACTCGCTCGACCGGCTTGACCTTCGGGTGAACGGTGCCCTGATGCAGTATTTTGTGTTCGAGTACAACGTTGGCGATGCAATCGACGGAGTGGACGACGCGCTGTCCAGCCTGCCACTTACCCTGTCAGACGCCTGCACGTTCGACGTGTTCGACTTCGGCAACGCGTTCAAGACTGCGATCGAAACTGCCGGCATGTCGATCGCCCACTACGACGGTGAAAAGACGCTGGTCGAAACCTTCAAGCTGGGCGCTCTGACGGACGATGAAGACAACAATCTCGGCTTGAAGGCCGAAGTATGGACAGCTCCGTCTGAAGCGCATCCCGACGGCGAGTTGAACGGTTCTTACCGGATCGGGTACGAGAATGTTCTTGCGGTATCGCTGGGCGCCTACAAAGCGGACGGTACTTCGTTGTGGACCCAGTCCTACGGCTATACTGAAAGCGACGTCGCCGCTTTCATCGACAGTCTCGGGCTGCCTGACCAAAGCGATTTGAAGGCTTTCTTTGCCGAGGTCGGTTCTCTGTATGAAACCTGGGTGCCCGAAGACCTCAAGGCCGATTTGTATGAAATAGCGACAGGCGCCCTGGACGATCCTAAAGGTACAGTCAAGAAACTGGAAGACAGGGCTGCGTCTGCCTACGCCTCGATAGAAATGGGCGCGATTCGCATGCTGTTCGACTTCCTGCTCTAATACAGGGCACCTGTAAAAAACTTTCTGCGAATCGAAAACGCTCCCGGAAGCCTGAAGCTACCGGGAGCGTTTTATTTGAGTGTGACAGCATTTACAACGCATTGACAAGCAGACCCGGATATGCGGTGGAAATGCGCATTACGGGTAATCAGAACTGCATCAGACGGTTCATGCTGATTCCCCTTACCGTACCGAGATGGCCCAGCTTTTTGCCGGGATTGCGGCAAAGGCAGGATCGGCGTCGAATTGACCTGCTCGAACGGTGCCGGTTCCGCGGTTAAAGAGCACGGTGATGCGTTTCGGTGCTCCGGGCGCGATGCCTGCCCGTCCATTGGCAGCTTCGGTGTCGCGGTGTGCGCTGATGCGAACGCCGAACAGGTCCGGCTGCGAGCTGTCGTAGAGCCATTCACGCGAACCGCGGTTCACAAGGACGGCGTTTTCCTTCCTGAGGGCGATGATGCTTGTAAGAAAGTCGAGCTGTCCTTCTTCTTGCGATTCAGGATCGTCCCAGGGCATGCACCGCCTGCAGTCCGGGTCGTGCCCGCCGCGAATGCCGTATTCGCTGCCGTAGTAGAAGCACGGTGAGCCCGGAAGGAGCGCAAGCAGGAGCCATGCCTGGCGAGCCAGGGAGACGTCGTCTTTGAGCGTATGCAGCAGCCGCTCGGTGTCGTGTGAATCGAGCAGGTTAAAGCCGGCCCGAATCACCGGCAGAGGGTAGGAGAGTTCCAGTGTGGTCATGCGCTCGGCAAGAGCGCGGCCGTCGGGAATTTCACGGTTTGCCGTGAGGAAGTTGGTAATCGCCTGGCCAAAGTGGTAGTTCATGATTGCGTCGTACTGGTCGCCCCTGAGCCAGTCGATGGAGTGGTGCCAGATTTCGCCGACGATGTAGGCATCCGGCTTGACGCCTTTTACTGCGGCGCGGAACGCGCGCCAGAATGCGTGATCGACTTCGTTAGCTACGTCGAGCCTCCACCCGTCGATGTCGCACTCTCGAATATAGTGGGTCGCGACCTTCAACAAATAGTCTTTGACTTCCGGATTACTGGTGTTGAGTTTGGGCATGCCCGTCGTAAACGCGAATGTGTGGAAATTCGCCTGGTGCGAGTCGCCGTCGTCCGTGCGCGCTTTGCCGGTTGCGGGGTCGGTGCCGAAGAGGGGGAAGCCGTTGATGACGAACCAGTTGCGGTAACGGGATGCCTCTCCGTGTTCGAGGACGTCCTGCCAGGGCGCAAAATGGGTGCCTGCATGATTGAATACTGCGTCGAGTATGATTCTGATGCCCCGTTTGTGGCATTCGGCGACAAGTTCGCGCAGGTCGTCTTCGGTGCCGAAGGCCGGGTCGATTTTGAGGTAGTCGGCGGTGTCGTATTTGTGGACGCTCGGGGATTCGAAGATGGGTGTGAGGTAGATGCCGTTGCAGCCGAGAGAGGCAATGTGGTCCAGTTTTGCGGTGATGCCACGGAGGTTGCCGCCGTAGAATTCCTTGTTGGTGACGGGACCGTGCTGCCATTCGAGCGTTTTACCGGTGCGGGCAGTGGTGTTTTTTTCTGTGCCTGAAGCGGCGTCGGGATTGTGGTAGCGCTCGGGAAAAATCTGGTACCAGACCGTGTCTGCAATCCACTCGGGCGCGTGGAAGATTTCGGCCGGCTGGATGTACGGGAATATGAACGTGTTCCAGGTGTTCCACCGGTCCGGCGGAGAAACAAGACCTTTTTCGCCGAATTCGCAGGTTTCGCCGTTTGCGTGGACAAGAAACCAGTATTTGAGCCGTTTGTACGGCGGTGTGATGCGGATTTCCCAGAAGTCGTGGACTCCGTTCGTTCCGGCTTTTGTCATGGGCTGGATGTTGCTCCGCCATACCTGTTTGCCGTCGATTTTCCCCCATTCAAAGGGGTCTCCGTGGACAAGATCGACCGAATCGATGTCGTCGGCTGCGGTTTTTAGTCTGATATGTAAGGTATCGTTGTCGAGAGCGTAGCACCACTGGTCGCCGCAATGGTGGTACAAGCCTGCTTTGTTCATGATTGTCTCCCCGGGACCGGAAATGAAATCGAGCTCGAGATCGGTTTTCTGGTTCCCCTACTGTGATGTCTGTAGTATATCGCAGCTTAAGCGTGTAGGTAAACCGCTTTACCTTGAGAAAATTCCGGACAAATGCTATTATGTGCAGTATGCATATCAGAGTGGAAAACGGCGTAAACAGGCATTTTGCCTATACGGACCGTGTGTCAGGATACATTGAGCTGGAGACCGCTGTTGCGGCCGCTACGGGTAGGGGATACTTCCGGGGCGAACGGTGTTTCGTCTCGGATTTTTTTGTCGCAAACGTTCCGGTTGGCACGGCCACCGGCGAGCCTGACGGGGTACCGACCGGACAACATGACAGAGCGCCTGACAGGACGCCGACCGGACAACATGACAGAGCGCCTGACAGGACGCCGGCCGGACAGCCGGCTTCAAATAGAAGTTTAGTTGATCATGCAGATCTCTATCGAACAAACGCCCTGCATACCCTTATACGGCCGGAAGGTTTTTCCTGCGTATTCGATGTCGGTTCATCGCCGGCCGTTGCTTCCGGTTCTGGAGGGCTCTTGTCTCTTGACGTCTCACTCCTTGTCGGCGAGCAGGCTTTTGCGCTTTCGCTGATGAATGGGGTCGGGGAGGCCGCCGCGGGGAACACTGGTGCGACAGACACTCAGCAGGGTGTCGGAACAGCTGGCCCGGCCAGACAGGCAGAATGGGCCAGCCAACCAGAACGGGCCAGCCAGGCAGAAACTGCCAATAGTACTGGGCTTGGAATCGTTTTCCCGGCCGGTAAAGCCCAGGACAGCACCAGAGCCGGTTCGGGAGAACCGTTCTGGCTTTCGTATAGAATAGAAGGAATTACGATTTGGCAGAATGATGCCGGCACGGCAATCGCATGCGCCGCCCCCTTCGCTCTGGAGGCCGTCCGCGCGGACCGCATAGTGTTGACCCCAATCAGCACCCCGACGACAGCCGGCGGTTCAGCGGTGGAGCCAACTGCCGGGAGGACGTCCGGTGTGCCAGCGGAAACTGCTGTTGCCGGTTCGCCAACAGCCGGTTCGGCGGGGGCGCCCTGGTACCTGGTGTTCGAAGACGACGGTAAAGCCGCCCGCGCGAAAGCCCTCTCTCTGGTCAAAAAAAATGCACTCGCCGCGCACAACAAAACAGTTGCCGATTTTCTGTCCCGCTGCACGAGCAATTCGGGAAATCCAGAGTTCGACGACGCAGTCCGCTGGGCACAGTTTCACGGCTGGATGCTCGTCACCGGCGACAAAACCCGCGGTATCTGGGCCGGCCTTCCCTGGTTCCGCGACAACTGGGGCCGCGACACCTTCATCGCGCTCCCGGGCATCCTCCTCGCCTCCGGCCTCTTCGACGAAGCGCGCGCAGTCCTCCTCGGCTTCGCCCGCCATCAATGCACAGACCGCTCAAAGCCCGAATGGGGACGCATCCCGAACCGCTACCGGAACGACACCGACGTTATCTACAACACGGCGGACGGGACTCTATGGTTCATACGTGAAGTGTGGGAGTACCTACAGTATTCACGCGACATGACCATTCTTGATGAACTTGATCCGGTTCTCGATCTCGCTTTCAAAGCTGATCTATCGCTCAGAACCGATTCCCGGGGATTCCTTCTGCATGCCGACGCGGACACCTGGATGGACGCGCGCATAAGCGGAAACGAACCCTGGTCGCCGCGCGGTGATCGTGCAAACGATATTCAGGCTCTCTGGTATACCGCGCTCCGTATCGGCTCAAAAATCGCAGCATTGC
>Ga0116149_1001863_pt1 | contig 24524 bp, 24 predicted proteins | sample AD_UKC057_MetaG_FD_89787 | JGI IMG/M metagenome (GOLD analysis project Ga0116149, IMG submission 89787) | Active sludge microbial communities of municipal wastewater-treating anaerobic digesters from USA - AD_UKC057_MetaG | ecosystem: Engineered > Bioreactor > Anaerobic > Digestate | place: USA...
CGTCCATGTCGCCCGCCTTCTGTGGCTCGGCATAGGAGACGAGGGTGTCGGATTCCCTTACCGTCAGCACTACTTTTCTGCGGAGCTTGTCGCCCGGCCCCGGATCGTTCCTGAATTTATATATCACGAGCTTTTCGCCCGGCGTTATTCCGTCAAACAGCCCGACGTTTGTTACGATGCCGCCCTCGTTGATCTTGAGGACCCTCGCGCGGAAGGGCATTGCTTCGAATAGCCGCTTCGCCGCGCGCAGCGCCAGGCGGGGCAGGGCCTCGGCGCCGGACTCGGTCACCGTGTACTGCCCGATAATGTATCCCTTCCGGTAATCAAGGATGCTGAAGTCCGCCGTGATGTGATCGCCGGTTTCGAAATACCCGCCGTAAACCACGTAGTCGACCGGGTCGATCTCGCCCGCGCTGATCTTTTCCTCGATGCGATCGAGCGTCGTGTCCAGATGATCACCGCCGCAGACCATGTCGCAGGCGACGGCGGTCCGCTTGCGGATACCGACCGGCCGCATCCGGCCGTACTGTCCCAGCACGAAGGTCAGGTGGCTCGCGATCACATCGCCGGCGTCGGGGTGGGGGCTTATCCTGCCGGCCGGGTCGAACGGGAGGACCAGCACCACGGGAACGTCGCGGGGCGGCTCTTCCGCCGAGTAGCCCTCGCGGTGGTAGAGAAGTTCCCGCCGCTTCATCACGGCCAGCTCGAGCCTCTCCTGCCAGACCCGGTCCTGCGTGAGCTTGAGTATCTCCTTTATCTCGTCGATGTAGAAGTTGTTATAGCCAAGGGTGTTGTAAAAGTCCATGAGAAGCTCACGGGCACGCATGTCCATCGGGTTCATCAGGATGGCCCTGCGAAGGTACATCATCGTCCGGTCGGGGAGGTTCTTCCGCTCGCTTTCAGTAGCCAGCCCGTAGAGCTCCTTGCCCGTGTCCACCCGCGCCGGGTTGCCGATCTTGTAGTCCCTGAATACGAGAAAATCCTCAAGCCTGCTCCGGAGGACCGAGTCTGCCGGGTCCTTCTTCCGCGCCTTCAGGAATTCCTCCAGCGCCGCGTTCCTGTTGCCGGCGCGGTCATGGGCCACGGCGAGGCTGTAGAGGAGAATGCCGGTGTCCAGGCCGGAGAGTGCCGTGTTGAAATAGGCGGCCGCCTCGTCATACCTGTTTTCCATCAGGGAGATGTAGCCCATGATCCTGTTTGCATGGTAGCCTGTCGGCTGGATGGCGATCGCGTTGGAGAGCGACTCCTTCGCCTCATCCAGCAGGTCCTCGTTCTCGGTGTTGAGGAACTCGCGGAGGAGCACTTCGCCGAACACGGCGTACCCGCGGGACGACTCGTTGTTGGTGCCGATAGCCTTTTCCGCGTACCTGCGCGCCTCGCCAAGGCGATTCTCGGAACTCTTGATGTCCGCCATCAGGAGCAGCGCGTCGTAGTGGAACGGATCGATGCGGAGGATGGCGGCCAGCGCCCGCTTCGCCCATATCTTTTTACCCAGGCTCGCGTATACGTACGCGGTGCCGTAACGCGCGTCCAGGTTCTCCGGCGAGAGCTTGAGTGCCCGGTCGAAGTATTGTATTGCGTCCGTGTAGCGTCCCAGCGCGGTAAGGGTCCTGCCCATGCCGACGATCGGCTCCACCGCCTTCTTGTCAATCGCCATCGCGTCAGTGAAGAGGTCGTAGGACTGCTCGTACGCCTCGACCTCGAAATAGGACTTGCCCAGGCCGATCAGGGCGTCGCGGTAGCGCGGGTTGTGGTGTAGGGCGTTTCTGAAGGAGGAGATTGCCCTCTTGTAGTCCTCTTTCTTGAGGTATTCCCACCCTTCCTTGTTGTAGGCGATGGCGTTCTTCGTGGCTGCGTGCCCTGTCGTAAGCGCGAGGGCGGCGATAAGCGCGGCGGCCAGCGCCGCGGCCTTCGGTCTGTTCGGTGATTTCATCGTATGACACCTTGCATGGCTCAGAATTACCGGAGGGCGGCGCCGTTGGGGCGCCGCCGGGATCGGTATCAATAGGAAAACGTTTTGACCGTAAAGTCAAGTGAAATATGTCTCATGAGGGGGGCTGATAAAAACATTGACTTTTTTTAATAACTCGAGAAAATCGAACTTATTAGAGGTGCCGGTACCGGTAATGAAAATCACGTCAAATGTATTCCTTGTGGGTGGATCGAACAACTCGGACCCGACCGACGCGGCGATTTACCTTATCGTCTCGGGGAGCGAGTCCGCGCTGGTGGACGCGGGCACCGGAAACGGCACCGCCCGTGTTCTGAAGAACATACGGTCTGCAGGCGCCGATCCGCGAAGCGTCCGGTACCTGTTCCTCACCCACTGCCACTACGACCATACCGGCGGAGCGAACTCAATCAGGAACGATACCGGGTGCAAGATCGTCGCGCACGAGCTGGACGCCGAATTCCTGGAAGCGGGCGACTCGGAAGTGACCGCCGCGTCCTGGTACGGCACCTGGATGGAGCCGGTCAAGATCGACGTGAAGGTGCGGGCCAGGGAGAAGCATTTCACCGTGGGATCCCTGGAAACCACGTTCTTCCACACCCCGGGCCATTCGCCCGGCTCCGCGGTTCTGACCATGGTCTCGGACGGGAAACTCGTACTCTTCGGCCAGGACGTCCATGGCCCACTGAACGACGCCCTCCGCTCGGTGAGGAAGGACTACGAGAAGTCCCTGGAATTCATGCTCTCGCTGGACGCGGACATCCTGTGCGAGGGACACTTCGGCGTGTACGTGGGCAGGGAAAAGGTCCGCGACTTCATCGAGTCGTTTTTATAAACGGGACCCCGCTGCATGGCCGACAGGATCATACGCACGATCAAGACCGAGGCGAGAAAGCCCGGCCGCTCCCTTCTCCTTTCGCTTTTCTTCACGGGCCTGGGGCAGATGTACAACGGCGAGCTTGCCAAGGGCGCAGCATTATGCCTGATGCGGGCCATGGCGCTCGTGGCGCTCCCGCTCTCCGTCATGGAGAGGCCGGCGGCGCCGTCGGCGGTCACCGCGCTCTGTCTCCTGGCCGCGGTCCTTGCGCTGACGGCCGCGTCGCCAGTTGAGGCCTTCATCCGCGCCCGCCGGCGCACGGACCTGCCCGTGCGCGGGTACGGGACTGCGCCATGGTACTTCGCTTACGCCGCCGCATGCTCCGCGGTCACAACCGCGGCCGTAATTCTCCTCGCTTCCTTTTTCACGGCCAGGCTGGTAGATGACGGCGCCGCCGGGCCGCTGCTCGGGCCCGGGGATGTCGTGCTCGTGTGCCGCTATCGGCCGGAGGGCGTCGGCCGGGGTGAGCTCGCGATAATCGACGGCGCTCCGGCGCGGGTAATAGCGCTGCAGGGGGACGCGGTAACATACGATGGTAACATTTTCTTCGTCAACGGCAGGGCGCTTTCCCTCGGCTTCCTCAACGACCGCGCCATTGCCCGCTTCACCGCGGACAGGGGAGACGTTCTGTCCGAGACCGGTGATGCGGGAAAGTACCCGGTGCGCTTCAAGCGCTCTCCGGCGGTCACCCTTGCCGGGCTGGAGCCGAAGGTGCCGGCGGGGCACCTGCTGGTCGCCTCGGACACCCGTCTGGAGAAAAATTTCGCCCGTATCGTGCCGGCCGGTTCGGTCCGGGGGAGGGTGGCCGGGATACTCTTCTCGGAGCGGCTGTCGAAGATCGGCATGAACGCGTTCGGGGGGCTGCGATAGGTCCGCAGGCGCTTGCGGACCTGTCGATGGATGATATTATTTCCGCTTCTTTTCCTCTTCCGCTTTTTTCTCGCCGCCTGCCATGTGGCCGAGGTAATCGGGAAGCTGCACCCCGGCCATGCGCGCGACATCCTGAAGCGGCGGGATGCTCTTGATCATGCCCGCGAGAAAGTTCGCGGTCGAGGAGCCGCCCGAGGCCGAGTCCCAGACCGTTACCTTGTCGATCCGGATGTTCTTGATCGCCTCCACCTGGAGCTGCACGATCTCCTGCAGCTTCTCTATCATGAGGATGGTAGATGCCGCGGTCGCGTCGCCGTTGCAGCTCGCAAGGAGGTTCTGGTAGCCGGAGGCCTTCGCCTCGAGCACCTGGCGTATGCCCCGTGCCTCCGCCTCGTATTTCATGAGCACGGCGTCCGCTTCGCCCCTGGCCTGGCGGCGGGTCTGTTCCGCCCCGGCCTCGGCCATGATCTCGATGTTGCGCTTCTCGATCTCTTTCTTCACGACCTCCTCGGCGTTAAGCCGCTCCTGCTCGGCAAGGTACTGGGCCTTCTGTATCTCCGCAGCGGCGGCAAGCCGCGCCGTCTCCGATTTCTGCTGGGCCTCGGCCTGGCGCACCTTGTACTCCGCGTCCGCGGCGGCGATGTCGGCCTTCGCCCTGTTCTCGCCTACCACCGCCTCCGCCTCCTGCTGCTGCACGTACACGCGCTGCTCGGCCTCGGCCTTTTTCTTTCCCTTCATGGCCTCGGCCAGGTTCTCGGCCACGCGGATTTCCTTCTCCCTGTTTGCCGCCGCCTCGCCGATGATGGCCGCCGCTTCCTGCTGCTGGAGGAAGATGCGCTGGTCGGCTTCGGCCTTCTTCTTGCCCTTGGAGGACTCGGCCTCGTTTTCGGCCACGCGGATTTCCTTCTCCCGGTTGGCGCCGGACTGGCCGACCGCGCCCAGCTTCTCCTGCTCGGCCACGTCCACCCGGGCCTTGTTGATCGCCTCGGACGCCGATTTTTTACCGATGCTCTCAATGTAGTCCGAGGTATCGGTAATGTCGGTGATGTTCACGTTTATCAGGTAAAGGCCGATCTTGTTCAGCTCGGGCTCCACGTTCTTCCTGATGGATTCCAGGAAGCTTTCCCGGTCTTGGTTGATCTGCTCGATGGTGAGCGAGGCCACCGTAAGCCGCAGCTGGCCGAAGATGATCTCGCGCGACATCTCCTCGATCCGCTCGGCCTCGAGGTTCAGGAGCCGCACTGCCGCGTTGTTCATGATGGCCGGGTCCGTGCTGATCCCCACCGTGAAGGTGCTGGGCACGTTGATCCGAATGTTCTGGAGCGAGAGCGCGTTCTGCAGAGGGATGTTGATGGTCATGGGGGTCAGCGACATGAACGCGTAATCCTGGATCAGCGGCCAGACGAAGGTCCCGCCTCCGTGGATGCACCGGGCCGACTGTCCCTCGCCCACCTTGCCGTACACGACCAGTATCTGGTCGGACGGGCACCGCTTGTAGCGGGACGCCCAGAACAGGGCTATTATCAGGAGCAGGGTGACCAGCACGATAATGAGAATGCCGAAGCTCAATCCGATCATGAGTTGTCCTCCATGTAGCACGTTGCCCCGATGGTATCGGGACTAGATTTTATGCACGACCAGGGTATTTCCCTTGTAATAGACCACGAGCACGTTTTCGCCGGGGACGAGAGCCGTTTTCCCGTCGCTCACAGCCTCGTATTCGAGCAGGCGGTTCTGCACCACGACCTGCACCTTGCCCACGCCTCCGGGGGGAATGGTCAGGTACACGGTCCCCTCCTGCCCGACGGCGTTGGCTATGTCCACCGTGCCGCTCGACTGCAGGCCCATCAGCAGGGAGAAGAGCTTTGCGATGAGCCACATGGACGCGACGCCGGCCGCGACTGCCCCGGCGGCCGAGATGACCCCGCCCGCGACCGCGATCCCGTTCAGGATGAAGCCGGTGAGGCCGAACATCAGGAGAAACCCCATGACGCCCTGGAGCGTGAGCATCTTGAAGCTCGCGTCCGAATCGGTGTGATGGGAATCGGCATGATGGTCCGCCCCGTCCCCGTGACCGGACACGGCGTCGTGTCCGGCCGCCATGTCATGCCCGGAAGCGACGTCCGCGTGCACATCGGCGCCTGCGTCGTGCCCGGCCCCGGCGATCATGAGTATGATGCGTACGATGAGCAGGGCAAGCCCCGCACAGGCGCATACGAGGTAAAAGGTGTTCAACGGGGTCATTGCAGGCATCAGTTTCTCGCTTTACAGGTGGTTTGTATTTAAAACGGCGAACCATGAGCATAGCAGAAGAGAAATCATTTTGTCAATATTAATTCCCGGGGTTATCATCTGTTCCCTGCTTCTTCCTCCCTCTGTCCCCCGGAGGGGGCACATGTAAAGGAGCAGCACGCATAAGCATTATAAATTCAGTTACAGAAATGATTGGACATGCGGAACAATAATTTCGATATATTCACCATTCGGCATTTTTATCACATGAAGATATTTCCATCGCGCCCCCAATGGGGGGCGGGGGGAATTTGACAGGAGCATATGTTGAGGATAAAAAACGACGCATGGAATTTTCCATGCGTCGTTGCGTTTCCGGTAAAATCCTCTTCTTACAGGTTGATCGTGATCGTCTCGTCTATCGAATTGCCGTTCACGGGGCCGCCCGCGATCAGCGTGAAGCGCATCATGCCGATGACGCTTCCCGACATGTCCAGAACGGGCCCACCCGACGAGCCCGGGAGCACCGGACCGCCGAGCTGGACGTAGCTCCGGCCGGGCATGGCCGGGTCGGCGTTCAGCCTGAGATCGCGCGCCACGATCCCGGAGAGCATGGTCTCCTTCATGCCGCCCGGCGCGCCGATTGCCATGTAGAGGGAGCCGGTCCTGGCCCGGGCATCGGCGGAGAGCGGTATATGGGGGAGCCTGTCCGGTTTTTTTCTTCCGAAGTCTGCTTTAAGAAGTGCGAGGTCGTATGCAGGGTCCTCGTGAAAGACCGCCGCCGTCCAGACCTTTCCGGTCATGCCCTGCATCACGGAGCAGGTTTTCCTGCCGGCAACCACGTGCCTGCAGGTGATAATGTATCCTTCATCGTTGATGAAGAAGCCGGAGCCGACCGGGGCGTTCCCGTTCGCTCCCCCCGGCGTGAGGATCGTAACGGTCGCGGGCATGTACTTCTCGTAAAGACTGATGAAATGATTCTTGACATACATGGTATAGAGCAGGCTGTCCCGATCGAGCTGCTCTCCCCCTTCCTTTTTTTTACATGAAGGAAGCGCGCACGCAAGGACGCAGAGCAGCGGGATGATGTACGGCGCGCGAATGATCCGTGTGCGTGGCGATGTCATGGCTTGTGTTACCCCGGTTTTATTCCTGCGGACTCACGTGTAGATTTTTCGCGTGAAAGCCGGGTTTTGTAAAGAAAAAAACGCCGTGATAAGCGATGGGTACCGAAAGGTACGGCCGCATATTTTGTTGTTGAAAAGAACCCGCCGCTCGTGTATACAGACCCATCAAACGCACCACGGTAATTAAACTGCCCAGCAGGAGGCGAGTCCCGGCAATGAAGCTAACCATCTCCCTGGCCCAGATCGATGTCGCGATTTCCGATCCGGAGGCGAATCTCGCGAAGGCGGAGCCTCTCGTCGCTGAAGCGGCCAGGAGGAGAAGCGACCTGGTCTGTTTCCCGGAAATGTGGACAACCGGCTTTAACTGGGACTACAACCGCCGTACCGCGGCTGAACACGGCCGCACGGTGGAGCGCGTCGCGGACATGGCGCGGCGCCACGCTATATGGATCAACGGCACCATGCCCGAGGTCAGCGGGGAGGGCCGTCTCTCCAACACGTCATTCCTCTTCGGCCCCGACGGCACGCCGGCTGCCAGGTACCGCAAGGCGCATCTGTTCAGCTACATGGGCGAGCACCTGCACATGGAGCCGGGCTCCTCGATCAGCATGGCCGATACCCCCTGGGGCGGGACCGGGCTTGCAGTCTGCTACGACGTGCGTTTCCCCGAGCTCTTTCGCACCTATGCCCTCGGGGGAGCGAAGCTCGCACTCCTGCCCGCCGCCTTTCCCCACCCCCGGCTTGAGCACTGGCGGGTGCTGGTCAGGGCCCGGGCCATCGAGAACCAGATGTTCATCGCTGCTGTCAACCAGGTCGGGAAGGAAGCCCTTTCGGACGGCGCGGTGACCTATTTCGGCAATTCGATGATCGTTGACCCGTGGGGCGGAATCGTTGCGGAGGCGGGGGAGGAGGAAACGCTGGTTACCGCCACGATCGATACGGGCATGGTGGACGAGGTCCGGGGGAAGATGAAGGTGCTTTCCGACAGGCGGCCGGACCTGTACAGGTTATGATGCAGGCCGGAAGTTCCGATAAGAATAATGTAATTCCCAGGTAACGGTACACCCATGCAAAAGAGAAAACCATTGCCGCTGCTGTTGGTGCTCGCGCCTGTCCTGCTGCTTGCAGCCGGGTGCGCTACGAAAAAAAGCGTGGCCGGGATGCTCGAGCGGGGCCAGGGTAATTTCCACATGGCTCGTCTCGCGGACGCTGACCTCCGCGGAAAAGTCCTCGCGGGGAAGGATTTTTCCGGCGCCGACCTGAGCGGCGCGGACATTTCGGGCGCGGACCTCTCCGGCGCGCGTCTCAGGGGCGCGGACCTCAGGAAGGCGGTGTTGAAAGGCGCAATGTTAAAGAAGGCGGACCTCTCCTCGGCGCGGCTGTACAAGGCCGATCTTCGCAGGGCGGGCCTGTCGGGCGCCTCTCTCCGCAACGCGGACTGCATCATGGCGCGGCTGGCGGAGGCCGACTGCGGCGGAGCGGGCCTCTCCGGCGCCGATCTCTCCGGCGCGGACCTGGCCCGGGCGACCCTGGCGAACGCGAGCCTTGTCGGCGCGATGCTCTTCGGCGCGGACCTCACCCGCGCGGACTTCTCGGGCGTGAACCTGAACGATGCAAAGCTTTTCTTTGCCTCGCTCGAGGGAAGTGATCTGCGCACGGCGCGCCTTGATCGCGCCGATCTTCGCGATGCCAATCTCTCCCACTGCGATTTGCGGAAGGTGCGGTTGAGCAACGCGCTCCTCACCGGCGCCGATTTTACCGGAGCGGACCTCCGCGAGGCGGACCTCTCCTCGTCAAACCTCGACGGCGTCGAGTTCTACCTGGCCAATCTTTCGGGCGCGGACCTTTCCGGGGCCGACCTGTCGGCCGCAAGCCTGAAGCGTGCGACCATGGCTGGCGCGAAGCTGAAGGGTGCAAAAATACATCCGAAATATCTCCCCATGATCAAGACGCTGAACGTGGATTTCTCCGGCGTGGTATGGATTGACAGGCAGGAGAAAAAGCAGGGGGAGGGCGACGACCGGACCCCTCGCGAAAAATAACCGCTCGCAATTAATTCCATCATAAAAAGCTAAAATCTTGACAGGGACCTGCTCCGCGGGTGAGGCTGACATGACCGCGGCCCCGGCTACGGGGAGTGCCCCGGTAGAGACCACACGGAGAGGATGACCCGATGCGCAAAACCTGTCTCACGCTCATTTTTACCGCTGCCCTGTTGTCGGCCTGCGGGCGGGAAGCCGTTAACCTTGAAGGCACTACCGTGTTCAAGGCCGACGGGCCGGTTATTCGATACGCCACGTTCGCTAATGGTGAGAGCCCCGGCTTCCACTCGATCCGGAGCATGAAAAAAATGCCGGATGCCGGCTCAATTGAAATTATCGACGTCATTCCGGCAGGCGCGAAAGACCTGCTGGTCGTCACCCGGAAGCACGGCATATACGGGATAACCGGGCTGGGGGAATCATGCGCGCGCATCGACAGGGGCCTTCCTCCGGAAGTGATATATCCCTTTAAAAGCAAAGGCATTACCAAGCCGGTGATCGGCCATTCCGTGTCCCCCGACGGGAAGCGGATCGCCGTCGTGGTCCCCTGCGACGTGTATTATTCCGCTGACGGCGGCCGCATGTTCTCGCGCCTGCCCCTCGGGGGCGTGCGGCGGTTCACCGAGCTTATCTCCGTGGCGCTGCACCCCGCCGATCCCGGACTCATGATCATCGGGACCTCGTCAAACGGCGTGTACGTGTCACGCGACGGCGGGATCACGGCCCGGAAGATAAAAGCCGGCGTGCCCGGCGAACCGGTGCGCACGCCGAATTTCCTCGAGGAGATACGCTCGCTCTGCTTCGGCGAAGACGGCGACACGTTCTACGCCGGGCTCGGGAACGGCGGCGGCGTGTACCGCGGGAGCATCTCACGCTCGTCGCTGGAAAAGACCGGGCCGGCGGACCTCGTCACCTATCCGGACGGCGATTTCTACCGGGTCACGAGCGTCAACTACGCCGCCGGAGTGCTCTTCGTCGGCACCAACCGCGGGAGGCATAGGATAATCGGGGACGGGGTGAAGGCGGACCCCTATTTAAAACAGCTTTTCATGGAAGGAGACGGCATCGTGTCCGCGCGGACCGGCGGCAGGCACCTTTCCTTTCACCGCCAGTACGTTCCTCCGCGCGAGTTCAAGCCGGACGACCGGGCGAAGGGGAAACAGGGGCTGTACATCAGCTACTCCTTCACGCAGAAAGAGAACTACGGCCGGCTCATGCGGCTCATGAAACACCTGAAGCTGAACGCAGTGATTATCAACCTCAAGGACGATTACGGTTCGATACGCGTGCCGGTGAGCGACCCCGTCGTAACGCAGGTGCCGGGCTCGGTCAATCCGTACGTCAACGTGATCGCGACGATCCGGCGCCTCAAGAAGGATGGAATCTACGTGATAGCGCGTCAGGTCTGCTTTCAGGACCCCAAGCTGTACAATTTCAGGGACGGGAAGTATGCGGTCAAGAACACGGGCGGCGCGCCATTTCACAAGGGGCCGGAGAAATGGGTGGACGGCTTCAGCGAATTCGTATGGGACTACAACATCGCGGTCGCGAAGGCGCTGGAAAAGGCGGGCGCCGACGAGATACAGTTCGATTACATACGCTTCCCCGACATTCGCGGTGAGCGCGAAACCAGAAAGTTCGATTTCAGGCGCGAGCACCAGACGATGCGCGAGGCGCTGGTGTCGTTTTTAAAGAAGGCGCGCTCCTCGCTTGACGTGCCGGTCTCCGTCGACCTGTTCGGCTATAACGCGATATACCAGTGGGGTGAGTGGATCGGCCAGGACGTGACCGAGCTGTCGCGCTACGTCGATGCGATCAGCCCCATGTTTTATCCCTCGCATTATACGGGCGGATACGCGGCAGGGTACGGTAACAGGCGGATCTACTATACCATCTACCTGAGCTGCAAGCGCGCGCGGGAGCTTGCCGGGCAGGTCCTGCTCCGTCCCTACATACAGGCCTTCTATTATAAGGACAACTCGGACGGCTATTGCGTCGATTACATCGGCTGGGAGCTTGACGGCCTGAAGGACAGCGGGTGCCCGGACTACATTTTCTGGAACGACCTGTCGGAGTACACGATTCTGATCCGGGGCCTCAGGCAGTACCGCGGCCTGGGCGGCGGACCGGTCCCTCCGGAGGTACGGTCGGCCATACCCAAAAAGCTCCCGTTCGAAACCATGGTGGAGAAGAAAGACGCGCCGGCGTCGCGTTAGCGGAATGTATTGTTCTTGACGAAAAACCGGCCGGAAAATTATCATCGAATAAATGGATCACGCCGCAGGCGGCGCCGGCCGCCGCACATTAGTCTCCCGGGGGTAGGAACATGGTTCTGGTAACAGGAAGCAACAGTCTGCTCGGCACACGGCTGGTGGCAAAACTCGCAGGTGCGGGCGAAAAAGTCCGGTGCCTCGACATGGAGAAACCCGAAAATTTGCCTGCGGGCGTTGAATTCTTTGACGGCGATATACTCGATGCCATGGTCCTCGGTAAAGTGTGCAAGGGCGTGGACGCCGTTTTCCATGTTATGGATGTCAAGAGCCCCAAGCATTTCGGCCGGCGCTACATGAGGCGCATTAACATCAAGGGTACCCGGATGCTCCTCCGGGCCGCGAATGCGGCCGGGATCAAGCGGATGATCTTCGTCTCGACCTACGAGGTATACGGCACGGTGAAGAACCTCCCCCTGGGCGAGAACGACATAAAGATCATGAAGCCGATCACCCGCTACGGAAAGGACAAGCTCAGGGCAGAGAAAATCTGCCAGGAGTATGTCAACGCGAACAAGATGGCAGTCACAATGTTCAGGCCCGCGCCGATGGTCGGCCCCGGCACGAGGAACTCCATCGTGCTTATCTCGCTCCTTATGGCCATGGGCATGGAAGAGGCCAACCGCCTGTACGTGGCGGGCCATGGTGAAAACCGCTTCCAGATTCTCCATCCCGACGATGCCGCAGAAGCAATCATGCTGGCCCACCGGTCGGGCGCCTACGGCGGGGTCTACAACCTCGGGTCCGACGATGTGCCTACCCAGATTGACCAGATCGTCCAGGTGAAGGAAAAGGCGAAGCTTGACGCAACCATTATGCATCTCTCTACATCGAAGGCGAAGTTCCGCTCGTTCTACCTGCGGCCGTTCAAGATCGATTACCTGAACAAGGGACACGTCCTCTACCTGCTCACCGATTTCATCATGAATTGCCAGGCGGCAAAGAAGGAGCTCGGCTGGGAGCCGAAGCACGGTAACGTTGATATTATTCTTGAAACGATAGAGTGGTATCGGAAGGAAAAGCTGTAGGTCTCAGATCGCGTTTTCGTCCAGTCCCGTCTTCTGGAGCTCAAGCTCCTCGGCGCGTTTATTCTTTTCCCTGCGTGTCGCTTCCCGGCCTGACTTTGTCACGACTTTCTTGATGAGCTCCCAGAGCTTTACCAGCAGAAGCGTAAGGAGCTGCCCCCTGCTTCCCTTGCCGGTCTCCGAGGTAAAGATCAATTGCGCCTTCTTCATCTCGGCGATGCTGAGCTTGCGGTCGTCGAGCTTCATCTGCTTCATCATCTGCTTGGCCTGCGCCTTGGCAAGCTTCATCGTCTCCTTGTCGTCGCTGATATCTTTCCTTTCGACGAACATGTAGATCATGTCAGGATTCTTCAGCATCTTCCGCTTGATACGGACGAGGGTTTCCAGGGCATCGTGGAGCTCCTGGTTTTCCTCGTTCCCGTTCTCGATCAGCATCTGGATGTACTGGTAGAAAAACTGAAGCTGGCGGAACAGCTTTTTCTTTTCCAGGAGGGTGAGATCCTTGATGTCGATTATGGTAAAACGCTCAAGCGTGAAGCGGATGAATTCCATCTGCTCGGGGCCCAGCTCATAAAGGATACTGCTGTCCAGGTCGCTGATCTCGATGAACTTGTTTGCCACCTCCTTCAGGTCAGAGAACATCGTGTTGGATGAATCCATGATTTTACGGAAAGCCACCTTCTCGGCATTGGTGAGGATGGTGGAGGCGGCCCCTTCCTTCTGGTATTCGTCCATCTTCTTCTTGATGGTGCGGATGTCGATCGTGTCGGCGTAGATCTGGACGTTCTGGCTTTTTAAATGCTCCTCCATCTCCATCAGGTTCGGCTTCGCGATGTCGTCGCCTATTTTCAGAATATTGAGCTTGATGTCGCCAAGCTTGATTTTCAGCTCGTGCTTTTCGATCTTGCTGATACCGTCAGTCACGACCAGTATCTCGGACTTGGCCATCTCCTTGTCGTATACGATGTCGCTTATCGCCTGTAAAATCGCCTCGTGGATATTGGTGCTCCGGCCGCCGGTCGTCGTGAACAGGACCTCCTCGATGAGGCGCGGGAAGTCCTGCCGCTTCTCGACCTTGATGAGTTTCCCGGGGACCGAGTCGAACGGGCGGAAGAATATCTTGGCGCGGCTGTTGTATTTTCTCCGCAAGAATTCCGCGATGATACACTTGGAATAAAAAGTGCGCATCTTGGCCTCCATGGACTTGGAGCGGTCCAGGAGGATGAAAAATTTCTGCTCGTAGCGGGTCGCTTCCCGTCCCTTCTTGTCTTTCGAGGTGGAGACCGGCTTGAAGCTGTCCGCCTCGGTCTCGTAGTGCCGCTGCACCAGCAGGGTCTTTGTGTAAAGCTTCATATCGAATGCTTCAGGCTCCAGGGCGAGCTCGCGCGGCAGTGCCTTTTTCATGTCGATGATGGTGCGGTAGCGGTCGATCTCCATCCGGTCGGAGAGGGGAGAGATTCGCTCAAGGCGGTTTACCTGGATGCTTTCTTTCCGGTCGGGCTTGTACTCGCGGTCCTCCTGCGAAAGCTCGTCGATTGCCGTGAACGCTTCATCTAGCCGCTCATCGGAGAATATGACGCGGGCGATCTCGAACAGGACAAAAAACTGCGGGGGAAGTATGGTGCGCGAGTATTCGAAAAAACCGAGGGAATCCCAGTATTCGAAGAAGTCTACTTCTTCGGCGTCACTTCTTTTGTGGGAGGCGGTCTCAACGGTCACGGTCCGCCTCGCCTAGTAGAGTTCCCGGTAGTCCTGCATGATCCCGTTTTTCAGCTCCTGGACCTCTTCAACCACGGGAGTGAGATCGAGTATGTTCTTCTTGAGAGATTCGATCGTCAGTTTCTGGTTGTCGTCGACGCTCTTGGTGGGGAAAATCTTCCTGATGAATTCGAACACGCTCTGAAGAACGCTCTTCCGCGCAAGGATTGCGTCCCGCCTTTCAGGGTTCTGGCGAATTTCCTGGAACACCTGGCGGATGTTCAGGAGCAGCTCGATCTGCTGGAACGCACCGGTAGCCTTGTAGTGTGCCATTGTCTGGTTGAAGGTGTCAAGGTAGAGGTCGACCTCGGACTTGTCCTTCGCCTTAACCGAGATGTAGCTGTTCAGTGTGGTGAGGCAATGGTACATTTCGCGCAGGTCGTCGGTCGTCACCTGGAACCGGTTGTTAAGGAGGGCCGATGCGCGCAGGAAGTCTCCCTGCTTGGCAATTTTACGCGGCGACAGGAAGTAATTGTAGTCGCTCTTCCGCATCTCGCTCATGAACTTGTCGATCAGGACGTTTTTCATGAAGTATATGAAGTCCGGCGTCTCGATCTTGATGCTCCGGTTCTTGTTCTTTATGATTTCGTAGAGATAGAGGATCTGGTTAAAAAATATCTTCTGCTCCGGCTCTACCGGTTTTCCGCCGCTCATCGAATAAGTATGGTCGATGAGAAGCTGGTTGTATACGTTGGTGTTTTCGGGGATGATCGATTTATAGGTGAACCGGTCCAGCACGGCTTCCGTCACCTCGTTCATCCGCATGTAGTTCGCCGTGGCGATCGCCGTGTGGACGGCGGTGTCGATCTGCTCGGAACCGTTGATGAACTTGCGCTCGTTCAGGACCGTCAGAAGGGAGCGCAGGACCACATCGCTTGCGTCGAAAAACTCGTCCAGGAACACCAGGTTGGCCTCGATGATCGAGCCCATGATGTTGTGACGGATGCGGCCCTTCTTGAATTCCTCGATGTTGTAGGGCCCGAAATAGTTGTCCGGAGTCTGGTCCTTGCTGGCCTGGGAGGAAAAAATCCGCGCGCCCTCGAAGGTTTTGAATATATACTCCGCCAGGTAGGACTTGGCCATACCTGTCCGGGATAAGAGCAGCATGTGCTCCCCGGTAAGTATCGCGTATATTGCCTGTCGTATGATCTCCTTGCGGCCGATGACGTTTTCGCTGATCCGGTTCATGTGCCAGTTCAGGTTCCCGATGATGGTGGGGATGTCGAATTCATCAGATTTAATGGATGCGAGCTCGCTCTTGCGGTCGGGCACCTTCTCGGCGGGCATGGGAGGGGCCGTGCGCTCGCGCTCGGATTTGCTTTTCAGGATATTAAGATAGTCCTGCGCTTTTTCCACTTCCTGAAGGGCGGCCATGTCCAGGGCGCGATCCGGCAGGACGGCCTGGTTCACGACCCTGAAACCGTCCTCTTCGAGAATTTTTTGGATGTCTTTCTGCTTGTTCATCATCGTTCCTTTCAGGATGATTTATCAACCAGCGGGAGTACGACCCTGAACGTGGTTCCCTCTCCCGGAGCGCTTTTAAGCCCTATGGTTCCGCCAAGATTTTGAACGATGGCGGTTGTTATCATCAGCCCCAGACCGGTTGCTTCCTTCCCCTTGGTCGTGAAGAAGGGCTGGAATATTTTCTGGAGGTTTTCTTCGGGTATCCCGATCCCGGTATCGGATATGGTCATTACGGCATATTTGCCATTGGGGCCCTGCTTGGTTTTTACCGATATGCTTATCGTCCCTTTCTCGCGCATCGCCTCCTCGGCGTTTTCGATGAACTGCTGGAGGATCTGCTGCAGCTGGTTTTGATTTGCGCGGACCTCCGGATTTTCCCCTGAGGGCTCTACGATTACCTCGAAACCATCGCTCATGAGACGTTTCACCATCGCGTCGACGGGGCGGCTGGACAGGATCTTGTCGAGATTGCAGGTTTCCTTGTCCGTATCGTCGGCGGCGGAGAGGCTTACCAGTTGCTCGGTGATATTTTTGATCCTGGACACCTCGTGCTGCAGGGAATCGATGTAGGCTGCCACCGGGCTTCCTTCATCCAGGTTGTTATCGACGAAGTTGATGTCCATCACCATCTTGTTGATGCAACCTTTCAGCTCTGAAGCGACGCCCGACGCGAGGATCCCCAGGGCCGAAAGCTTTTCCGCTTCGTATGCGCGGTTAGTGATGGTCGCCTGTTCGGTATGGTCTTCCACCATGAAGATGATCTTTTCGATCATGCCGCTTGAGTCAAGTATGGGCACGACCGTCGCATTGATGATGATTTCCCGTCCGCTGGCAATGGTGCGATATGGTATGTTGAATTCGCGTCCTGTTTTCTTTTCATTACGGCAGTTTTCATACAGCTGCCCGAGCTGGCTCTCGGTAAATGCCGCTTCGTTAAGCAGATTGACTCCTACCATGGGCTTTTCGGGAGTATGCCCCATGATGTATTCCAGCGCCGGGTTCACGGAGAGGATGATCCCTGATGGATCCATGACGAAAATCCCGATTGGAGCGTGATTGATAATGTCTTCGTTAAAGTCCCTGAGCCCTTTGAGCTCCTGGGCTTGGGTAAGCTGCTCCTTGACCTTGGTCTCGAGAATATGGCTGTATTCTTTTGCCTTTTTCTCGGCAAGGTGCTTCTCGGTTATGTTTTTCATGATGCCTATAAGCCCGATTATTTCGCCATTATCGGTTTTAATCGGTGAAAAGCTTGCAGTCAGGTATATCTTATGCCCTTTTTCGTTATAGGTCTTCATCAACTCGTTTTCTATGGTCCTGCCTTTGTTGATGACCTCGTTGAAAACGAAGGCGGCCCGGTCTTTTTCAATCGCCGGAATGTTTTTGGAGTAATGGCCGCCCATGGTTCTACCGGCCCACGAAGGGAAAAAGACCTTCCAGGCGGAATTGATATAAATAAGATTCCCTTCCTTGTCAATGACGGAGATAATGTCGGACGTAGCCTCGAGGAGCGACCTGAAGTCAATGTGAACGCCCGCGTTTGCATCAAGAATTATCTGGTTTTTTTGCTGGAGTTCTTTGACAAACTGGATCAGTTCATCTTTGGAGAGGTTGTCCGGGTTTTTGGCATCCATGGTGAAATCTAAACCGGTTTGTTATTTTATCTCAGTTGCTTTCATGTCTGATCTCAACTTTCGCTGGAACCTGTTTGCGGTTATTAAGAACCATACTTCTACGAAGAGGCTTAAAATTGTACCCAGGAGAAACGATCCGCCGAAAAATACCTGGTTCATGTCCAGAAAAAACAGGCCGCCCAGGGCGAAAATGGCGAGCACTATGATTTTTACCGGAAAGGATGCCAGGGTGACAGTGAACATGACCATGATGTTTGATGTAACTGCCTTCCGTGCAATAAAGATCCATACCAGTGAGAAAAACATGCTCAACATCGTGCCAAGGAAATAGCCCTTAAATTCAGAAATGCTTCTGTTGTGGAAGCAATATACCGTGAATCCGATATTCATAAATATCGGTATGCATATGAAAATGACAGCTTTTATGAATATTTTTTTCATTTAATTGTATCGTGTTAAATTGATTTATATTAATACAACAAGAATGTATCAGCTTAAAATATTCAACGGAAGGGGGGAGATATCTGATTCACCCCCCTTCCTGATAGTAACTTACTCAATATCTGGCACGGCAGATTGTTGCCCGGTTTGTGTTACCGAGAGGCATGTTCAACATCTCTCGCAATTTGAGTATCACCACCGTGGCAGAATTATGAAGAGATGTCAAGCCTATTTGTTTGACCCTCTTTTGCGCACCTAACCCAGTTTTTTCATCAGTTCTTCTTTGACTTCATTCACGCCCGGCTTGCCATCGAGCTCGATAATTTTCGGCATGCCGTTGTTTTTCCCGGATAAGTCTTTAAAATATCCGACCGCCGCGAGGGTCCCTTTTTTATTATCATAATAAATATCATGTCGCTTGTTGATCGCTACCTCATCCTGATCGTCGGAACGCGCCGAAAGCGACCCACCGCATACCCGGCATACGAAATCAGAGCCTTTTGCAGTCGGCTTGATAGCATCGATGAAGATGTTGTTGGGATGGTTGTTGTCATTGGCGCAGAGCCTTCTTCCCATGATCCGCTGTTTTGCGATCTCCCGGTCGAGTACGATTTCTATGACATAGTCCAGCTTCATGCCGGCTTTTTTCAGCGCTTCGTCAAGGGCTTTTGCCTGCTCATCATTCCGGGGAAAGCCGTCAAGGAGCCAGCCCTTTTTGCAGTCGTCTTTTTGTAAACGGTCCAGTATCATTGGTATCGTGATGTCATCGGGCACCAGGTCGCCCCGGTCAATATATGCCTTGGCTTTTTTCCCTAATTCAGTGCCGCCTTTTATGTTTTCCCTGAATATAACGCCTGATTCGATATGAGCGACAGGGTACTTCTTTTGGACTATCGCGCCCTGCGTACCTTTGCCGCTGCCGTTGGGCCCAAATATAAGAATATTCATAAAACACCTCTCGGGATATTTTTTTTACAGGATGAAAAGCAGCCATATAAAAGTAAAGAAAGATTTTTGAATATTTTCTTAATTATTTTTTATTTAAGGCCCCTGGTTCGTATTACTGATCAGGAGGCATTAACATGTTGATCGAGACCACAATTAATATTAATAGCAATTTATTGCTCAGGGTCAACAGAGTATCGTGGGAAATAGGGCGCTCCCGGCGTATTATAATATCATGGCTTCTGGGCAGGCTTTCTGCCGACAGGGAGATGTCCCCCAGGTCATGGTCTCGTATTAGATATCAGGAACGGGATGAGGAGAAAAATTGGGAGGAGTCTCATCTCTATCTGACTCCCGCGGAATACGAGCTTTTTCTTGATCTGAAGAAAGTATATAAAATGTCAGGATCGTATCTCATTGCTTTTGCGATAAGAAAATATCTTAATAAGCTATTGCTGAAAGAAATTGAAATAACCGATAACTATCGATTTACTAACTATGGATTATCACGATCTGTGGTTAACAAGGTCATTTGCTGGACCCAATACTGGGGAATCCCGCCCCGATTGATGAAAAAACATCGATGTCATCCGTAAACGCGGATTTAGATAATTGTATACAACACTGAAAATCAAAATTCAAATTAATTCATTGACTTTCCTGTGTAATGGATCTAAAAGTCTGTTGGAATATGCTTCTGAGAAAGGAAAACATGGGATCGTTTATTGTTCGACATGCCTGTCTCGGCCTTGTTGCCGTTATTATCAGTCATCTTGTCGGCTGTGCATCTACCGGACCGGTAACCTCGTCCCGGATTCGTGATGATATAGCATCAATTAAAAAGGATTTCGCTGCCGGTAAAAATATTATCGAGCGTTTGAAAAAAAAGCGTGTCGGCAAGACGGGGTTTTACTACATCGTCGATCTTGAAGGAACCGTCGTGTTCCATCCCCAGTCGGCGTTGATCGGCTCAAGCTTCAAGGATGACTGGTTCATTGATAAGTTGACGACTGACAGGACCGGCTGCATGATGTACCGGCTTGGAAACAGAACGCACGTAATATACTTCGACCAGATAAGCGAATCCGAGATTCTCTGTTTTTCCATACTTGCCGATGATTTGAGACAGCCGCCACCGGATTGCCAGCAGCTCGAGTTTCAATAATACCCCCCCCGGGGGGCAATGTCTCTGATCGGCCTTACCGTAAGAAGAGTGTGCTCACTTCAGGTTCTGCGGCATATCACCCTGAAAGAAGTAGAGATAATAAGCTGTCACTATCAGCGTATGGTTTATCTTTCCGTTTTCGATGAACTCGAGAATCTCCGGGGCGGTGTACGTGGCCACTTCGATATCCTCAGCAAGGTCGAGGGCCTGTTCGCTTGTTTTCCTGCAGTTCCCGGCGAAATAGAAATGAATATAATTATTGAAAATGGCAGGGTTGACTGAGAGCTTTTTCATCAGTCGCAGATCACCCGCTTCATATCCTGTCTCCTCCAGAAGCTCCCGGCGCGCGGTTACATCCGGCGACTCGCCGCTTTCAACGATACCGCCCGGCGTCTCAAGCGTGATCTCATCAGTGCCGAGACGATGCTGCCGCACCATGATAAACCTGTCATCGACGGTTTTAGCGACAACGTTGATCCAGTCGGGTGTTTGAAGCGTAAAGAATTTATGAGTTACCTCCTTTCCCGGATGGTAGCATTCTACATCCTTGACGGAGAATATTCTCCTTCTGAACAGCTCATGTTCCGCTTTCCTGATCCATTTGTCCATTTCCCGTTCCACCTGCACGCATGGGATTGATTATTCCAATTTTACCAACAAGGATGACCATGTACCAGATAAAAAATAGATTGCTATTGAGCAAGAAGTATTTTATTAATGAACCGGCGGTAACGGCGAAGGAGAGCGGCGCTGACCCTTCCCGGCACGGCCCTGTCCGCGAGTTGCGCGCCGTGCTTGATCCGCTCCATGAGGGGCTCTTGTGCTGATATACGGGCATAATAAAGTTTTTATCATGACGCTTGCATTCATTGCCGTGCTGTCGGTGTCCGGATGCAAGAATCGTCTCATGTTCCATCCCTACGAACAGATGGTCGCCGATCCTTCTGTTGCGGGTCTGTCTCACGAAGACGTATATTTTAAAACGAACGACGGGGTCTTGCTGAATGGCTGGTGGATTGTCTCGCCGCAGGCGCGCGGGACGGTGCTCTTCTGCCACGGAAATGCCGGCAACATATCCTTCCTTGTCGATACCATAGTAATTTTTCATTCTATGAACCTCAATGTATTCGTGTTTGATTATCGCGGATACGGCCGGAGCGGGGGCACCCCGACTGAAGAGGGCACTTACCGCGATGCGGCCGCCGCCTGGAATTTTCTCACCGTTGAAAAGAAGATGCCGCCGTCGAAGATAATTCTTGTCGGCAGGTCCCTGGGCGGGGCGATTGCCGCATGGCTGGCTCAGTACCGCTCGCCTGCGGCTCTCGTGCTTGAATCGACCTTCACCCGGGCAGCGGACGTGGCGGATTTCCATTACCTTTTTTCGCCGGGGGAACTGGTTCTCGGTGATGCCTACGATACCGCGGCGTACCTTTCCCGTATCCGGTGCCCGGTCATGGTAGTGCACAGCCCTGAGGACGAGATCGTTCCATACGAATTTGGGAAGCAATTGTACGAGAGGGCCGGCCCCGGCCGTGAGTATCTTGAGATACACGGATCTCACAATGGCGGGTTTATACAATCGATGGACTATTATGCGTCCGGGCTCAGTCGGTTCTTTGACAGGCATCTTCGCTGAACACGACCGGTGTCCGCTCCGGGATTTTTATTGACAGGACGCCTCACCGGAGATTACAATTATAGTCAGCAACCTATAAAGAGGGGTTACATCATGAAACAAATAATGCTTGGGTTAGTATGCATCGCGCTTCTTTTTACTTTTGGCTGCAAAAAGGAGGGGGTATCCCTGGTGACTGCAGGCCTCAGGGACAAGCCTACCGATGAAAAGGGCGCGTTCAACTGGATAAAGGGCGTCAACCGGGGCCAGATCGTTAAAATCATCGCAGAGCAGAAAGACTCTGAATGGATGCGGGTGCAGCTTGCGGACGGTACAACCGAAGGCTGGATCCAGAAAAAGTTCATTCACCCCGGCAAGAAGCAGGTGATTGAATTTACCGAAAAAACCATGCTTTATGACCAGCCTGACGCAGCATCAAAAGTACGGTACAATATCCCCGCTGGAACCAGTGCGCTCGTTCTCAAGGAGAAGGACAAGTGGCTCCTTGTCAACATCAACTGGGGCCAGGAAGGCTGGGTCAGGTCCGGAACAACAAGGGAGAGTGAAGAGGCTAAGACCACCGCCGGCCAGGAAATATATATTGCCGGCATCGGAAAATGCATCGTTGATGCGTCGTCGTTCCTGCCTGATAGCGGCGGCTATACGTTTTCCGTGACCAACCTTTTCGACAGGAATCCCGCCACGACCTGGCAGGTTGGGAACGGCGGCGACGGCGAATGGGTCGAGATTACCTTCCCGAAGCCGGTATCCATCTATGTGTCGATCATTAACGGGTTCGTCACCGTTGATCCGAAATTCGCCCAGTACGGGGCCGGCGGCGACCTGTATCTTCTGAATAACCGCGTCCGGAGCCTGGATGTGGCCGCCACGGGCAAAGGAAACGAGAAGAGTGGGTCAACAATCAGTTTCATGGACGAGACCCGCGATTACCAGGACGCGGGCTCGTATCAGGATATAACGAAAATCAGGTTTACCATCGACAGCATATACAGGGGGCTTAAATGGAATGATACAGCCCTTGGGGAGATTAAGATAGAAAAACAGCAGTGATCGAGGGTTGTTCGCCGGGCAGATCCGTTACTTGGTTCTGTTCAGCACTTCGGTCGTGTCCCGATAGGGCTCTCCGGTTACCATGCGGGAGGTCCCTATCTGGACAATGGTAACAGTATATTGCTTATTTTCGGTCACGAGGATGCAGTTTTTATCTTCGAGCCGGTACCTGCCCCGTTTCCGGCCGTTTACGGTAAACTCGCCGTTATCCGAGAAAGAGAAAACACGGCTGGCGGCGTATTGGTTGCAGTTGCTGCCGGTTGCATCACAATTGACGGAGATGATTTTCCAGGTACCTGGAAGGAGCCGGGCTGTATCAAGTGATGCGTTGGTGTCCTGGCCGGTCTTTTGCTCGGTTTTTTCCTGGAAGAGGGAGCAGGCGGACAGAAAGATGACTGCCGATAAGATTGACACTGTCATTGCAATTATGCGTGTCATTCCGCCAAGCCTCACAGCCTCTTCAGGAGGAATTCGATTTTATCCCTATCCTTGCCGGAGACCTTTCTTAAAAGATCCTGCTTGATTTTTGCCTTCAATTCCTGTTCGGAGCTAGTTTTCTTTTCATCTACCATGATATCTTTTTGCTCGTTGGTCATTATGGGTATCTTCGCACCGGTTCTATTGGGGTTGGCGCTTTTTCTGTCGGATGTGTTCATATCCTACCGTAAATCCGGTCTCCCCCACTTCCACTTGCCTTTAATGGTTATCCCGTTCTTGTAATACATGGTCCCGAAGCCGAACGGCACGTTGCTTCTGAATTCGCCCTCGTACCTTCTGCCGTCTGCGTAAACATATGTTCCTACGCCGTAGTGACAGTTGCCCTGGACGCACCGCCCGCCCTTTTCATCAAACTGTGCAGGTTGCTGCTCCTGCTGATGTGCGCATGAGAAACCCATTGCACAAACTAGCGCCAGTGAAAAGATTATTCGTTTTTTCATGATAAACATTAGCCGGGTAAGAATTATTGATACGTAGAACACACCATGTCAAGTTTCAAGTCAATTGCTTTTTTAATAAAATATTTATAATTTTAATAATTTTGTTTCTCTGATATTTTTCTTGACATGCATTGAATTTTTTCCGGCCCGCCTCCCTGTTTTTTGTTAATCGGCACGTTGTTTGATATGATCAAAAAATATATAATCATTGATCAACGTGCATGAGCGGGATATCTTGTGATTATGTCGGACCGGCTTGTTGTTTGCTCCCTTGAGCAAAGTACTTGACAAACCTTTTCATTAACGTACAACAGTTTGTTCGATGCGACGGGCTTCCGTGGGCGGGGCACGAATTCAAGAGGATGTATACCGGAGACGGGCACGGGTATTGAAATTAACAAGAAGCTCGATGAATTTGTCCGGGAAAAATCGGCCGAAGACGGAGATAATTCCTTCCGTGAGTCGCGGTTCGGGTTTTCAAGAGACGGGAACTATGTCAATCCCTGGCAGATGAATTACGAGCGGATCGGTTACTACGCCAATACATATATGATACGTGACGTGGCCGGCGACTCCTGCGTTCAGATAACCGTGCCGCCCACGCAAACCGGTGTCGTGCCGTCAACGCAGGAGCCCCAGCCATTTGGATGGACGGGGAAGATCAATGAGGACCTTGCAGAGCGGGCGGTATGGTGGGCCTTTGAATTACTTGATGATGCGGAGGCGGGTGCTTTTTTGAAAGAGCATCATCCGATTGTTATATTCACTTTTTACGAGAATGGCAGGTTTTACGAGCTGGTTACACGCTTTAATGGCGATTTCTGGATCGCCGAGAGTATCTCGTGACGGGGGGGTGTATGTATACCGGTAATATGAAGTCCGGGCGGTGGGTATGTGCCTGTCTGGCCGTTATGGTCCTGTCCGTGCCTCTGAGCTGTTTACTAACCGGAGCAGGAACCCGAAAAAATGCAGCAGTTTCCCCCGAGCTTGATGCCGCAGTGCGCGCTGCATGGAAGGATATCGGCTCTTCCGAGAGCAGGTGCGGGGAATTTGATTATTTTCCGGGCGGTGGGATGAGGAACTTTTACTGCCACGCAATAAA
>Ga0116149_1001865_pt1 | contig 24517 bp, 23 predicted proteins | sample AD_UKC057_MetaG_FD_89787 | JGI IMG/M metagenome (GOLD analysis project Ga0116149, IMG submission 89787) | Active sludge microbial communities of municipal wastewater-treating anaerobic digesters from USA - AD_UKC057_MetaG | ecosystem: Engineered > Bioreactor > Anaerobic > Digestate | place: USA...
ATCATTTGCTGGCAACGTTCAGATCACCAATTTTGGACCGTCTGGATATGATGCGACAACAGGATTGGTAACCTTCTGTGCTGATTTTGCCTGGAGCAAAGCTTGGCGCAACGAGATCAATCATGACGCGCTTTGGGTCTTTATGAAAATCTTTGATATGGATAGTGGGGTTTGGCGCCATGCCACAATGTCCGCAAGCGGTATCAATCCAACAGGTTTTTCTGCAAATGGCGGATATGAGATCATTGTCCCGGAAGATAGGGCAGGTTTTTTCTTACGGATCGGGCCAGGTCAAGCTTCATCAACAGCTCAAACTGTTGACACATCCACGATGGGCAACGGCAGCGTTACATTTACCTGGGACTATCTAAAAGCCCGGCAAGCTGGCATCGCTGCAGATCTAACCAGCTCTTCCACCAAATTCCGCCTTTTTGCGATCGAAATGGTCTATGTTCCGGAAGGGTCATTTATGGCAGGTGATGCCTCCTCTACTGCCGCTGGCGCTACCTATGGCTTCCAATACGGAATTGCGGGTACAAACTCTGATCCACCTGGATTCTCTCGAAAGTCTGGGTGGCCGATCGATAGCGAAAGCGCGATCAATCTTCAAAGTTTCCTTGGCGGAAATATAAACGTTGGGCCTCACTATTATTACACTTCCGGTTCTGGCGGCAACGAATCTGCTACAGGGGCAGCCTTTACGATCCCCAGCGAATTTCCAAAAGGCTACAAGGCGTTTTATCTGATGAAAACAGAGATCTCGCAAGGTCAATATCGTGATTTTCTAAATACACTCTCAAGGGATGAATATCAATACCGCTGCGCAGGCGCTCAAACGCCAACAACAACAGGCCGGTACTGTGATTCGGTTGGAACAGGTGCTGGTTCATCAGCGCGCCAAGGTGTTCGTTACATATCGTCAACGGCTTATACCGCTGGAACCAATGCCTTTGCCTGCGCGATGAGCTCAGCGACTGGCAATGACGGCTCTGATGACGGCGAGTGGGTCGCCATGAACTACCTTTCATGGATGGACTTAGCCGCCTATCTGGAATGGGCAGGCCTTCGCCCGATCACAGAGCTGGAATTCGAGAAAGCAGCTCGCGGACCCGCCGCACCGATTACTGCTGATTATCCATGGGGCAATACTACTGACCCAACAGCAACGTCAAGCTACACAGCGCTAAATTCCGCGACGGAAGTTGGCGATGGTTTAGCGGCTGAATTTGATTCCGCGGCCGGCACATGGCCTGTTCGCGTAGGTTCTTTCGCCAACACCGCTGCCCTTGACACAAGCCCATATTCGCGAGGAAACTCAGGTGCTGGATATTACGGTAATCTTGATCTGGCAGGAAATGTCTGGGAAATGGTCATCAATGTCGGCACCCCTGTTGGACGCGAATTCCAGGGATCTCATGGACAAGGTTTTCTGCATAGCTCCAATAGAGGCAACGCTGATCGTTATGATTGGCCGGGAATGTCTAATATCGGCGTAGCTTCATTATCATCCGGCGGTGTTGGCGTACGCGGCGGCAGTTGGTTTACGGCCCTCAGCATCCTTCAGACATCGAATAGGAGCTCTGCCTGCTCTTCCGCCTGGGTGGCCACAAGAACCAACGATGTGGGCGGCCGCGGCGGCCGCACAGCCCCTACCTTTGCCGCGCCAACAAAACCTCAATAAATTATTTTCTTAAAATAGTCGCGATATGATACGCGGCGATCCCAAAGGCGACCGATACATTTAAGGAATTTTTCTTTCCTCTCATCTCGATCTCAAGCGCGGTATCGCACAGATCCAGCAGCTCATCGTTAATGCCGGATATCTCATTGCCTAAAACAAGGCAGATCTTTTCTTTTGGGCAAAAATCCTGATAGGGAATACTCTCCTTGATCTGTTCAAGTAAAACGATCGAATAGCCTTGGATCTTAAGCTCCCGAATAAGGGCTTTGGCGTCTTCTCTGTGCTCCCACGGCAAAACATCCTCAGCGCCTAAAGCGGTCTTGGTGATCATCGCTTTAGGCGGACATCCTGTAATGCCGCACAACCAAAGCTTTTCAAGCCCCGCGCCATCAGCGGTACGAAAAATAGATCCGACATTATAAAGACTGCGGATATTATTCAAGACAGCGCAAAACGGCAATCGAGCCTTTTGGCACGCATCCTTTTGCCGCGAGACGATCTCTTGGTGGGTCATTTTTTCCATCACGTGCCACTTATTCTTTGCCTGTTGAGATCTAAATTTTGAATTTTGAATTATGAATGCTCGACCACATATTTTAAAACACTCAATTTTGACTTCTGAATCTTGAATGCTTGGCTATATTTTGATAGCTTAATTTTGACTTTTGAATTTTGAATTATGAATTAATGACGCCCTGCACCCACAGTAATCTTGAGCATAGAATCCTTCCTGGCGCGCAAGCGTATACATGCGCTGACTGCCGCCTTTTTTCCGCCAGTTATGATCCCAATACTTAAGATCTGGATAGCCCTGGGCCGCCTTTTTACCACAAGAGCTGATAAGCTCAAAATTCTTATATCGCGAGATCCCCAATGTGCTTGTAAAAACATTGACGCGCTGATCAAAAGCCGCTTTCGCGCTTGCCTCAAGGCGTAATTCAAAACACTGCCTACACCGCTCTCCCCCTTCAGGTTCGTCCTCAAGTCCCTTGATCCGCGCGAACCAATCTTGCGGACGATAATCCGCGTCAATGATCCTAAGGTTTTGTTTGCGCGCGAAATTCTCGACATCTTCTTTGCGCCGCTGGTATTCGTCTAAGGGGTCAATGTTAGGATTAAAAAAGAAAATAACAGGCGAGATCTGCGAATGAAGCATGGCTTCAATGATCGCACCGCTGCAAACAGCGCAGCAGCAATGCAAAAGGACAACGCGATCATTCCCCATAAAAGGCCAATCGATCTTATGGTCAAAAGACTGCGGTAAAGACATCAGAGGATCAATGAGCGCCCTGAAGATTGTTGTGGCTTGCGATCACGCGCCAGGCGCCCTTTTCTTTTTTCCATGTCATGGTATAGCGACGGATGGAACTGTTGCCGGCGGAAACATCATTTTTGGTGATCGTAAAAAGGCAGTACTGAACGATCGCGATATCGCCATGGATGACAATATGCATCGGCTTAAGGGCATGAATGAGAAAATTCGTATTTTTAGACCATGAGCCGACCCAATGCGTAAGCCATCCTTGATCGACCGGATACGGGCTTTCATGGCCGAAACCGACAAAATCAGGATGGATGTATTTTAGAAATTTCTCCACTTTGCCGTTCACAAGGCAATCCCAGTGATCTTCGATGACAGCCCAGATCTCCTTTTGATCCTTGCTCCATTCTTTTGAAAGAGAAAAATAAGTTTCCATAAAGGTCCTTTCTGATAAAGATTACACAAATTAAAAATGACGTTAGTGATCAAATAACGATGTATTGTATCATAGATGCGCGTTCTCTGCCAAGCGCCTGACAACCTTAACAGCCTCAACCCCATCCCGTGAAAAAGTTGCGCCCAAGCTTTGCGCGTAATCCTCTGTAACAACAGCCCCTCCGACCATAAAACGACACCTCAGGCCTTGCGCCCTGGCCAGATCAACAACCTCGCGCATATTGACCATCGTGGTCGTCATCAATGCGGACAATCCAACGATCGGACTATGATGGCGTTTGATCTCAGCAACGATCCTCGAAGCAGGAACATCCTTGCCCAGATCGACCACCTCGAGTCCATGATTTTTAAGCATCAACGCCACAATGTTCTTGCCGATATCGTGAATATCCCCTTGGACCGTGGCCAAGATCACAACGGTCTTGCGCAGACCTTCTGCTTTCTTACGCATGAGCTTAGGCTCAAGATACGCAAACGCGTTCTTCATCGCTTCAGCGCTCGCCACCAGCTGAGGCAGAAAATAGCGTTTTGCCTCGAAGAATTCCCCAACCTTATTTATAGCGGGGATCATTACATCATGCACAAGGCATGACGCGTCAATCTCCTGCGCCTCAGCCTTCTGCACAAGACTAACGATCTGCTCACGATTTCCATCAAGGATCGCCTGCCGGACAGCTTCCTTGATATCTAAAGGCGCAGGATTTAGGCTTGGAAGTTCCTGTGCGTTTTGCGCGTGCGCGATAAAACGGCGCGCGTCCTTATCTCGATCCATCAAAACATCCTTCGCGTACGCATCTTCCTTGATAGACAAATGCCCCGGATGAGCGATCACGGCTGACAGACCATTTTTTCGCAATAATGAATAGAATGTCCCGTTCAAAACCTGTCTCTGCGGCAGGCCGAAGGAAACATTCGAAAGCCCGACCACGGTATGGCAACGCAAAACATTACGGCACCAGCGCACGGTCTTAAGCGTATCTTGCGCGGACCCTGGCAGCGATGAAACCGCCATCACAAGGCCATCCACGATAATATTTTCTTTTGCGATACCGCAACGCTTCGCGTTGCTAACAAGATATTGAATAGCGTGTTTTCGATCAGAAAGATTTTTTGGTACACCTTTTAAGCCAACAGGAAGAGCGATGAACATCGCTCCGTATTTCGCGGCCAGCTTCAACAATGGGATCATCTTTGATCGCTCCGCGCAGATCGAGTTGATCAATGCGCGTCCAGGATAAACCCGCAGGGCCTTTTCCATGGCGCGAAGACAGGACGTATCCAAAACAAGCGGCAAGCTTGAACTAATGCTCAAGGCACCCACGACCAGCGGCATCAACTGTTCTTCATCCACGCCCGCAGCCCCAACATTCACATCGAGCATAACAGCACCTTCATGCTCCTGCTCTTTTGCCAGCTGACACGCCAAGGCAGTCTTTGCTTCCCTGAATTCCTGTTGCAACGCCTTGCGGCGAGTTGGGTTGATCGATTCACCGATCACGACACATTTTTTACGATCTTCGAAAATAACATGGTCCCGAGCGGAGCTGACAGCGCTTAATGCAACGCGCGCGGTTTTAAAGGGCTGTAAGCCTTTAACAGAAGCTTTGAGCGCACTGATATGCTCAGGGGTCGTGCCGCAGCAGCCGCCGATCAAGCAAGCCCCCCCGCGAACAAGCGCCTTCGCATTTCGCGCGAACTGCGCGGGCTTCATCTGAAAAACCGTTGTTCCGTTGTGAAGTTGCGGCAATCCCGCGTTAGGCTTAGCGACTAAAGGAACTGTCGCGTACGGCTTCATCGCGCGGATAAATTTAACCATTTCCTTTGGACCCGCGGAACAATTACAGCCAACGGCATTCGCGCCAAGGCTTTGAAGCGTGATCAAAGCGGTTATCGGGTCGGTTCCGTTCAAGGTTCGCCCTGAAGGCTCGATCGTCATCGTTACCATGACAAACTTCTTGGTCAATTCACGCGCGGCAATAAGAGCTGCTCTCGCCTCTTGAATGTCCATCATGGTTTCAATAACAAGCAGATCAACACCGCCGGCCAAAAGCCCTTTGATCTGCTGTTTGAAGACCTCAACTGCTTTCTCGAAAGACATAGGGCCGAACGGCTCGATAAATTCTCCCGTTGGTCCAATATCCCCGGCGATAAGCATGTGAGGGCCGACAGCTTTTCGCGCGATCCGCGCAAGCTGAGCATTGATCCGTTCGACATCATTGGCGCCATACTGCTGAAGCTTGACGGCATTGGCCCCAAACGTGCATGTGTAAATAATATCGGAACCGCTTTTTTGATAAGCGCGATGGATATCCTGCAATATCCGCGGGTTCTTCAGGCACCACAACTCAGGGCAGGCTCCCTGCGGCATGCCTAAGCGTTGCAGCTGTGTTCCCATGGCGCCATCTAAAAAGACCACGCGTTTTTTAGAAATCTTTTTAATCTTTTCGCTCATAACCGATCGTTCGAATACCGCTTAGCGCGGTGACGGATTTTTCAGGAAGAAGAAAGAATTCTTCTGTTATACGGATCCCGATTTGCTCCAACTTCAAGGCCTCCCAAAAAGTTTTCTGATATTCGATAGAGAGATCACCATAACCAGCAGAAAACCTGCGATAATCAAGGCCAAGGTTCTCACGGCGCAGCTGATGCCTAAAATAAACCATAAGCCAGCTTAATGCCTCATCTGCCAGCTCTGAAGCGACAGCGTTATACACAACAGCGCGCGTAAGGTCCCCTTGCGCGGATACCTTCTCAATAAGCTCCATGATCGGCTGTCCTGCGGTAGACCCCATCAGCAATACCTCTTGCGACCCACGCAAGAATGCCGCTAGATCCTGGCTTTCCAATCGAATATCGTTTTCCAGGCTCACGGTCGTATCCGTCAAATTAGTGATGCTCATCCGCGCGGCATGCGCTTTGACTGTGATGTAGCGACGAGCTTCCTCGATAAAGATGTTCAGGTCTTTTTCTTGAACTTTTTTTATAAGAGTTTTTTCTTTTGAAAAACCCAACGCGCGAAAGATCGCTGACGCGCGCGGCAAGATGGGGATCGCCGCAAATGTAAAAAACTTCATATCGCTCCTTTATCCTATATGGGTCCTGACAAAAATAAAATACAGCAACAGAGTAGCAGCCATGATATACATCAGCGCACTAACCTTTGAGCCGCGGCCGCTTAGGAAATTGATGATCGGATAACTAATAAAACCCAACGCGAGGCCATCGGCAATGGAATAGCAAAAAGGGATCCCAACGATCATCAGAAACGAAGGAACGCTTTCGGAATGGTCCTTCCAGTCGATCTTTGTGATATTTGTCATCATCATCAATCCAACCACCACTAAGGCGCAGGCCGTGATCGGCGGATAATGACCGATCATCCCAATGACAGGGCTAAAAAATAAAGCCACGAGAAAAAGAACACCGACAACAATGCTTGTTAAGCCTGTCCTTCCGCCATAAGCAACACCGGCGGCGCTTTCAATGTAGCTGGTGACCGTGCTTGTCCCTAAGCATGCCCCCACAACAGTTGCCGCGGAATCAACGATCAGCACTTTGTTGACGCGCGGGATCGTATTGTCCTTAACAAAACCCGCGGTTTCCGCAACGCCCATTAAGGTCCCGATCGTATCAAAAACATCCATGAACAAAAAAACAAAAATGAAAGGCAGGCATTTTAAGGACAAGGCTGCGATAAGATCCATGCGAAAGGCCGCCGGCGTCGTGATCTGCGGCAACCCCCAGAAACCATTATACTGAACTTGGCCCAAGCATAAGGCCACCACGCTTGATGTCCCGATCCCCCAGAGGATCGCGCCGCGGACCTTTCGGATCTGCAGAACAGCTGTTGCGATCATCCCTGCGGTAAAAACAACGATCGCAGGCGTTGTAAAATGCGTGTTCAAACCGACCATTGTTCCCGGCTTGGCGATGATGATCTGCGCGTTCTGAAAGCCGATGAATGTGATGAATAGGCCGATCCCAACCGCGATCGCGTTACGTAAGCTTGGGCTAAGCGCGTTAATGATCATCTCTCGCAAGCGCAAAACAGACAAAAAAAAGAAAAGACACCCTGAAATAAAAACGATCCCCAGCGCGACCTGCCATGCGTTTGCCATCCCTAAACCTGTCAAGGCAACAACGGTCGAAACAAAAAAGAAATTCTCCCCCATCCCTGGGGCTAAGGCGATCGGATAGTTGGCATACAAACCCATCACGATAGAGCCGAACGCAGCTGCCAGGCATGTGGCCAGAAGCACTGCCTGGGGGTCAATCCCGGTTGCCTGACCTAAAAAATCCTTAGACAAGACGGCAGGCTGAACAAAAATAATATATGCCATGGTTAAAAATGTTGTCAGCCCAGCCAAAACTTCTTGTCGAAAATGGGTCTGGTGATCTTGGAACTTAAAGAATTGTGAAAGCATGCATTTACCCAACCTTGATAGCCCAAATGCCGATGATAACGGCCGCGGCCCCTAAACATTTAACAACAGAAAATCCTTCTTTAAAGATCAAAATGCCTAAGATGAACGTGATTAATGGATAGCTCGCGGAGATCGGGACAACCTTCGAAACGTCACCAAGTTTTAAGGCGTTATAAAATGTCATCTGAGCTAAAAAGCTTGCCAAAAAGCCTCCGGTAACCAAAAAAGCAACCGCCTTGATGTCCACCGTACGTAATTGTGCAGGCTTAACAAGGAAGAAACCAAAAATGAAGATCCCGATGACAACACCCAGCGAACGAAAAAAGACGCCCAGTGCTGGATGAATATTGGAAAGACCGACCTTTTCAAGAATGGGCACAAAGCCCCAGATCAACGCAGTTAATATCGCCCATGAATACGCATCCATGCAGCCTCCTGAAATATCTCTAAAAATTCATTACATGGTTTTGATCGCAGCGAGAACAGCGTTGTTATTTTCTGAAATAACCACGACCTGGCTCTTTTTTCCTTTGCGCTCAACGCTACCATAAACAAGCGTGATATCGATCCCAACATCCGCGATGCGCTGGGCGACCGCGTGTAAAGCGCCTGGCTTGTTTTCGATCGTCAGAAGAACAACCTCTTCTTCCCTGATATCGTAATGCTTTTCCTCTAGGATCTTTTTTGCTTTTTTATTGTCTTCCGTAACGAACATAATGAAGCCATTGTTATCGATCGCATACGCGCATACGCCGATAACATTGATCTCCGATGATGAAATAAGGCTCATCACCTCAGCCAACGTTCCCACCTTATTGTCAACGCGGATCAAGAACTGAGTCCCTATCGTAGCGTCATTCATGTTCGCCTCCTTGTTGCACTTATTTTAATACAAATAAAATTTTCTTCTATAAAAATAAAGGATCCTTGCGGCGCCTATGCTATAACAAAACTCTCATGCGCTGTGGATTCGCTAGACAGCTTTCCGTATAATGAGCGATATCGTTCATCATGTTGACTGCTTCCACCGGGTATTGTCCGGCAGCCGTCTCCGCGGATAGCATCGTATAATGCGTCCCATCGATAATAGCATTGGCGACATCCGCGACTTCCGCGCGAGTGGGGCGAACATGCTCGGTCATACTTTCCAGCATCTGTGTCGCCGTAATGACAAATTTGCCATACGCCCTACTTTTTTTGATCAGCATTTTCTGCAAGAATGGGATCGTGTAGATCGGTAGACAGACCCCAAGATCGCCGCGGGCAACCATAATGCCATCGCACACAGGCAAGATACGATCAATATTCTTGATCGCTTCACGACACTCGATCTTCGCGATCACCTTAGCGCGAGAGCCATGCTGGGATAAAATATCTTTAATATTACACACATCCTTATGGTCGCGCACGAAGGACTGAGCGACAAAATCAACACCATGCTTAATGCCGAACAAGAGATCCTGGCGATCCTTGTCCGTGACACCTGAAAACTTTAGCTTTACATCAGGAATATTGATACCTTTATTCTCTTTTAATGTCCCTCCAACGACCACGATCGCCTCAAGAAGATCTTTTGTGACTTTTTTGATACAAAGGACAATGTTGCCGTCATCAATAAAAAAATGGCTTCCCGCGTGGATATCTTTTAAGCTGCCCTCGTAATCAAACAAAACAACATCCTTAGAAACGTTCTTTGCGTTATTTGATAAAAAGATCTTTTGATGTTTTTTCAGGATCACAACGCGATCTTTCCAACCTTCGAGCGTGCCAATACGGATACGAAATCCTTCCAGGTCTTGAAGGATGCGTAAGCGACGACGATGTGTTTTGTTCAGATGACGAACAAGAAGGATGCGCTTCAGATGTTCTTCATGGGAACCATGAGAGAAATTCAAGCGCGCGACATCCATGCCGGCCACCATCATGCGCCTTAAAGTGCTTAATTGATTGCTGGCAGGACCCAACGTACAGATGATCTTTGTCATTACTTTTTTCATTAAGGCCTCTTTAATAAATGTGTTAGTTTCTTTTCATAGCGGCCAAAGCATAATCGGGCGGTCGCGTCAATGCTCTTTTTATTCTCCAAAAGAAGCTCAAAGCATAGGATCATCAGGTCCCCAACCTCTGTTAAATAATGCAGGTCACCTTTCTGATAAAGCTCTGTGATCTCTTTGGAATGACTGCGCATCAACTTCAAAAGCTTAGCTAAGTGTTTTTTTTGGCGCAATCCATTGCATCGGCGAGACAGTTGATGGATCTTGATGATCTCATCCAGCGCGGACTTAGTAAGAACGCGCTTCATCGGACATCCCTCGCATAATCATCTTCAAAGCGGATGATATCGTCTTCCCCTAAGTAGCTTCCGCAAGCGACCTCAATAAAAACAAGGTCTAAATCCATTGATGTATTCGTGATACGATGTACTGCCTCTACAGGGATGTCAACGACACTGCCGGCCATAAGCGCGATATCCTTTTCATCGACCTCAGCTTTACCGATACCGCTAACAATGATCCATTTTTCAGATCTCTTGAAGTGTTTCTGCAGGCTAAGGCGACTCTTGGGCTTGACGGAAACGCGTTTTACCCAGACGCCTGATTCCTCAAAAAACTTATGATATTCGCCCCAAGGCCGGATCGTTTTCTTTGTTTTCTTTTCCATTTTAGTGATAAATAAGTTCGCGGATTTCTTCAAGGCGCGCTTGCGCCGCTTTTTCTCCCCGGTCGATCAACTCATCAACCTTGTAAAGTTCATACCAATCGACTCTGGTAAGGTCCGGATGGACAACAACATCCGCGTGCTGTCCGCTTTGTTCAGCCAGAACATAGCACATCGAAAGAAAGTTTTTAACAATAAGATCAAAGATGTTCGCAGACCATAATCGCTGAAAAAAAGAAGCGATTTTCCCCTTGATAAATCTCCCTGGCGCTGAAGTGAAACGAACCCGGTTCTCGTCTTCTTGCTCTTTCTTTAAGGCTTCCATATCCCTGGCTACATCGTCCGGAGATTTCATGATATTGACCGCGATAACCTTAGAAACGCCTAATGACAGACAAACGTTGACCGGCAATGGATTCGCCATGCCTCCATCGATCATCACACGCCCCTGACGTCGAACCGGACACATAAAGCCCGGAATGGAAATGCTTTGGCGGATCGCGTCAACAATATCCCCTTGATCGATGACGATCTCTTCGTGACGCAAGATATCAAAAGCGACCACTTTTAATGGGATCCTTGTTTCCTGAAAATCTTTTGATCCTATTTTGCCGCGTAGCCACCGTTTGATACCGCGGCCGCCGATCAGCCCTGAACGCGGGAAAACAATATCTAATAAAGTTAAACATCGCAGCTTAGAGCGAAACTCCCTAGCAAAATCCGCGATCTCATCAGCGCTAAATCCTAACGCCCACATCCCTCCGATCAGCGCTCCAATACTGCTTCCTGCCACAACATCAACAGGGATCTTTTCTTTCTCTAAAACACGCAGGACGCCTATCAAGGACAATCCAAAAGCGGCTCCTCCCCCTAGCGCCAGGCCGATCTGCACCTTGCTGATCTCGCGGGCTAAGCGACGAACCTGCTGCGCGAAAACCGTATCGACAGAAGGAAGAACAATGTCCAAATATTCGCAAGAATACCGCGCAAGAAGATCGCAAGCCGCTACATCAGACAGCTTTGCGTATACCGTATGCGCTAAAGTTTTCTCAAGATCATGGAATGTGGGTGAGCGCTCCTCAGGCCTTTCACGGATAAAGATCTTAAAACGATTTTTTTCCCCTGGGCCGCTAAAAGCGTCCTTGAGCTGTTGCACAACGGGTTTTGCCAATTCAAGCTCTTGGGATGACGAGCCCAAAAGAAGATGGCATTCATCAGATTGTGTAAGCGTCTTAAAAACAAGCGAATCCGCATGATTAGGAAGGTCAAGCACAATATAATGATAATCATGCGCGAGCGTGCTGACAAAGTGGCTAATATGCGACGAAAGATCCTTGTCTCCGGACTCAAAACAAACATGTAAAAGATCGACTTCGCCGGTTTTGCTGATCACCTCGTCTACCGCGGTAGTATTCTGGGTCAAGACGGAAAAATCCACAGCAGGCCTTTTCCATGCCAAGGCACTTTTTTTCTTTTCGTCACCTAAAGGATCCTGCTCAGAAGCTTTGAATAAATGGACAAAGACCACCTTGCGCCTTGACTCACGATAAAGCTGTTGGGCAAGATTAAAAGCATAGAAAGAACTTCCGATCCGATGAAAAGGGCTATACACCGCGATGATCGTACTTTCAAAAATATTTTTTTCACGTCGTTGCTGTTTTTTTAGTCTCCGGGAAAGGCTATAGCTGATCTCAAGGCCAAGCCGAGGGATCCTTTTGAGGATCTCATTGAATTTATTTTTTTCAATACGGATCAAGACCGCGTCATTAAGAACATCGAAATTCAAGGAATGCGCCTCTCCTGTCAATAACGACACGATCCCAAAATACATCCCTCGATAAATATAATCGACATCATGCCTGCGGCCATGCGTATCACAGTTGTAAGCAAGCAAACGCCCTGAAATAACGCAATAGAATGCGTCTGCGGGATCGCCTTTGCGATAAACGGTTTCGTTCTTTTTAAACGACACTGTCTCCATGCGCTCAGCGATAAAATACAGCTCAAGCCAATTGCAACTGGCAAAGATCGGCACTTGCTTTAAAAGCTGAAACCGTGTGTAGGTATTTGACCAGTTCATCCTTTTACCTTTAAAATAATCTCCACTCGTAAGCATCAAGAAATTGCATCTTTTGCATCAAAACCTTGACCATTGGAAAGCTAACATAAACGCCCACGAAGATCCAAAATAGAACAGATAAACCAATAGATAGAAGATCTAAGGAGATCTCAACAGCCTTATGACGGCGGCTTAGATCTGAGAATGCGCTCGGCAAACTTTTTTGACGAAGCTCGCGATCGTGTGTCTCGTAGATCGATCGCGTAAAAATGATATCTCCGTTAAAGATATCACGCAAGATCTGAAAATAAGTTGAATTATACTCACATTCTTCTTTTGAATGATTCTTTGGGCGGCACTTGCAATGGCAGCGAGGACAAAAATCTGTGTACGCATAATGGAAATAATTCGTGTACAGAACATTAAAAACAAGCCACGGAAAATTAATGAGCGCTGTGCAGTTGATCGGCTGGATGAAGAATCGATCAAATTTCGGCCCATATTTCATATGATTTTTATTGAGGTCAAAATATAAAAACAAAGAATGATTATTGAAATAGCTGCTCGCCACATACTTTGTATGCGCATCAAGGCCCTGGATGCGCTTGTCCTCGCTAAAATGCCTCAAAAACCGCTGGCGTGTATGCGCTAAGGCCTCTGCCAAGGACACCTCGGCCAGGATTTGGCCACAGCATTGGCAATGCATGATCGATTCTTTATAAAAAATATGGCAAGCGAAGCACTCTTTCATAGATCACGATCTACATAAAGCGGAACGACTGCAACATCCCTTCAACATCTTTAAGATGTGCATCATAGCCATCGCCTTGAGAAACGAAAGTGATAAGGTAAACTTTGCTACGCCTAATCGCCCAAACCAACATGATCTTGATGGTCGTTCCTTCAGCGTCAACGCTGGGAAGAATTCCAGCCTTGACAGCCTGAGGCGGGTTTCCATATTGCGTCAACGTATAAATAAGTTTGTGGGCAGGAACACCTGACAGGGTCAAAGGAGATGACTCAATGACCCCAACATCAACGTCCTTGATCATCTTCATTGCTTTGGTTTGCTCCACGACCGCGCTGGTATACTTTGAAAGCGAGATCGGCTCTAAAAGCTCCTGCACTGTGATCGTTACGGTTTCCTGAAAGAAGTCGAGATCATTCTGCTTAGGTGCCAAAAAGGCAACGATCGCAGAACTGATCCTTTCTTTGACCTCCCAAGATGGATTGTATTTTAGGAGGAACTCAAATGCGAGATTTTTATACCTTGGTCGCTTGTCCCCGCTACAGCTACTCAGAGCAACGACGATAAAAATAAGGATTAGTAGAAATATATATCTTTTCATAGGGCTCCTTTTTGTTATTTTAACATTTATTGAAAATAAATATTCTTTTATTCTCTGTTTTAACAAAAAGGGCAACTTTTTCAAGTTGCCCATAGAAAAACATATTCCAAACACTGCTATTTACGTTTGATCGCCTTGCGTGCGGCCTGGGCAATGTCAACATCTCGCATGTGGTACTTGGCTAACAAGCCTTGAGGGTCTCCAGTCTCGCCATAGCTATCACGCATCCCGACCATTTCAACAGCAACAGGATAATTCTGCCCTAGGACCTCGCAAACCGCACTGCCTAAACCTCCAGCGATCTGATGCTCCTCCGCCGTAACGATCGCGCGTGTTCTTTTAGCGCTTTCGATGATCATCTCTTGATCAATAGGTTTAATGGTATGCATATTCACAACTCGCGCGTCAATGCCCTCTTTCTTCAAAAGTTCTGCGGCCTGCAAGCTTTCATAAACCATCGCGCCGCAAGCGATGATCGCCACATCATTCCCTTCACGAAGCACATTCGCTCGCCCAACAACAAAAGGATCAGATTCTTTTGTGACCACCGCCAAAGGAGCACGGCTTGTCCTAAGATAGACGGGACCTAAATGATCTGCCGCCCAGCGCGTTGCTTTCTTTGCTTCGATCGTATCAACAGGGCAAACAACCACCATATTCGGCAAAACACGCATCAAAGCGATATCCTCCAGAGATTGCGCCGTAGCCCCATCTTCACCAACAGTTAAACCTGCGTGCGAGCAGACGATCTTGACATTGGTATTATTCTGACAAACCCCGATACGGATCATGTCATACGCTCGATTGGTCATGAAGACTGCGAACGATGAGGAGAAAACCGTATAGCCTTGCAGACTTAAGCCAACAGCAGTACCGATCATGTCCTGTTCAGCAATGCCAAGGGTAAAAAATCGATCTGGAAATTCCTTTTTAAAATACTCGGCCCTTGTTGCGTCTTCTAGGTCGGCTGACACAACAACAATATCTTTCCGTTCTCTGCCTAACGCGACTAATTCTGTCCCAAAACCATCTCTTGTTGGCACAAATTCCATTACACCACTTTCCCTTCTAAAAGTTCTTTCAACGCGGCATTCATTTCATCTTTATTCGGCGCCTTGCCATGCCACTTGCATGCCCCCTCCATAAATGAAACACCTTTACCTTTGACCGTATGCGCGATAACAGCATACGGCTTTGTTGCAGAGCTGAACTGATCAAAAGCGTGCATGAGTTCTTCTAAATTGTGACCATCAACCTCTACAACGTCCCATCCAAAACTTTTCCATTTTTCCACCAACGGTTCAAGGTTCATGATCTCTTTTACAGGGCCGTTTTCTTGCACCTTATTGTAATCAACGATCGCACAAACATTGTTTAGTTTGTAGTGCGCCGCTGACATAGCCGCTTCCCAAACCGAGCCTTCCTGGATCTCCCCATCGCCTAACAGGCAATACACTTTATGCTTCTTTGCTTTTAGCCTTGCTGCGATAGCCATGCCATTCGCGACAGATAACCCTTGCCCTAAAGAACCTGTATTCAGCTCTACGCCCGGCACCTTACGATGCACATGTCCTTGTAAGCGCGTTCCAAGCTTGCGAAAGGTTGTAAGCTCCTCTTTAGGGAAATAACCAGCCTCAGCCAAAACAGCATACACAACAGGTGAAACATGGCCCTTAGAAATGATCAGCCGGTCGCGATCCTCCCATTGCGGCTGGGATGGATTATGATGAAGTTTCGAAAAATACAATGCGACCAAAATCTCCACCGCTGAGAGAGAACCTCCGGGATGACCGGAGCCAGCGGCGTTGGTCATTGTAAGGATATGCTTTCGGATCTCTACAGCTTTTGCCTTCAACCCTTCAATAATGTTTGCTTGTTCTGCCACAAAATCCCCTTTCAGAAATAAATATGAACTCTCACAGATTTGCGATCTATTGCCCTCACTCAACGCATAAAAAGTGAAGAGATAAATTTTATGGGCCATGCAGGAGTCGAACCTGCTACCCAGTGATTAAGAGTCACTTGCTCTACCAGGTGAGCTAATGGCCCAAATTTTACAATTTGGTTGATCAGGACTAACGCGCGTCGCGAATAACAACCTTAGCTTTGAAAAACGTGTATCGGCCGTGATCTTGGCAACGAAAAACAAATCAATATATCAAATTTATATTATCTTGTATAGGCGTTTTTCGTTTTTGACCAAACCTCGACTCTATCCTATACTGATACCCACAAGGCTTGGATTGACCAACAAAACAACTCCTAAAAGGATCATGATAAGGCCGCCAATAAACTTTAAGATCTCCATCTGTCTCTGAGAGATCGGCTGCCCTTTAAAGCTCACGATAAAAATGCTGACGATCGCCAGTAAAGGAAAAACGTACAAAAGATTATAAAAAGCTAGGTAAAGATAGTAGCTCGCTGTATTGTCTAAGGCCTTGCCGGAAAGGATACCTGTATAAATGATCGGGAATCCTGCCGTGCACGGGATCTCGACTAAGGATGACAGAACTGCCAAAGCGATCGACGATAGGATCAGGACAGGATAAGACCCTTGCTGGATCAGATGCTTCATCGCGTAAACTTTTTTCATTAAAGGTCCACGCTGAGCGTCGGGGATCGTCAAACTGATGCCTTTTTTGAAAAACAGAAAATCCTTGCAGTTGATGACCCCCGCGACAAGCGATAAGACCCCAATACCAATACGCAACGGCGATATAAAACTGATGTATTGAAAAACATTAAGCCAGGCGGCCATGAACAAAAAATACAACAAAAATACCGTAACTACGAAACTCAGCCCAACAATATAAAGCCGTACACGGGAATCAGATGTCGAAACCAGAAGCGCCATTAAACATGTCAAAACAAACATATTGCACGGATTAAAACCATCAATAAAACCAATGATCACCGTAAATAATGGAAGAGGCAGGTAGTACCCTGCTTGTTCAATAGCCTTAGGATCCAAAGCTTTGACAAGAATAAAAAATGCTAGTAAAAGAATAGCGGATCCAGCAACAAGCAGATAATCTTTGCGACGATTTTGCGGGATGCAGATCTTGAAGCGCATGCCTGACCCCGTTCTTTCGATCCGCAAGAAAGCAAAAAATAGCAAGAAAAATAGCAGCAACGGAAAAAACCAGGTCATTGCTTTCGTAAAGCGATTCGAAAAACTTTGCGCCAGCATATTAGGATCGTCGTTCCACTGCAAAACCCATCCCCCAACGCGGATAGCATTATCAAAGGAAATCATCCCTTGGGAGATCTCAACAGGGAAAGCTTCCGTTTTTTCATGCTTAATGCGAGACATGGCCTTCCAGATGTTGGGTTCCAGCAAAAGCTTACGAAGCAACACATTATCTGTTTGGCCTTCTTCCCGTATCAGAACACGATTTTTTGTCCAGATACTGACCTTTCCAGGAAGTTGAGCGATATCAAGTTGATTAAAATCTATGCTTGTTCCATCAGGTAGCGGACACGAATTCGAGCTGATCACATCGATCTGAGAAAGAGCTTCGGCGACTTTAATACGCCCCATCGCCGTTTTATCCTTACCAAAAACAAGGAATGGCACACCTCCGGGCTGGCCGTTGTTATACGCCTGAAAATAACGGTCTTTGACCTCTTGATTTTCCTTACCCTTATGATAGATCTCATACTCCAAAACAATGAGATTGGGGTATTCTGAAACAAGCTTTTGGAAAAGGGTCGGGTCTACAACAGCACAATTACTGCAACCGACACCTGTAAGATATGATAGGCAGATCGTCTGATCCGTGGTATCGCTTGCCGATAGCGGCGATAAAAAAGACAGGAAAAGAACATTGGCCAACGCAAAAATTATTGCCAGCAGCCTTAATCGTTTAACCTGAAAAATCTCTGATATCTTCATCGATCTGACCGATCTTGCAACATGTTACCAGAAAAAAGGCCCGCCTTTTTTAATAAGGCGGGCCTTAACTTAAGATCAAGCTTTCCCAGCTGAGCCCAGCACTTTTTCATTCTTGTGCTTGTACATCAAAACCAACGCGTCGCGAGCTGGCCCTAGATATTTACGCGGGTCAAATTCCGCAGGTTTCTCATTGAATAGCTTACGGATAGCTGCTGTCATCCAGAGGCGTCCATCTGAATCAATATTAACCTTGCAGACATTATATTGACAAGCTTTTCGAAGCTGATCTTCAGGAATACCGATGGAATCTTTCAAGGCTCCGCCATTGCCATTGATGATCTTTACCGCTTCAACAGGAACGGAAGATGAGCCATGAAGAACGATCGGAAAATCTGCAAGTTTTTCCTGGATCTTTTCTAAGATATCGAAACGTAATTCCGGCGGGATCAGGACACCATCCGCGTTACGGGTGCATTGATCTGGCTTGAATTTATTGGCCCCATGGGATGTCCCGATCGATATGGCCAAAGAATCAACGCCTGTTTTTGAAACAAAATCAATGACTTCTTCCGGTTTAGTATAGGTGGAATGTTCTGCAGAAACTTCATCTTCAATGCCGGCCAAAACGCCCAGCTCCCCCTCGACGGTTACGTCAAATTGGTGCGCGTACTCCACGACCTGCTTGGTCAGCTCAACATTCTTATCATACGGATGGTGTGAGCCATCGATCATGACCGATGAAAACCCTGACTCGATACATGATTTGCAAAGCTCAAAGGTATCTCCGTGATCCAAATGAAGCGCGATCGGGATCTCTTTTAAACCCTTAGCCTTGGCGTGCACCTTCATCATCTCAACAGCACCCTGGCCCATATATTGCAAAAGGGTTTGATCGGCATACTTACGGGCACCGCTTGATACCTGCAAGATGACTGGCGATTGGGTTTCAAGACAGGCCGTAATGATCGCCTGGATCTGCTCCATGTTGTTAAAATTATACGCAGGAACAGCATACCCTCCCTTCATCGCTTTCTGGAACATTTCTCGGGTATTAACAAGACCTAATTTTTTATAAGAAACAGCCATTGTTTTTCCTTTCGTTTGATGATTAAAGCTTGGTTGGATAATTTAGTATACTGAAAAGCCAAAAAAAGTAAACGCTTTTTTCAGAAAATCTAAGCCGGCAGATCCAATAAATACTCCTCACGAACATTGCGCAGGCTATGAAAGATATTTTTCTTGATCGATGGGTTTTTCTTCTCTAAACGCGCTAAAAGCCTTTTGATCATCTTGCGCTGAGTATCGTTCTCTTGAGGGCATCGAAAAGGACATACTTTATCCAATTTCAAGGCTCTCGCGAGCTTAGTGATCCTTTCTTCTTTCTCGTACGCTAAAGGACGGATCAATGTCAACTTCCCATCGAAAAGATCCTGCTTAGGACGCATTGCCCCAAGCTCCCCGCGAAAAAAAAGATTTAAAAGGATCGTTTCGACGATATCGTCCATATGATGACCGAACGCGATCTTGTTAAAACCGAAACGCTGGGCAAGATCAAAAAGGACCTTGCGACGGCTGCGTGAACACCAAAAACAATTCAGGCCACGAGCTTTTTTTCCTTTAAAAGGATCGATCTTTTCAATATGATAATCAACGCCAAGTTGCTGAAAATGACGCTCAAGTTTTTTAACGGGAAAACCGGGAAAACTCATGTCGACATGAACAGCTTTCAAAGTCGTACGAAAAGGAAGGATCTTCTGGCGATACAGCAATATGTGCAATAACGCAAGGCTGTCTTTGCCGCCAGAAACCGCGATCAGCACGCGGTCTGCGCTGCGCAACATCTCATAGTCCCCCATCGCACGGCCACACCGGCGCGAGATCTCTAAAAAATCTTTGTTCATTTGACCTTCCTAATAAAATGAATTCGCTATAAATTACACCTGCAAAAAGCTTCCTGCAAGCATTTTTACATTTTCCTCTGTTGACGCCAATATATTTTTTGTTAAGATATCTGTATTCATTCAAAGGAGTCTTATGAAAAAGATCTTGATCCTAACAATCTGTATTTTCGCTTTTCTTTTTTCCCGCGCCCTTTACGCTGACCCTCTTGCGGATCTTACGCAGGATATTCCGGTCCATGAAAAAATTTTCGATAACGGTCTTGTTGTTGTTGTCCAAGAATATCCGGGCAGCGAACTAGCTTCCTTGAACATTACCTTTAAAACAGGCAGTGCCAATGAGGGACGATTTTGCGGTCATGGCTTATCCCACCTGATCGAACATTTGATGATACGCTCCACCCGCTCCCATCCCAATGAAGGCGATGTACAAAAGACCATCAAAACTCTAGGCGGCACATTCAACGCCTCAACATCAGCCGATACGGTCTGCGTCTACATTACGGTCCCAAAACGTAACGCGCTTGAGGCTTTAAGTCTGATCAATGAAATGGCTTTTTCTCCAAACCTAAGCGATGAAGCGATCTTGAACGAGAAAAAAGTTGTCCACAAAGAGATCATTCTTTACGAGGATAGTCCTGATGGAAAGGTGAACGAACGCCTCTGGGCAACAGCATTCCAAGTTCACCCTTATCAACATCCGGTACTTGGCTATGCGCCTTCTTTTGAAGCCGTAACACCTGACAATGTCCGTGAATCCTACAAAAGGTTCACCCCTAACATTGCCGTCCTTGCTGTTGCCGGTGATATCAAGGCTCAAGATATTTTTGACGCGGTCGAAAAGCAAATCCCTATGATGGGCCTTCCCTCTTACGAGCCTGCTCTTTTGCCAAAAGAACCAGCCCAGATCGTACCCCGCCTCACCCAGAAGCCATTTGATATTGATATGAGCCGTTTGTCTATTGGCTTTCACTCACCAGGAGTGCTCGATGCTGACATGCCTGTACTGGACCTTGTGGCAGTTATTTTAGGCCAAGGACAGGGTTCGCGTCTTTACGAAAAACTTATAAAGAAAGAACAGCTCGTACAATCCATTTACGCAGCGAACGACACGCTTTATGATTCTGGACTTTTTACGATATCCGCTGTTTTAAATTCCAAAAATATCGCTCAAGTTAAGAGCATGATCACGCAAGAGCTCTTGCGGCTTCAGCAAAGGCTTGTCTCACCCTCTGAGCTTAAACGCGCCCAACGATTGCTGATCGCCAACTATATTTCCTCTCGAGGCTCGCTTGGCGCGATCGCAAGTTCATTAAGCTTGGAACGTCTCTTGACCACAGACGCCCTTTTTTCCCAAAAATACATTCAAGCGATCTCTCGGATAACACCTTCCCAGCTGCAAGCCGCGGCAAAACGATATCTGCAGCCTGAACGATCAACTGCTTCGATCCTCCTGCCAAAATCAGAATCGTCCACAGCGATGACGCCTGAGGCATCTGACTATGGGCAAAAACTTCCATGGAAAAACAAAGTCCTAAAGAATGGCGCGCAGATCATTGCTGTTCAGAATACACTGACCCCATCGATCTCAATGACTATTCTTTTTAAAGGAGGCTTGCTAGCAGAAACACCAACGACAAGCGGATTATCCAAGATATGCGCGCACATGCTTATCCGCGAACAAAAAAACAATCAAGAGATCGCTACACTTCTCGAAGATCGCGGCATTCGTATTCAATCATTCTCTGATGATAACAGCTTTGGGATCCGCGTGAATATGCTCAAAGATGATCTTTTGTTCACCTTACAAGCATTAGGAGAAACGCTTAAAAATCCTACCTTCCCTGACGATCGGCTACAACAAGCAAAAAACAAAAGCCTTCTCGATATTCAAGCAGAAAATGACAACATGTTTTCCCGCGGCTTTATCAAACTAAAGCAAACTCTCTACCAAGACCACCCTTATGCCTATTCTGGCAACGGGACCATTGAAAGTGTTTCAAAATTAACACGTCAGGACGTGCGCAACTTTTATCATCGATTTGCCTCACCCGAGAACATGATCATAGCTATCGCGGGAGATATGACGCCTGAAAAAGCGATCCACGAAGTAGAAAAGATCTTCGCGCGATTTCGGCCGCTGACGCACAACATCGCTTTTACGCCTGCACGCGCTCCTTTTCTGGCAGAAACAAAAAAAATAACGATCTCTGTTGACCGTCAAGGTGCCTTTGTTTTTTATGGTTTCCCTGGTTTGCGCATGAACGACCCTGATGTCTATAATTTTGACATATTACAGTCGATCATGTCAGGACATAACGGTCGACTGATGCATAACATTCGCAACGCGAACAACCTAACATATATCCAGAATTTTTTTTCTCTTCCAAGTTACGAAAATGGTTTCTTTGGTATTTACGCTGGAACCTCTGTTGAAAAACAATACGAGGTCATAGAAGGGATAGACGAACAACTAAAACTTTTAACAGCGCGCAGTATCACAGACAAAGAGATCAGTGAAGCAAAAACAGACCTTACAACGCGCAGCCTGATCAACCGTCAGGATAATGGATTTCTTTCATCGAAAGCCGCTCAATACCTTCTTCATGGACTTGATTTCGGCCTTCTTCTTGACTATGAAAAGAACATCTCTCAAGTGAATAGATCTGATCTTGAGCGTATCATCCACGCGTACATCACTGATAAACCTCACGCCCAGATCCTGCTGACCTCGGAAATCCCAACCGACAACCTTAAAGAGTAAGTTTTAATTTTCTTTCCAGGAAACAATCGTTTTTGTAGATAGAGACCCTAAAGCAGCGGTAATATTTGCAGGGTTATATTCTACTAGAGCGCTTCCTGTTAGCTCATTTTCAACGCCAATATCCGCTGCGCTCTCAACAAAAACAGTTCCATTGACTGTCGCGTTCCCCGACATCCATAATTTCCCAACAACATACAGTATCCCGTCAAAAGTAGAACCTCCGCCGCCAGCGACACCATTTAGTCTAAAATCTCCGTTAATGATAACGATCCCGCTTCCGTTTAAATGCTGGATCGAAAGCTCTGGCGGGCTCCCCTGCGTAACATCAACCCATGTAATTCCGCTTGCCGCGATCGTATTCGAAACAGGTAACGTTGTATCCGTAAAATAGGTTGAATTGGCTTTCATTGTAGCCATGCTCACTCCAAAAAGATCCGTAAAAGCTTGTGTTGAATTTTTCTTCACAAGATTTTCAGGATTAATTTCATTTTTCACATTCTTGTTTTTATATTCCAGGGTATCTCCTGTTGTTTCAACGCAATATTGAAACTTTGAAGGATCCGGAGGAATGACCTTCATTGTCACGTTTACAACCCGCCGGATCACAGAACCTGGAAAAGTAACGATACCAGTTGAGACGACATTGTAGTATCCGGAAATACCTATTTGACTTGAAACAACATTGTATGCATATGTATTGCCGGAAGGATCTGAGGGGTTCACCATTGTCCCGCTAAGACTTGATGGAGCGCCAAGATTACTTTTCACATGCGCGACACCAGCCTCGGCAAGCCAAAAAGCATTAACCGAATTTACATATCGATGAACATGGCGGCTCTCCGCTAAGGTCTGAAGACAAACAACCCCTAAGAATCCTAAAAGAAGGATCGTGACAAGAAACGAAAAAATGATGGCAATACCGCGATTGTTCAATTTCGTATCAAAACCTCCTCCATTAACACATATTCCGGTGTTAGGCCATTGCCTACGGATTTCTGTCCAACGATCTTAATAACAAGGTTTCCGGTCTGAAATACTGGGCTGTCCCCTCCAGGGACTGGCGGATCAATGCTGATGATGCTATGTCCTCCATCGGGATCCTTGATCTTTGTGTAAAATGGTGGCTCAACAATATGATTAAAAACCCATGTCGTAATGATCGGTTGCCCTCCAGCCTGACTCGAAGGCTTTGTCTCCTTTCGAACAATGGATCTGTCATTGGGGATATGGTCATATTCGATCGTACTCGAACTAAGCAACACTGACCCCAAACCCGCTGTATCATAGCCAGAGACCATTTGAAACTTAATGTGTGACGCGCTGGGGTTGTTCGCACCGCTTCCGATATCCACACGACGTGCTTGGCGCACATCTTTTGCGATCCAATCGATGGCACGACGAACTTCGGACTGAACTTCGATCTGTGCCAAGCTTAATATTCGTGATTTCTCGCCAGAAACGATCGCCACTAAAAATCCAGTAACAACAATAACTAAGATCGTGAATGCTGCAACGACCTCGATCAAGGTAAAAGCTTCCTTTTTAACTCGTAAAATATGTCGCAAGTGAATATTCCCTATGCCTTTCTCTCTCCATCCATCTAATCGTTATAGTGATCTGCCTACGGTTAGCCCCAGATGGGACGTTCGTGCAAACAACGGTTTCGTGAGGCAGATTATAGAACACCGGAAATGTATAGCAGCCCTGTGAAAAATTTGTCGCGATGCAGGTATCATAATCCAACGACTTGATCTGCTCCATGACATATTGCGCGTCATTAGCTGCAACGGTTAGATTACTGTTCTGTATGTTTAAAAACAGGCAAGAAATAAGGCCTTGCTGCACTCCAGCAAGGCCTATGATCAAAACAAAGACTCCGAACATCAACTCAATAAGAGTAAACCCTCTACAAGAAGATCGCATGTTCACACCTCCCGCCAGCCACTTCTTAATTTAAGTATATCATTTTATATGCTGGCTCATCAATAAAGAAAGCCCTTTTGTTCAATGAATTGCTAAAAATATGAAAACGTTTATTTCTTGATCATCCTTGCATGATATACTTATCATAA
>Ga0116149_1001885_pt1 | contig 24311 bp, 12 predicted proteins | sample AD_UKC057_MetaG_FD_89787 | JGI IMG/M metagenome (GOLD analysis project Ga0116149, IMG submission 89787) | Active sludge microbial communities of municipal wastewater-treating anaerobic digesters from USA - AD_UKC057_MetaG | ecosystem: Engineered > Bioreactor > Anaerobic > Digestate | place: USA...
CACCGCGGGACAGCCGCCTGAAGGCGTGCTCATGGATCGCCTTTGCGAAAACGGCCAACGACGTGCCGGGTTTGCGTTACTACCGCCGCACCTTCGAACTGCCGGCCGGTCGCGCGCTGATCCGTGCCGAATTGAGCCTGGCCGGCGACAATGCGTTCGACGCCTGGGTGAACGGCCAGGAGGCGCTCAAGGGGCGCAGTTTCTCCGCCGCCAGCGCAAAAGCGGTCACCGATCTGCTCGCCCCCGGCCGCAACGTGATCGCCGTGCAGGTGAACAATCTCGGCGAGACCCCCAACCCCGCCGGCCTCGTCGGCGCGCTGACCCTCACCTTCGATTCGGGCGACCCCGTGGTGATCGCGACCGACGCGCACTGGAAAACATTTGGCCAAGAGACGCCGCAGTGGCAACAGCCCGCCTTCGACGATACGGCCTGGCAGCCCGCCGCCGTGCTGGGTGAGGTCGGCATGAAACCGTGGGGCGACGTGACCGGGCACAGCGACCGCATCCTCGCCGCGCGCATGCTCCGCAAACCGTTCACCGCCACCAAGAAGCTCGCGCGCGCCACGGTCTATGTCAGCGGGATCGGCCTCTCCGAGCTATACCTCAACGGGGGCAAGGTCGGCGACGCCGTGCTTTCGCCCGGGCTCACGCACTACACGGCGCGCACGTTTTATGTGACCCACGACGTGACCGGCCTGCTCAAACGCGGCGAAAATGCGCTCGGCGTTTGGCTCGGCAACGGCCGCTACTACGCGCCGCGCGACAACGCGCCGACCCGCACGACCGGCTACGGCTATCCCAAGCTGCTGCTCCAGTTGGAGATCGATTACGCGGACGGCACGCGCGACACCGTGGTCAGCGACGACACCTGGCGGATCACCGACCAAGGCCCCATCACCGCGAACAACGAGTATGACGGCGAAGATTATGACGCCCGCCGCGAGTTTCCGGGCTGGGCCGAGCCCGGTTTTGCCGACGCGGCATGGCCGCTCGCGCAAATCGTCGACGCGCCGGGCGGCGCGCTCGCCGCCCAGATGGCCGAACCGATCCGCGTCACGGAAACGCTCAAGCCTGTCACACTCACAGAGCCCCGGCCCGGCGTTTTCGTTTTCGATATGGGCCAAAACATGGTCGGCTGGTGCCGCCTCGCCGTGCGCGGCCCCGCCGGCACCACGGTCACGATGCGCCACGCGGAAACCCTCCAGCCCGACGGCACCCTCTACATGGCCAACCTGAGGGGCGCCAAAGTCACGGGCCGCTACACGCTCAAAGGTAAAGGCCGCGAGACCTACGAGCCGCGCTTCACCTACTACGGCTTCCGCTACGTCGAGCTCACCGGCTTCCCCGGCCGGCCCGCCCTCGACACCCTCCGCGGCTGCGTGGTCCATGACGATGTCGCCGAGGCAGGACGTTTCACCTGTTCGCAGCCGACCATCAACGCGATCTACCAAAACACACGCTGGGGCACGCGCGGCAACTACCGCTCCATACCCACCGACTGTCCGCAGCGCGACGAGCGCCAGGGCTGGCTCGGCGACCGTTCCTCGGAATCCAAAGGCGAGTCCTACCTCTTCGGCATCGCGGCGCTCTACACCAAGTGGCTGCACGACATGACCGACGCGCAGAAAGAGAGCGGCAGCATTCCCGATGTCTGCCCGCCCTACTGGCCGCTCTATAACGACAGCGTGACATGGCCCAGCACCGCCGTCATTGCCCCCGGCGCGCTGCTCGACCAGTACGGGGACCGGCGCATCATCGAGCGCCACTACCCGACCATGGCCAAGTGGATCGACCACATGACCGGCTTCGTCAAAGACGGCATCATCAGCAAAGACAGTTACGGCGATTGGTGCGTGCCTCCTGAAGATCCGCACCTGATCCACTCCAAGGACCCTGCCCGCAAGACTTCACCCGTCGTTCTCGCAACCACCTATTTCTACCACTGCCTCACCCTGATGACGCGCTATGCAGACCTGCTCGGCAAACCCGCCGACGCGCAGCGTTACCGCGCGCAGGCTGAAGCGCTCAAGGCCGCATTCAACGCGACCTATTATGATGCCGCCAAAGGTTATTATGACAACGGCACGCAGACCGCCTGCGTGCTGCCGCTGGCTTTCGACATGGTGCCGGCGGCCGAACGCGGACGCGTGTTCGCGCACCTCGTCAGCAAGATCACCACCGAGACCCGGGGCCATGTCGGTACCGGCCTGGTCGGCGGCCAATGGCTCAACCGCGTCCTGACGGCGGGCGGACGGGCCGACCTTTCTTACAACTTCGCCACGCACACGACCTATCCGAGCTGGGGTTACATGATCGAAAAAGGCGCGACCACAGTCTGGGAACTCTGGAACGGCGACACGGCAGACCCCGCCATGAATTCCGGCAACCATGTCATGCTCGTCGGCGATCTGGTCATCTGGTTCTACGAAACGCTGGCCGGCATCGCGCCCGACCCTGCGCAGCCCGGGTTCAAGCACATCGTCATGCGCCCGCAACCGGTCGGTGATCTGGCCTTCGTCAAAGCCTCGCACCGTTCGCCCTACGGCCTCATCCGCAGCGAATGGTCGCGCGAGGACGGCGCGTTCGACTGGGAAATCGAGATCCCGGCCAACACCGCCGCCACTGTGCACATACCCGCGGCAGACGCTGCCTCCGTGACCGAGCACCGCAGGCCGCTCGCCCGCGCCCGCGGCGTGACGCTTCTCGGCACCGGAAACGGCACGGTCACGCTCCGCGTCGGCTCCGGCACCTATCGCTTCGCCACACGATAACCGATGAACACCGGTATTAATCCATTGCCTCCAGCCTCTGCTTGCACTGGCGCCAATTCGGACACAGGCAATTTAGTTCTGCATAGAACCCTCGTCCATGCCCAGCATGAAGACGATGACAAATTTCATGTGCGATCACGTAATCGATGCAGATTGAAGGTGCGCGCACCAACTGGGGATTGAGCGCCACCGTCCCGTTCTTGTGCGCGCTTCCCCATCGCTTCGGCATGGACAGGAGGCGCAGACGCGGCTCGCTCAAACCCCGTTCCTCGCACCATGTGCGCCAGGCCACGAACCGCTTCGAGAACTGTTCTTTTGCACGCTCGCGCATCCAGCTAGCCACGAGCGCTGCCACCGAGTCCTCGGCCTCGCTTCGCGATACGACCAACAAATATGCGCCGCGCAGCTTCACGCCCTGATCCTCACCGATACTTACCTTCAGCCGATACTGCCGCCCTAGATACCGGTGCGTCGCCCCCGTGCAGTACCGACGCGGCGGTCGCATAACGTTCAACGCCGCGAAAACCCGACGCTGACGCAAAATCCACCGTGTCCGCTTTTCGACTTTTTCGCGGATCTTGTCTTCCGCCGCACCGAGCGGCGCGACAACCTCGACCGTCCCGTCCGGCAACACGCTGATCGCCAGCGTCCGCCTCCGCGCCCGCTTCACGACACACTCCCCCACCGCTGTCCTTATCGTTGCCATCTTCGTCCGTGTCCGTCCGTGTTAGTCCGTGTGTCCGTGTCTCACACATCCTCGGGCCGATTGCGTGCAATCCCCAAGCACGACTCGATGATCGCGTCCATCTGCTCAAGCGTCAGGTCGACCTTGCGTTCCTGCCTGAGCTGAAAAAGGTAGTCGTCCATCGCGTTGCGCATCCGGTTCTGCACGTCCGGATTCTCGCGCCATCGGACGATCGCCTCGTCGCGGATGATCGCTTCCAGCCGCAGGCTCATCTCGGCGCGCAGGCGGTCGGCCTCGGACGCGCGCGGCTGCGCCGTCCCGTAGCCGACCGGCTCCTCTTTCACCGTCCACTCTTCCGCCGGCGTCACGCGCTCGCTGACCACGCCGTAGAGCGCCTGCGCGAAATCGCGTCCCTCCAGTTCCTGCGGCACTTCGGACTTCCTGCGGTCGCGGACGCACTCCATGATCTCGCGCACCCGGGCCAGATACTGCGCCTCGGTGATGCGCTGCCGCCGGTACTCGTCGATGGCCTGCTCCAACAGCAGTGAGAACTTCCGGTAGAAGAAGGGGTCTTCGTCCATCCGCTCGGTGATCGTGCGCTTGGTCCGGTTGACGATCGTGTCCGCCTTTGCCCGCAGGGTCTTCGCCCGCTCGACCTCTTTTTCGAAGGCCTCGCGCTCGAAGATGTTCACCGGCTCGACCACCTGAATGACCTCCTCTGCGCGCACGTAGGTCGCCAGCATCTTCTGAATCTGCCGCTCGTAGTCGCGGTAGTCGATTTCTTCCGCATAGCGGATCTTCACCGCCGCCCGCAGGTTCTGGAAAAAGACCGCGTCGCGCTTGTACCGCTCGGCCGTCTCCTGCGGCGTGGCGTCCGCCCACCGGATGCACGCCAGCGCCATCTTGAGCACACGGCAGAACTTCGAGAGACGCGCATAGAATTCGTCGCGCCGCACCGGATCGGCCAGCGCCAGCTTGAAGGCCTCCTCGTCCCGCTTGTTCGGCACGTCGCGGAACAGGTCCCACAGCCCGTCGCGCAGGCCTGGCAGAGACTTGATCTCCTCGGCGAGGTTCGCGAGCGTTCCTTCCAGGTCCGCGGGATCGAACTTGCCCTCCAGAGAGCTGTAGAGTTCCAGCGCGTCGTGAAGTTGCGTGACCACCCCGTAGTAGTCGACGACGGTTCCGAAGTCTTTTCCGGGAGCAAGCCGGTTCACGCGCGCCACCGCCTGCAGCAGCGCGTGCTCCTTCAGGCTCCGCGCGATGTAGAGCACCACGTTGCGCGGCGCGTCGAACCCGGTCAGCAGCTTGTCCACCACGATGAGCAGGTCTGGCGTGTCGGCCTTCTTGAAAGCCGCGATAATCTGCCGATTGTACGCTTTCTCGCTGCCGTACTTGTCCATCATGGACGTCCAGAAGACCTCCACGCGCGCGTCGGGTGTTGCCGACGCGCTCTTTTCGCCCTCGATCTCCTGCGGCGCGGAAATGACCACCTCGCTCGTCACCATTCCGAACTGGTCGAGAAAACCCTTCAGCATCAGCGCCTCCTTCTTGCCCGACGCGGTGACCTGCCCCTTGAACCCCGTGCCCTTCCACTGCTCCGAGAAGTGCTGCGAGATGTCCCACGCGATCAGGTACAGGCGGCTCTCCAGCCGGTTCAGCTCGTCGCGCGAGGCGAACTTGCGTTTGAGGTCGCCTTTCTGTTCGGGCGTCAGTCCCCGGCACATCGCCTCGAACATCGAGTCGACGGCCTTCTCGTTCACCGCCTGCAAGACGTGCCGCCCCTCGTAAAGCAAGGGCACCACGGCTTGGTCCGCCACCGCGTCGCGGATCGTGTACGCGGGCTCGATGAAGCCGCCGAACTTGAGCGCCGTGTTCTTCTCTGCCTTCATCAGGGGCGTGCCGGTGAAGCCGATGAAACAGGCGTTCGGCAGCGTCTTCCGCATGCGCAGATTCGCTTCGCCGTACTGGCTGCGGTGGCTCTCGTCCACCAGCACGAAAAGGTTGTCGTCGGTGTTCTGACATCCCGATGACGCATTGGCCGCCGCGCGGAACTTGTCGATCACGGTGGTGATCACCGCCACGCGCTCGTCGCGCAGCAGCTCGTGCAGGTGCTTGCCCGTGCGGGCCATCTGCGGTTCCTTGCCGCACAGGTGAAAGGTCTTCCAAATCTGCTCGTCCAGGTCGATCCGGTCCGTGACGATCACGATGCGCGGGCTGAGGATCTCCCGGTCCATCGCCAGCGCCTTGGCCAGCAGCACCATCACCAGCGACTTGCCCGAGCCTTGCGTCTGCCAGAGCACGCCGCCCTTGCGCCGCCCCTCGGGATCGCGCTGCCGCACCCGCTCCAGCGTCTTGCGAATCGCGAAGTATTGCTGGTAGCGTGCGATCTTCTTGACCGTGCCGCCCTCGTCGTAGAGCACGAACCGGTGTACCAGCTCCAGAAGCCGCTCCGGACGGCACAGCGACCAGACGAGCCGGTCCTGCCCGGTCGGCTCGCGCTCCTGAATCGCCAGCTCCTCGAACGCCTGCTTGGCATAGGCGAACACGCCCCGGAAAAGCTTTTCGTGCTCCTCCAGCCGCACGGGGCCGTTAATCGCGGACCGCACCTCGGCGTCCGCGTCGCGCATCTCGCGCCACTGCGCCCAGAACTTCTGGGGCGAGCCTGCCGTGGCGTAACGCCCCTCGTTCTTGTTCAGCGCCAGCACGAGCTGCGCGTAGAGGAAGAGCTGCGGAATCTCGTCGTTCTGCCAGTTGCGGATATTCTGGTGCACCGCCTGTTCGAGCGAGTGCTTCTCCTCGGGCCGTTTGCACTCGATCACCACGAAAGGGATGCCGTTCACGAAGCAGACGATGTCCGGCCGGCGCGTCTCGCGGCTCGCGGTGCGCTCGACCTCATATTCCGCCGTCACATGGAAGACGTTGTTGCGCGGATTCTCCCAGTCGATGTAGCGCAGAGTAAAGCCCTTGGTCTCGCCCTGCACGGTTTGGTCGAGGCTCTTGCCCAGCGTGAGCAGGTCGTAGACCTTCTCGCTCGTACGCACCAACCCGTCGAACGGAATCTCCCGCAGTGCCTCCACCGCCTTCGCGATGTTCTCGTCCGAGAACGCCGCCTCCTGGCCCTTGAACGAAATCGCGTTCAGCCGCCGGAGCTGCCGCGTCAGCACATCCTCCAGCAGCACCGACCGCCGCTTCGCCCGCCGTTCGGCATACGCCTCCTCCGGACTCAGGTACGCATACCCGAGCTGCTGCAACAGCCGGATCGCCGGCAGTTGGCTGATGTGAGACTCCTGGAAGCTAGGCGTCATCTTAACCTCGATGCTAAAGATCTATAATAGGTCCTACACTCGAGTTTTCGGAACTCGTTTAACCTATAATGCAGACGACACTTACCGAGTCTTAATCCACATCCGCAAGGGCAAGGTTGTTTATTTGCGTGTTGTTTCTTGATACCAAGCAGATTAATTGTTGGCAAGACCTGTTCAGGTGTTTTCAAGCCAAATATTGAGCAGTAATCGTTTATCTCTCCTTTATTCCCATGCGCCAATTCATCAAATACAAACGGCTCTCCGTGTTTTAAATGCCGTGACATGCTATAGAGCCAAGGCACTAAACACTTCTCAGTGAAGCCATCCAACGTTGGCTTCTTGGCAAGTATCCACTTTAGCCGTAAAGGTGACCCCAAACATAATGACCCATCAGAGTTGACGTGATGTCTCCCGTCATGCGGGATTCTTCCTGCCGTTTCAAACACAACGGGAATTACTTTCGGGAAACCCTCAGGGCACTTTATTACGAAAAGAAGTGTTCCCGGCTCGACCAGCCAATCTGCGTCTGCTCTGCCGTTGAAGTAGTTAAAGTCTGCTTCGCCATTCAAGTTCTGGATACGAATTATGGGGAGCCCTACTTTAGACCAGTTGTGCGGGCCGAACCCGTGGCCATTGCTAAAGTCGCACAGATCACCAACCGTTTCACATTTCCACCCCTTCGGCAGTTTCATACGCGCACCTCCGAAGGGTATCCCAGCCCCGTCGAATTCGACGGGATTAGGCGCCGGATTGTTGCCGCACCTGGTGGAGTCTGACAAGAAGCGTCACGCATCTCCGACCCCTTTCTTTTCACCCAGCAGCTTCGCCGTGTTCCGTGCCGTCAAAGATTGCAATTGGCGGATCGCGATTTGGTTCAGCCGGACCAAGCGGTCGGACTGGGAGACGCCCATGCGGATGAACTCGGCGTTCATCCCCTCGATGTTGGCCAGCACCAGCAACTGCTCGATGGCGGCGTAGTCGCGCATATTGCCTTCCAGCGCCGGATTGGCGTCCCGCCACTGTTTGGCGGTCTGACCGAAGAGCGCGACGTTCAGCACGTCGGCTTCGCTCGCGTATGTCATACTGATCTGTTCGGGCGTCAGCGCTGCGGGTATCAGATGGTCCTTAATGGCGTCCGTGTGGATGCGGTAGTTTAGTTTGGCCAGCGTTCGGTTGAGATTCCAGGCCAGCGACAAGCGCCTGTTCTCGTCTTCCTTGAGCCGTCGAAACTCCTTGACCAGATAAAGTTTGAACTCGGCGGATATCCAAGAGGCAAATTCGAAGGCAATATCCTGATGTGCAAACGTTCCTCCGTATCTTCCCGATTTTGACACGATCCCGATTGCATGTGTGGCCTCGATCCAGCGTTGTGGAGAAAGAACAAAATAGTTGCTTCCCGCTTCAATTCTAAACCTATCGAATTCGAGAGGTTTAAAATTAAGATTATTCATCTTCTCCCAAAGGCCCAAAAACTCAATCGTGCTCCGACTTCTCATCCAATTATTGATGATCGCAAAGGCGTCTTTGGGATTGCGATACTTGGCTATATCGGTGATCGAGATGTAGTCATCCGCATATTGCGCGACGACCGCAACATCCGTTCCCTGCACATTGATCGTGGCCTTCTTCATAGCCCCAGCTCCTTGAGATACCCGTCCATCTTGGCGCGGACGGTGGCGAGCTGCTGCTCCAGCCCGTCGATCTCCTTCTTGACGGCCATGAGGTCGATCTCGGCCTCCTCCTCGAAGGTGTCGACGTAGCGCGGAATGTTGAGGTTGTACGCATTGTCGGCCAGCTCCTGCGGCGTAGCGCGGTAGGCGTACTTTGCCACGGTCTGGAAGGCGCGGTAGGTCCGGACGATCGTGTCGACGTGCGTGTCGGTCAGCACGTTCTGATTCTTGGCGCTCTCGAAGGCGCGGGAGGCATCGATGAAGAGCACGTCGCCGTGGGCCTTGCCCTTGTTGAAGAGCAGGATCGCGGCAGGGATGCCCGTGCCGAAGAAGAGGTTAGCGGGCAGGCCGATGACCGCCTCCAAGAGGTTCTCCTCGATGAGCCGCTGGCGGATTTTGCCCTCGGCCCCGCCGCGGAAGAGCACGCCGTGCGGCACCACCACGCCCACGCGGCCCGTGCCTTCGCGGGCGATCTCGATCATGTGGGAGATGAAGGCGTAGTCGCCCTTGGACTTGGGCGGCAGGCCGCGGTGGTAGCGGTGGAAGGGATCGGCCTCGGCCTCCTCGACGCCCCACTTCTCCAGCGAGAAGGGCGGATTGGCCACCACGATGTCGAACTTCATGAGCTGGTCGTGCTCGACCAGGCGCGGGTGGCGCAGCGTGTCGCCCCACTCGATGCGAAAGCTGTCCATACCGTGCAGGAACATGTTCATGCGGCATAAGGCGTGGGTCGTGCCGTTGCTCTCCTGACCGAAGAGCGCGAAGTCGCGCTTGTCGGCCTGCCGCCCCACCTTGATCAGCAGCGACCCGGAACCACAGGCGGGGTCGCAGATCGTATCTCCCTTCTTTGGCGCGAGCAGGCGGGCCAGCAGCGTCGAGACCTGCCCGGGCGTATAGAACTCGCCCGCCTTCTTGCCGGCGTCCGAGGCGAAGCGTTCCAGGAGATACTCGTAGACGTTGCCGATCACGTCCTCGTCGCCGACCGCCGAGGGCCGCAGGTCGAGGCGCTCGTCGTTGAAGTCTTCGAGCAGATGTTTGAGACGGGCGTTCCGTTCCTTGGTCTGCCCCAGTTTGGTCTCCGAGTTGAAGCTGACCTCGCGGAAGACACCTTCCAGCTTCTCCTTGTTCGCCTCCTCGATCTCGCCGAGCGCCATGTCGATCCGCTCGCCGATGTCCGGCTGGGTCCGGCAAGCGTAGAGGCTGGCGAAGTCGCACCCCTCGGGAAGCTGGAAGCGCTCGCGCGACAGGCGGCGGTTCACGCGCAGCACGTCGCCCCGGTACTCCTTCAGGTACTGGTCGCGGTGGTCGCTCCACACATCTGAAATGTACTTCAGGAAGACCATCACGAGGATGTAGTTCTTGTAGTCGGCCGGATCGAGCACGCCCCGGAAGGTGTCGCACGCCCGCCACGCCACATCGTTGATCTGACTCTGGTCAATCGTCTTCATAAGTTGTCCGTGTTAGTCCGTGTCTTTCCGTGTTAGTCCGTGTGTCCTTGTCTCGCCGCCGCCAGCAGCTCGCCCGCCACCAGCCGCGCTCGCAACACCGCGATCTTCTCACTCAGGCTCCGCTCCTCAATCGCGAGCGCTGCCGCCTCCACGATCTTCCGTTGCATTTCCAGCGGCGGCAGAGGCAGGTCCAAGTCTTCCAAGTCGCGGCGCTCGACGATCTGCACATAGGTGCCTTTGCGCCGCTCCTCGAAATGCCGCGCCGCCGACTCGGACCTCAGGAACCAGGCAAGGTACTCCGGCACCACGCGCGCCACATTCGGCCTCAGTACGAAGAACTGGGCCCCGGCGATGATGCGGGGCTGCTCCATCCGAAAGGCGATCGCCGTGGTACGCGTGCCCCGGTTCGGGAAGAGCACATCGCCAGAACGGAGAAAATGGTCATCGCGAATGCGTTCGGCGGGTTCGATGTGGGCAAAGTCGGCGTTCAGCCATGTGCCGTCCTGCGACACGTCGCTGATCCTGACCAGGCGGCACGACCCGCCCTCGACCGGGCGCGTCGCATCGCGCCCCCGCAGGGTCACGCCCATCCGAACAGCCGATAACTCAGCCAGCCGAACGCTTTGCGTTTGCACCTTTCTCTGTTTTCCGTAGATCACGAGATGAATATATGATATAGATCATAAATAGTTAACCACGTATTGAGTGTTTTATTTGCACACTTAATAATCGTGCAAAAGACATCCTCTCGATAATCACTTTGCGGAAGTGCGAATCCATGTTACTCTAAACGGCAAAGGAATTAAATTATGGGAACTCGGCTTTGGGGGAGCATTACTCTGGGGATCTGTCTGGCACTCGAAGGAGCCGGGGCCGGCGGGCCTGAGGTCCGCATCCTTCGCTTTGAGCCCGAAGCAAATGTCTGCCGCGCGGGCCGGCCCGAGACCGTGCATGCCGTCATCCGCAACGCGGGCGCCGCGGCGGCAGGCGGCACGCTGAGGTTGGGCGTGACGGAGGGTGTCACCGTCTCCGGCCCGCAGACATCCGGCGTGCTCGCGCTGGCGCCGGACGCGCAAACGAACGTGGCGTGGACCGTGACCGCGGCGGCCGCTTGCGACAGCGTGCTGTCGGTCGCGCTGGAATCCGGCGGAAAAGCCTGGGCGCGCTCCGACATCCGGGTACGCTTTCTGCCCGCGATGGCGAAGCGCCGGCTCGACTACATCCCCGAGCCCGTGCCGGTGAAAACCGAGGTGCTGGTCGGCGCACACCACTGCCCGCTGTGGGAGGCGGACAAGTTCCGCCTGTGGGACAACGTGTTGAAGCATCCCGAGCGCACGCCCGCGCTGGGCTTCTACGCACAGGAGAATCCCGAAGTCTCGGACTGGGAGACGAAGTGGGCGGTCGAGCACGGCATCTCCTTTTTCATCTACTGCTGGTACCGCGCCAGCCAAGGGGGCGCGGTCAAGATGCGCTACGGCACGGCGATCCACGACGCGCTCTTCAAGTCGCGCTTCGCCGACAAGATGAAGTTCACCATCATGTGGGAGAACCAGTCGAAAGGCATCGCCGGTGTGGCCGACGAGCGCGACCTGTTCGAGAATCTGATGCCGTACTGGATCGAAACCTATTTCAAGTACCCCGGCTACCTCAAAATCGACAACCGGCCGCTGCTCTTTGTCTACCGGCCGGAATTTCTAATCAAAGACCTTGGCGGCGTGGAGAAGGTCCGCGCCGCCTTCGGCAGGATGCGGCAGGTGTGCCGCGACGCGGGTTTTGGCGGCTTGATCCTGCTCGGTGAATACCGCGGGCTGGACCCGAAACACCTTGCCCTGATGAAGGATCTGGGGCTCGACTACACCTTCGCCTACTGCTGGGGCATACCGGGCAGCCCGGCGCCGCAGCAGGCGATCCAGGCCCAGATGGCGTCCATCCGCAAGACGCAGGAACTGGGCATCCTGCCGCAGGTCGTGACCGTCTCGCAGGCATGGAGCGGCTGGCGCGACGAGGGCAGCATCTGGAAGATTCCTCCGACCGACTTCGAAGGGTTGCTGCGCGAGGCCAAAGCCTTCATCGCCACACTGCCGTCGGATCAGCTCGGCAGCCGCATGCTGTTGCTCGACAACTGGAATGAATGGGGCGAAGGTCACTACCTCGCGCCCTACCGCGAGTACGGCTTCGGCTATCTCGACGCGGTGCGCAACGTCTTCGCGCCGGACGCGGGGCCGCACGAGGACCTGCTGCCGGAGGACATCGGACTGGGACCGTACGACACGGCTTACCGCACGTACGCGGCTGCGGAAGCGCGCCTGAATGAACGCCTGACGCGTCGGGTCAGGAAGCCTGGCGCGGATGATCCGGGGCTGATCGGATGGTGGGCGTTTGACGACCCCGAAGATGACCGCGTGACGCTCGATTATTCAGGTCACGGCTTGGGCGGCGTCCTAAAGAACGCCGGCCGCGCGCCGGGCATCGACGGGCGCGCGCTCGTCTGCAACGGCGGCAGCGCGATGATCGCGCCCGATCCGTCGCTCTCGCCCTCGAATGCGTTCACGGTCGCGTGCTGGGTCAAGACCGATCTCGCCGGACAGAAGCACGCCTGGTTCATCAACCGCATCTTCGGCGGCAGCACATCGTCGGGCTTCCGCCTCGGCTTGCAGGACGGACGTCCCTGTTTCGGCGTGCCGGTCACGTCGTTCAGCCATCACCTGACCGGCAAGGCACCGTTGCCGACCGGCCACTGGGTGCATCTTGCGGGAACATTCGACGGGCAGACGATGCGCCTCTATATGGATGGCGAGGAGCAGGGCGCTCTGGCACGGCCGGGGCCACTTCAGCCGAACGGCAGGCCGCTATGCCTGGGCAACTATGACGCCGGCCACGCGGCGCATTTCACGGGGCTGCTCGACGAGGTGAAGCTTTACAGCCGGGCGCTGTCCGCAGACGAAGTCCGGGGGGCTGCTCGGCACGACAGGTAGGACGGCACGCCTGCGCCGCCGCACCTCTCCACACCACCGGCGGCCGTCATTTCGTTTGCTGCCGGGCGAGGGCGGCATCGAACTCGCCATCGCATCCCCAGGCGGAGGGCGTGTCGCCCATCACAAAAGCCAGCGTGCCGCCGGCCGTGATGTCGCGGTGATGAATGACCGGCGCGTCGAGCGGACGGCCGTTGAGCGAGGCCGACTGAATGTAGATGCGGGCGCCGCCCGCGTTTTCGGCCGTCACGGCAAAGGTCTTGCCGTTCGGCTGCCGGAACGCGAAACGCGGCGCGCGCGGCCCGTGCAGATAATAGGCGTCCTGACCGGCGAACGGGAAAAACCCCGCGTTTAAAAAGACATAGAGCGAGCCCATCGCGCCTGAATCGTCGTCACCGGGCGGCCCGTCCTGAGTGAAGAGGCCGCGCAGCTTGTCGGCCCAATATGAGGCGAGGTAAGGACGTTGCACATGGCAGAAAAGCCAGACGGTCATGAAGGAAGGCTCGTTGCCGAAATCGATCAATCCGTTTTCAAGCGCGAACTGGAGGCGCTCGATGAAGCGCGGCCGCCCTCCCATTTTTTCGATCATGCCCGGCACATCGTGCGGGATCACGTAGGAATATTGCCAACAGGTGCCCTCGTAAAAATCGGTATTGTAGCCTTTGCGGGCCGGCGTGTTGCAGAACGTGCCGTCCGCATTGCGGGCGCGGATGAAGCCGGTGAACCCGCTGTCCGCCAGCGAGTCGTCCCAGACGTTGCGCCAGTTGCGCGAGCGCGCGAGCAGCCTGCCGGCCTCGTCGGCCTTGCCGAGTCCGGCGGCGACCTGCGCGGCGCACCAGTCGTTGTAGGCGAAGCCCAGCGTGCCGGAGCCGGATTTCATGCGCCAGCAGTAATCGTGTTTGCCCTTGTGCGCGACCCAGCCCAGCGCGCGGTAGTCCTCGGTGCGGCGGCCCGCGTTGGCGGCGAGCACCTCCCAGGCGGCGTTCCAGTCGATGCCGGAAATCTGCTTGGCGTAGGCGTCGCCGATCACATTGTCCGCCTCGTCGCCGCCCTGCCCCACGCGATACTCTTTGCCTTGGATGAAGGCGGCCGCGCACTGACCGTTGCGGTGCAGACGCTCCGTGAACGAGCGGACGTTGCCGGACACCACATCGGGGCGCACGATGGCCATGAGCGGAAAGAGGGTTTTCCAGGTATCCCAGAGCGTGTAGTGGTCGTCCCAGCAGGGCGCGTCAACCGGCCAGCCGTCTGCATCACCAGTGCGGTCGCGCGGCTGCACGAGGGTGTGAAAGAGATGGCTGTAGAAAAGGCGCTGCTCCTCCTCCGGCATACCATCAACCGTGATCGCGGCGAGCGCCTCGTCCCAGGCGCGCTCGGCCGTCGCCTGCAACGCGCCGAGATCCCATGCCGGAATCTCGCTGTCAAGCCATTGGCGCGCACGTTCGACCGAGGTAAACGAAACCGCGATTTTCAGAAGAACCACGCGCGACGCGCGGGTGTCGAAACGCAGCCAGGCACCGAGACCTTCGCGTTTTTCGATACGGGCTGACGTCACGCCGTCTGCACTCTCTTCGCCGTGCCACGTGCCGAAACCCGCCGGCGCGACATCGACCTTGGCCGCGAAAAAGAGCCGGTAGGGAGCGGGGTTCCAGTTGCCGTCGAAGATACCGCCCCCCGTGATCGTGCCGCTGGCGGGATCAATCATGACGGCCCCGTTCGTGAGCGCGGCGGCCTTGCCGATCTTGCGCGCGACATTCAAAACGATCCGGGCATCTTCGTTAGCCGGGAACTCGAACCGATAGAGCGCGCTGTGGGCGGCAGGCACGACAGTGCAGCGCGTGTCCCAGCGTGTCAGTCGGGCGCGGTAGGCAAAGGGGGCGGCCTCCACGTCCGCCAGCGCCGAAGCGTGATCCTTCTCGGCGATGCCGGGGCCGAGGCGCGGCGAGACCAGGAAGTTGCCGTAGGTCGGCGTGCCGCCCGTGCCCTGGGTGTGCAGTTGGGAGAAGCCCACCACATCGTCGCCGAAAACAAACCCTGAGGTCTTGGGCTTGAGCGTGTCGGGACTGGGGTAAACGGAAGCGTGGGGCAAACACGGTCCCGGCATACAGGAACCGTGGCCCCTGACGCCGACCATCATGTCCACCCGGTGCGACAGTCCGCCTGCACCCGCCTGCGCGGCACCCAGCGCCGCCGCCGCGCACGCAGCAGCGAACCCCCGTCCCAAGTCCCATATTGTGTGTGCCATCGACTGCCTCCACTTCTTCCGCCCCCGGACAAACGGCCATGCCTGCTTAAAGCAGAATTGTGATGGACGGCACCTTAACATGTGGAAACGTGCGCGTCAACGACGAGGGCGCCGGCGCGCGTAATCGGTCGGTGGCAGGTGCGGAAGATCATGCGTTTCTGGTAAAAAAGAACGCGCTCGACTCGCACACCCCCTATTGCCACACCGGGAGAGAGCGCACTTGCGCCGTGCGGCGGCGCTCAGTATGATACGCGCAGATGACACGCTACACCGAAGTATGGAAATCTTTCGGAATGCTCTGCGCCATGCTGGTTTTGGCGGCAGGCTGTGCGCGCGAGAGACGGCAGGATGCCGCCGCGTTCGCCGGTTCCGAAAGCTGCCGCGAGTGCCACGAGCGCTTTTATGGACTCTGGGCCACGTCGCATCACGGGCTCGCGATGCAGCCGGCTGACGAAGCGTTCAGCCGCCGCGCGCTCACGCCGCTGACGAACGCAGTCGAAATCGGCACTCGCCGATATCGCACCGACGCGGCGGCGCGCGCCGTAATCGAAGAGCAGCCGGACGGGACCCGGACAACCTATCCGATCATGCACGCGATGGGCGGAAAAAACATCTATTATCTGCTGACCCCGCTGCAGCGCGGCCGCCTACAGGTGCTGCCGATCGCCTACGACGTGCACAGCAACGGCTGGTTCGACGCGGCCGGCAGCATGATCCGCCACTTCAATGACGGCACGATCGACGAGGCCCTGCACTGGCGCGATCCGCAACTCACCTTCAACACCGCCTGCTTCGGCTGCCACGTCAGCCAGATCGCCAAGAACTACGACGCCGCGAACGACACCTACCGCACGGTCTGGCGCGAGCCCGGCATCAGTTGCGAGTCGTGCCACGGCCCCGGCGGCGAACACATCCGCGTCTGCCGCGCGGCCCCCACCAACCAGCCGCCCGCCGACCTCAAGCTCATCAGCATGCGCAACATGACGCGCGTACAAAGCGATGAGACCTGCGCCACCTGCCACGCTAAGCTGCGTCCGCTCACTGACGCCTTCACGCCGCGCGACCGCTTTTTCGACCACTATGACCTGATCGCCTTTGAAAGCCCCGACTTCCATCCTGACGGCCGCGACCTCGGCGAAAATTACACCTACACGCTCTGGCTCACCAGTCCCTGCGTCAAAGCCGGCAAGCTCGATTGCACCCACTGCCACACCTCCAGCGGACGGTACCGGTTCGCCGGCGAGCGGACCAATGAATCCTGCCTGCCGTGCCACCAGTCGCGCGTCGAGAACGCCACGGCGCATACCCGCCATCCGGCCGGCAGCACCGGAAACCAGTGCGTCTCCTGCCACATGCCGATGACCACTTTCGCGCGCATGCGCCGATCCGACCATTCGATGCGTCCGCCCACCCCGGCGACCACGCTCGCCTATGGCTCGCCCAACGCCTGCAACCTGTGCCACACCGACAAAGACGCGCGCTGGGCAGACACCCGCGTGCGCGCCTGGCGATCACGCGATTATCAGGCACCGGTCCTGCAGCGAGCCGGCCTCATCGACGCGGCCCGCAAGCGGGATTGGTCGCGGCTCGACGATCTGCTGGCCGCGATCGGCGATCCGGCCAGCGACCCTATATTTGCGGCCTCGCTGCTGCGCCTGCTGGCACCCTGCGCAGACCCGCGAAAAGGACCTGCGCTCCGCCAAGCCTTGACCCATCCCCATCCGTTGCTCCGCGCCTCGGCGGCCGCGCTGCTGGCGGACGATGTCTCGCAGCAGAACTTCAGCGTTCTGGTGACCGCCGCGAAAGACGATTACCGCGTCGTCCGCATCGCCGCCGCCACCGCGCTGGCCCGCTATCCGCAAGGCCTGCTTGATCTGCCATCGGCCCGCGCGGCGTGCGAAGCGGCTTTCCGCGAACTGGAGGCAAGCCATCGCTGCATGCCGGATTCGTGGGCCTCCCACTACAATCTCGGTAATTACTTCGAGGCGCGCGGCCTGACCGAACAGGCGCTTGCCTCCTACGCGCAGGCCACGCGGCTGCGCCCCGACATGGTGCCGCCGCTGGTCAACGCTTCCATGATGCACGCGCGGCGCGGCGACCTGCGCACCTCCATCGCGCTGCTGCGTAAGGCCGAGGCGGCGGACCCGCGCAACCCGGCCGTGCACCTCAACCTCGGCATGGCGCTGGCCGAGCAGCAAGACATGTCCGGCGCGGAACGCCACTTCCGCGCGGCGCTCGCCGCCGACCCGACGCTGGCGCAGGCAGCCTTCAACCTCGGCGTGCTGCTGAACCGAACCGCGCCCACGGATGAGGGCGTCGCCTTGTGCCGCCGCGCCGCCGAGCTGGCTCCGCAGCATGCCGGCTACGCCTACACCCATGCGTATTACCTGATGATGCGGGGATACGCGGACGAGGCGGCCAAGGTGTTGCGCGACGCGCTCCAGCGCGGCGTGACCTCCCCGGAAATCACGTCGCTGCTGGGCCGGCTGACGCGCGCGCAGCCATGAGAGTGGCGACACGGGCGCGGGGCTGGCCGTTCGTTACTGCGCCACCAGCTCCAGCCGGTCGATGCCCTGCATGAAGCTGTCCTTCTTGGTTCTTGGGTTGGCACCGGTCAGCGTCACGGTCAGCACATTCTCGCCTTGCGCCAGCTCCACACTGCCCGCCTGAACGGCATGGGTCTCGACCCTCTCCGCAAAGGCATCATAAGCGGCGACCAGCCGCTTGCCGTTGAGCGCGATATCCGCGACGCCGTAATCGTTCGCGTGCGTGAGGTGCAGCGTCAGCGCAAAGCGTCCCGCGCGGGCCATGCCGAAAGTTAGCGTCAGCACATCGCCCGGTTTGCCGTCGCGCCACCAGAGCTGTTTGCCGCCGCTCCACTCCGCATCCTTGTGCCCGTCCTGCACCGACACATGCCCGCGGCTCACCACGAACTCCAAAGCCTCGCCTTCGATCACGCCCTCCGTATGCAGCTTGAGCGGAATGATGTCACGCCGCGTGCGCGCCACCGGCTGTGCCGCACGCTCCGGCTCAGGCCCCCGGTTCGCGCGGCCGCCCGGTTTCATGTACCAGCAGGCGCTCGGCGCGTAATCGATCACCGTATCCGCCCAATGCCACAGCTCCATGTCAAACCTGAGGCTGGAACGGAACGGAATCCGGTCCAAGACCCGATAGCGGACATTGACGGCCAATCCTTCGCTGTTGGCCCCCTCGCCGATCGGCTGCGCAAGGAAAGGATGCGTAAAGACATTCGGATTACTCCAGGCATAGCCGTAGTAATCCTCCGATCCCGTGCCGATGAATGCGGGGAAGGCCTCGCCGTCCACAAAGATCTTTTCGTCACCTTCTCCCCACCAGGCCCGAGCCGTGTTGAAGAGCGTCACGCCCGTGCCTGCCAGCACACCCTCTCCGTGCAGCGTCACATAGTTGAGGTCGTGATGCCCGTCCTGGCCGACGCGCGTCGGCTCGTGCCGATACTCGGTCCAGCCCGCGCCGAAATACATGCTGCGGTTGTCCCAGCGCCACGGCGCAGTCACCAGCACACCTTGCGTCACCGTCACCGCGTTCGTGCCCAGGTTGCGCAAGGTCAGTTCGCAGCGCCTGCGGAACGGCATCACCCAAGCCGACTCCATCAAGCCGCCGCGCGACACCTGCGTGTACCAGGTCCTCGACGGCGCGAGCCGGCACCCCGTAGCAAAGAATTCCCCGGCCGGCATCCAGACCGTGCGCACACCGTCAAAGGCCATCTCGATCACAGTCGAGCGCAGCGTCTGATCGTCGCGCCCGCCGTTCAGCGTCAACGCCAGCAGACGTACCGCGCGCGCGCCTTCAACCGTGTGCGTGACCGACGCTCCCGGCGCAAGCACGCCGTCCAGCCGAACCTCGCGCGTGGTGCGCCGATCCATCCCCAGACCGCCGCCCGCGAGCGCGCGGTTCACCTCAGAAAGCGCCCTGACATCGCGGCGTGCCGCTTCCAGCGAGAAGCTTTCGACCGCCGTCCCCGCGCGGTACGTGCGGCATTCCGCGTTGTAGTAAAAGTTTTCGCCGTGGCCCAGCGTCGCGCTCTCATACGTCACCACGCACCGCGCAGCGTACGGGATCGGAAGATACAGATTGTGGCCGCGCTTCAAATAATCCGTGCGCTCCGAGACCGAGGCCGCCAGCGGATAGCCGCACAGCATGCCGCCGCTGAGCACATCTAACACGGGCCCTTCAATCTCCGGCGTGGTCTGTCCGTCCAGATAGACACGCAAGATGCCCGAGCCGTCGGTACCGGCAACCGTGACCCAGAAGCGAACCAACGCGCCGGGACCTGCGGCATCCACCATCACCTGCTCACGCCGCACGCCGTTGGTCGACACGCGCAAAAAATGGCTGCGGTCGTCGTTCGCGTACCAACCGGGCTGGTCCGGCGCGACCGACGCCCGGTCATAGCTGCTGAACTGCCGGCTCGTATAGGCCGGATCAGGAAACCGTGCCGCCTCGTCGCGGTCTATCATCTCCGCGAGTAGTGAGATCACCGTGACCGTACGTTCTGAAGAAAACCATCCCGCCTGCGACGTTCCTGCCGCCAGCGCCAATGCCATGCCGATCATTTTCCGCCGCATCAACTCCTCCTTCCATTCCTTTCGGGTGACACTCCCCGCCTCTGTCCGCACGCGTTCACCGCGCGTTAATCACGACGCGAAAGCCGACGTCGAACACGCCCTGCCACGGCGCATACGGCCATGCTTCACTGAAGACCGCGCGCCGGGGCCGCGACCACCACGAACCGCCGCGCGCGAGCCGCCGCGCGCCGTCCGACGCCGCATCGCTCGTCCACTCCGCCACATTGCCGTGCGCGTCGCACACGCCCCACGCGTTCGGCTCGAAGGACCCGACCGGCGCGCTCACGCGGAAGCCGTCGTTCACGGCTGCCGCGGCCGGCCGCCACGGCGGGATCGCCCCGTGCGGCAGATCCCAAGGCGTGAACCGCTTCACCTGCCGAAACGCCTCGTCCGCGAGATTCGCGACCTTCGCGAAGTCCGTCTCCGCTGTCCCGTAGGCCCATTCACCGGACGCACCCGCGCGAGCCGCCCACTCCCATTGCGCACCGCTGGGCAGCGCGCACGCCACACCGCCTGTTTGGGCGAGCCACTCGCAAAACGCCTGGGCCTGCTCCCACGCGACGCGACACACCGGCTGCTCCGGGCCATTGACCGGATCGCCCCGCTCTTCCGAGCCGAACTGCATGAAATCGTCCGTCTCGATCCGGCTGTCATGCCGCGGATCGAACCGAGCGAACTGCCGGTTGGACACCTCGGTGCGGCCGATCCAGAACGGCTGCGACACCTCTGCGACACGTCCGTCCGCAGCAATAAACCGCCCGGCCGGAATCTTCACCAACTCCAGCGCCACGCCGCCGCCCAAATCGACCGAGCGGCGCGTTTCGCCTGCGGCCGCCTGCCTGCGCCGCGCCTCAGCCACGTCAAAAGGCCACCCCTCCACCTTCTGTCCTCCGACCTCTGACCTCTGGCCTCTGGCCTCTGACTTCTGAACTCTGGCCTCTGACCTCTGACTTCTGACCTCTGACCTCTGATCTCTGATCGCTGGCCTCTGACCTCTGATCGCTTCATCTTCCAAATCCACGTCCACCCCGCCGTAGCGCCGGTTAAGTTCGCGCTGCCGCGCGGCCATTTTGGTCACGCGGTTGGTGCCGCAGATCTCGGTCCACGTGCCGTGTGCCGGCGTGTTCAGATCGATCCACGTCGTGATGCGGTCCCACGCTTCGGCGGAAAGCGCGACCTGCTGATGGCCGCGCTCAAGCAAGCGGACCAACTCGGTGGTCGAGGCATGGCACTCATACGGATTGAGCAGATGCAGGTCGCCCTCCATCGTATACCCGCGCACAAAGCGCTTCAGCGCGAGATAGGACGGCGGAAAGTGCGCAGGTTCGTCATACCCCTTGGCCGGACGTCCCGCGCGCACATCGGGCAGGCGGCGCAGATCGGGGCGGCCCGCCGTGCCGTCGTGGCAGCGCACGCACGACGCATCGAGCACCGGCTGCACCTCGCGGTTGAAGGAAAATCCGCGCACCGGTCCGCGCCACGGCTGGATCTTGGCCGGCGGCTTCAGCAGCGCGAGGCGCTGCGACTCCGCGCCGATGCTGCTGTTCTGCTCTTCGTGGCAGCCCGCGCACGACTGCATCTCGCCGGGCATGGCGGTGAACCAGCTTCGCATCGTCTGCAGCGCGCGTCCTTCGGCATCCAGCGGCTGGAGCGCGATCGGCGTGTTGGCGGGAACCTCGAAAAAGGCCGAGCCGTCGGACTCGACCGGCACGGTGCCCAGAATGCGGCGCACGTCCCAAGGGCCGTCAAATCCCACGCTGTCCCACTGCGCCCCCATGCCGCGGTAGGAAAAGGCATAGGAAAAGACGCGCAGCCGTTTGACGGTGCCGCGCGGCACGCCCCGGAGGCCCGGACCGCTGTAAACATCCACGATTTTGGCGAGGCCGGTTTTTTTCGTCGTTGCCACGCTGTCGGGAAACTGCGGCGGCCGCGCGCGCGGCACAAGCGGAACCGGCTCGAGTACCGCCCACTGCGGATCTTCGTGGAGCAGCAGCAGATTGCCGTGCAGATCGGCGTAATAGAGTCCCCACAGCGCGTTCGGACCGGGCTTGGCCGCGACAAGGAATGCGTCGCGCGTCATGGGCACCGGATCGAGGAACTTCGGCCATGACGCATCGACCAGATTATCCAGAATCACCGGCTTGACCGCGCGGTCCGGCGACCCCGCGCGCGCCACTGCGCCGTCAGCCTCGAACCGTCCCCGCCCCGGCTCGAACACCACCAGTTCACCCATCCGCGGCACGCCGTGATGGCCGGTGACAATCCCCGCCACGCGCAGCGGGTCGCCCGGCATCTGACACGGGAAAAAGACGCCGTTGGGCCAGTACGAGTTGCTGCCGTAGAAGGCGCGCTGTCCCGTGCCGTCCGGATTCATGGCAAACAGAATGCGCGCCGCGTAGTGCGGGATGTCGCTGTACTCCCAGCGCAGATAGAGCACCCGGCCATCATCGAGCACCGTCGGATGCCAATTGTGCTCCTGATCAAAGGTCAAACGCCGGATCGCGCCGCTCTCAGGCCACCAGCGATAAAGATGAGCGATCCAAGAGCTGCCGCGCACGCAAGGCACCCCGATGAAGGTCGCCGTCGAAAGAAAGAGCAGGGAATCGTCCGGCAGATAACACCCGGCATAATTGTCCACATCCGGATCGGGGATCAGCGGCAGCTCGACCGCCCGCCCGTCCGCCACGGCCAGTTCCTTGACACGCGAGGGACGGCCGGGTTCCCGTTCGGTAAAGATCAACCGCCGCGCGTCCCAATGCAGACACATCTCGCCGGCGAACGTTTCAGGCGGAGGCTGATAGAGCGGCCTGACCGACGGCTCGCCGCGCAAACCGGTCAACACCGCGATTTCATTGGTGAGGCCCTTGAGGTTCAGCTCGCGAACGGCGGCCCAATTCGCGGGCTGCCCCAAATTGCCGTGCGTGCGGCGCACCACCGCCACACGCGCCACGCCGAAGGCATCCGGGGCCAGCAGCCGCTGGCGGACCTCGCTCAGCCATGCGTGCGCCGCCGCTTCGTCAAACCGCTCCAACAGCGTCGCGCGACGCAACGCGAGGTTTGCGGCCCACTCAGGCGCGTCCGCCTGCGCCGCGCCCTCCTGCGCGCGTACCGCCGCCGCCACCTGCTCCGGAACGAGTCGCTCGACCTGTTCACGCAGCGTCGCCGGCCCGGCCATTGCGCAGCCCGCCACCGCCCACAGGCTGACCGTTCCCCATTTCATGCCGCCCCTTTTCCCCCACTTGTTTACCGAGCCCCCTCATCGCCGCGATCCGGCATCAAGTCATACCAGTTCGGATCACGCGCCGGCCCGCGCAGCTTCCGTAACCACGCGCGCGCCGACACCGACGCCTCCGGCGCGTCGCCGGCTTCAAAAGGATTGTCGGTGTCGAACACCTCGCGGAACTGCTCGTCGATCCGTTCCGGATCTTCGCCGGCCTCGATCCGCGCCATGGCTTCGCGCACCTCGGCATTGAAACGGAGCCCGCCCGCATCCGCCAGTTCACGCATGACGCGCACGGCATCGCGCGGGTCGGCATCGTCGTCATCCAACGCCTGCAGACGCTCACCCAGCCGCCCGGCCGCCTGTTCAAGCCGGTCGGACATCGCATCGCCGGGCTCCGTGGCGTCCCCTGCGGCATCCGGCGCCTTCGACGCCCCGCGCACGATGTGGGCGAACACCGACACCTCGCGCTTCAACGGCCGTCCGCAGGCCGGACAGCCGGGCACGGTGGCTGTGTCAACCCTCGATGATCGAAACGTGAAAATCGTGTGGCAGGCTTCACAATAAAACTCATACAGCGGCATCGCGTGTGCTCCTCTCCCAAACGGTACGTGCCAAGTGTAGCAGACAACCTGCGGATTTCAATGGCCGAACACGCCTAAGAGGCAATCGGTTGGTCGCCGGGAGGCACGAAGATCATGCGTTTCCGATGAAAGCACGGCGCAAGGCTGGGAACGCGGACGGCCCCGTCCGCGGCCAAGCATGTTCGGCAGGAACGGATTGCCGCCCTGATTGTCCGCGGCGTCAGTCCCGGCAGATAGTTGCCCCCGCCCCAGTCGGCGGGAATGCTCTGCCCAATGACCGGGTCGAAAAGAAGATTCCCTTGGCCGTCCGCGATGTAGATGTCCTCCAGACCGCAGTCGTGAAGCACCTCGTGCGCGATGGTTCTGCTGCCCGCATCGCCTGCGATCGCGATCCCCTTCGGGCAGCGAACACCGAAAGGTCCCGTTTTCCCCGTCCAGCGTTTGCACGAAATATAGCTCCACCGCATTGCCCATGCTGTTCGTGCTGTCCATCATCGCATCCATCACAACATTGGTCTCCGCAAAGACGACCGTGTGGTTCAACCATGTGTCATTGTCCAGATCACGCAGCGTCCCGTTCTGGACCAACATTAACCCGCTCTGCCACAGAATCTTGTTGGCGTCAACAAGAAGGCCGGGAATCTCAGCGGCGTCGCGGGCGGCGATTATGCCCAAGTCGTCCCTCACGATCCACACCGTGACGGACACGTTGACGGCGGGAAAGACGGCGCCGGGAAGGGTGTCGAGCTGCGCGTAGGTGACCGTGAGGCCGTGCGGCCCCGTCGCGTCTGCCACGTATCGCAC